>ENA-ORXR01002015-ORXR01002015.1-marine-metagenome-genome-assembly--contig:-NODE-2015-length-20158-cov-11.564364_pt1 | contig 20158 bp, 30 predicted proteins | sample MGYA00237866_ERZ511479 | MGnify/ENA metagenome assembly ERZ511479 | reverse complement strand
GGGGGGGCGGGGGGGTGGAGGGAGAAATTGCATCGGCGCCACGTCGCCGCCGGCGCCGGCGCCGCTGCCGCCACCGCCGCCGTCTCGGGCGCCCCCAGCTGCCGCATGCGGGCGAGCGTCCTTCGCGAGGTCATTAAACCCCCACCATTGCGCTGGCGGCAGGCAATGCCGCCGGCGGCTGTGGCCGCCGCCCCATCCCGCCGCCTGCGGGTGCTGTGGGAACGGACGCCAGCACGAAGACCGCCGCGCATTCAGCGCCGGCACGACCCCCTGTTTGCAACCTTAAAACGGACCTCTCCCACAGGGACCTCGGAGCCTTATTCTGGCCACCGGCAGCCGTTCTCCCAAAAATCGCACACTGCAGCAGTTCCAAAAGTGTTCCAAATCGGCCTCTGCGGGGTCGTGGAGGCCGATATGGAACTCTTTCGGGACAGTTGGAGTGTGGGATTTTTGGGAGAACGGCTTTACAGCTGAATTGCAGCATCATATCTGTTCCTGTCCGCTTCCACCTGCCCCGATGACCCCGTACACGACGCACCAGCCCTGACGTACCTTCTTAACTACGAATGTGCATCCGCAGACAGTACAGGCGATGAAGACGTCGCCACGTCTAGCAACTTCACATAAAGATGCGGGAGGCCCTGGTGCATGTTCCCATAGTCAAGAAATCTTCGGTAGACGTTTTCCCACGCTGTAGGGAGCCAAACCGATCGCCAACAACGTTTTTTAAGCACTCCCGCAATGTGCACTCGACAAAGAGAGCCGGACGAGAAATCACAACTTTGACCGAGAAATCACATCCGAGACTCCCGCCATCCGGAGCCTCGCCTGATTTTAAGCGGGCGATCAATCACTGGGCGGGCAATCCCACTGATTAAATGGGCGGGCATCCAGCGTCACCACCCCACCGGCTTGTTGGTGCCATACCCCACCCCCCCCGCCACCATGCCCCCCCGCGAGGACCTCGCCGCCGCCCTGGCGCTCCTCGAGGATGTCAAGCACACATTCCCCACGCTCAAGGCCGCGCTGTTGTACGTGGCGTCGCACACGGGGCGCACCGCGTCGTCGGTGCGGGTCGCCTACCACCGCTCGAGACGTGGACGCCGCCATGGCCACGGCCTGATGAAGCTCACCCCGGATCATGAAGCCGTTCTGGTGTCGGTGACCCAGGCCTTCAGTGTGAACAACCTGGCCCTCACCGTGGAGCAGATGAGGCAGCTGGTGCTACGCAAGTGGGGCGTCAAGGTGTCTCGTCCGTGGGTTTCCCGCTTCCTCGGCCGGTACCGCAAGCAGCTGAGCAAGAGGGCTTGCAAGGCGCTCGCTGACAAGCGGGCGGGGCGGGAGGTGTTTGACGGCGTGGTCGACTTTTGCACGGAGCTTGAGGACTTTCTCACCCACTACCATTTTCCCGGCCACGCTGTTTTCAACTACGATGAGACGCGGGTGGTGCAGAGGGGTGACAAGATGACGCTCCGCCGCGTCGAGGCGGCCAACAAGGAGCGGACCAACGTTAGGTCCACGCGGCACCAGGACGTGGCGTCGCTGCTCACCTTCGTCGCCACCGACGGGTCCGTGCTGTTGAGTGTGTACATCCTCAAGGGGCGCTTCGGGGCAGGGGACGAGGCGGCGGTCAACTTCATCATGGAGCGGGCGCCGAGCATCACCCGTGGGACGTGGCCAAGGTACTACTGCTGGAATGATACGGGCTTCCTTGACGCGGGCATCTTCAAGGAGGTGCTGGCCAAGGTCGCCGAAGTGTTTCACGCCCGCTGCCCAGGCATCCAAGCGCTGCTGTTCGGGGACAAGTTGGCCGCCCACCGCCGGTCGGACATCGTCGAGTACGCGCTGGGGCTCGGGCTTTTCCTCTTCTCCCTCTCCAAGAACACGTCCCATATCACCCAGCCGCTGGATGAGGCGCCCTTTGGAACAATGCAAGCCGACAATGTGCGTCGAAACGAGAAGGTCGTTATGGACGGGATGCTCACCAATACCAACACGCGGGACGCTTTGCTGTTGGCCGCCTACGCCGCGGAGCGCCGGGCGTTCACCGGACCAATCATTCGCGGTGCTTTTCGGCGGCGGGGCTTATGGCCATTCGACCCGGAGTTGATGAAGGCTAACGTCCGCGCCAACCTCGGCCTCGTCGACATCGGCGAGACGGCCGTCGAGGCTGCCCGTCACGCCGCCTCGGAGGTCATCATGGCGGCTCAAGGGCGTGTAGATGAGGCCAGAGCGGGGTCCTCGAGTGGCCGGGCGGTCGTGAAACGCGGTGTCGTTCACTCCCCCTTCCTGCTATTAGAGCAACAACGCAAGGTGCAGGAGGCTGCCGCCAGGGCGGAGGAGGACAAGGCTGTACGCCGCGTCGCGCGGGAAGAGCGCAAGGTGAACCAAGAGCGAGAGTTAGCTGAGAAGGTGGCGTCGCGTGAGCTTCACAGGTGCCGTGTTTGCGCCGACAAGGTCCACCGAGGGGGAAAGACGTGGGTGGGGTGGGCGTGTGGTGCTTTTTGGGTGTGCCCCGCCTGCTCTAAGCAGTTGGCGGCGGGCGCGGCACTGGCAGAGCACGTCACCATGTGCGCTGGGCCGCCTGAGAGCGGTTCTGGGAGCCAGAGTGGCGTGGGCGACAGTTGCAGTAGCAGTGACGACAGTTAATAGGGCGAGATGACATTGTATCATAGGACTGGCCATTACAGTGATTGAATCTTCTCGTTGGTTGACACAAGCCAGCTGTGTCGGATGTGATTTCTCGGTCAATATTGTGATTTCTCGTCCGGATCTCAAATTGACTTTCTTGATGGGTGCGAGCGGCAAGAACGCTAAACTAAAGCCCAGGGAACATTGTCCTAGCCACTCCGAGTTCAAAAAGTACATCACGCATAAAGAAGGCGCGCTGGAAGAAACGCCCGCTCGTTGCGAAGACGACAACAAGGGCCACGCACAGAGCTGTCAATTGAGACTTTCTCTGATGGTTGGAGCTCGTTTCTTCACGGTGAGAATTGAACAGAGGGAATAAATCGGTTGGGAGCGCTTTGGACTGGGCCGAAATACATAGGGACGCAATGGGCTCTGCTCGCTGGGCTACTTGTGAAATTGTGTTGAAAGTGGGGGGGGGCATCTGCAATCACAGGTTGGAGTGGGCAGGTCGACTAACCGTCTCTGAGAATCACTTCTAGCTAGGGTTGTGCAACTGGTAGGGTTGTGCAACACGCCCCTTTTTGAAGGGCGTGCGCTCGTGACACGTCAAGACACGCCCTAAACACGCCCTTAAACACTAAACACGCCCAACACGCCCTTACGTAACACCCACAAAAACTCCAAGTAGCACCCACCAATGCTCTGACTAAACCGCTCACTCCATACGATACACAATCCTGTCGCTGGCCAGATACCAGAGCGAAGGCGAGGCGGCTGGCTGGCGGCGTCGACTTCCGACGCTGCGTCGTTCGCTGTCGCCTCGCCCAGCTCGCGGCACGCCTGGGACTCCTCGTCCAACTCTTGCTACATGCTTCTGGCGTCGGATGCCAGGCCTGCGACCGCACCCGCATCAGCGCCGTTCTCGTTGTTGGCAGCGGGGGGGGGGCTCCACTCGTCCTCGTCGTCATCATCGGGGTCCACCATTCCGCCGGCATCTTGACCAAAATCGTCCATGCGGGACCTCGGTGACAGGAAAGCGTGTTTTGAAGGGGTGTTCAAACAGCACTCCCCCCCCCAGATGAGCTGATTTGCGATGCTCGGTTCTGAGGAGCTCTGAGAAGCCAGCATTTCTGATCGAGGGCAGCTATTGGTCAATCCTTACTCGAACACCTCACTGCAACCAGCCTAATAAGTACAACCTAAAATTAAACACGCCCAAAACACGCCCCATGTTTGGGCAGGCGTGCTGGCGTGACAAGCCCTAAACACGCGATCAAACACGCCCTAGGCGTGTCCGTGAACACGCGTTGGGCGTTTAGCACAACCCTAGCAACTGGCAAGAAAACTGGCTGATTTAAGTGGCATAACTGGCTCCTGGAGCCCGTATGAGCACAAGCGGTTGAGCCAGTTGCCCAACCGTCCTTCTAGCTACAAGCTGGGAGGAGGAGATCGCATCTTGTGCGTTTTTGTGTGCCAGTTCGTTGGCCCAAAGTTCCACCTGCGGCTGTACGACCCGCAAAAAGTTCGGAGTGGCGACCCAACGCCAAACGGCCGAGAGGATCTTTGGTGGAGTCGAGTGTCATCCGGAGATGCAGCCAGAAGCCTTCGTCAAATTTTAGGAATAAATCCATTACAACACGCGTGGGTGGCAGCATCGTGTGGCCGCTCCGGGCAAGCAGCACCGACAGTGGGTGAGGAACTCCACGGAAAGACGAACAGGTGACATGGTGCTTCTCCATGATTGTTCAGGTTCCACTCGTCGTACAACTGGCTAGGCCGATCGCGGGTCAATTTGTCGTCATGAATATGAGGGGGTGGTAGGGACGCTCGAGCTCCCCGTAGCAGACCCTAGAACGGGGGGTCCATCTGGGATACTTTCAGATGCATACACTTCAAAGACCCCTGGCCCGGTTGCGTCCTGCTCCGATAAAATGGGCGTTCTATCTTAGCCCGCCCCAATTGCAGAGGCAGTAGCACGAGTCATGAAACGGGCCAGCTATTTTTGCACAGTTGCACTAGACTCTTTCACACTGGACACTGAAGGCGCGTTCGATAAAACACCCGGTGCGAAACAAGAAAAATACTTTCATATCACGAAGGAGTGAGCCATGCCACAATAGCCATGTTCTCCTTCGTCCACCCCTTCCTCGTCCAAGCCACAGTACGACCCCCATTGGAGCCCAGAACAATTGCACGTCCGCCTTTTCCGCCCCGCAGACCACGCGCACTGGGGGTGGACCAGCGGGGCGACTGCCGGAGGAGTCTACCCCCCACCCCTCCCGAATCCATGTCCTTCCAGCTGCGTGGCGCAATAAAAAAGCTCCTCATCTCCGGACACAGGCCTATCACACCGCCCCTCCCCCACGGATCCGACAACAACGGAGCAAGCACGCACACGCGCCGGCGTCGGCGGTCCTGCCCATGCGCTTATTTTGTTACTTGGACGCAATTCCAGGGCGACTATTTGTGGCGACACAGAAAAATCGCGCTCTACAGCCTGGAATGGCAGGTCGGCGATCTGGCGACAAAAGAAATTCTTGGGGCATCCTGATACGCTACGAAGACAGTATGCATGTTGCGCATACGGCTAAGTCCCGACCAGGCCGAATAATGTAAGACAACCCATTGACGTTTCCGGGTACGGACCGCTCGCCTATGCGATTCAGAAGAGACCACTGTCAGCAGGAGCTCCGATGGCAAGCATCGGCCTTTTTTTCGAGGTCGTCTTCCATCCAAATGCAAGGCTTGGAGGAGAACAGCAGAAAAATAACATTGAACTTCGAGCTCTGAGTCGCTGGCGCTGCACGAAGTGCCCACCGGAGACTGGCGGGACTGGGGACTGGCAATCTGATTGGCTGAGATTGACCCCGCCGAATCGCCAGTCTGAGGGGTTCGTAACTTCATTTGTACTCGATTCTGGGGCATCGTCAAGATAAAAGCACTTTCTAGCTGGGCCGTGCTGCTCGCCAGGAAGAGGAGAGAGGCGAGAGGCGAGCGATGGGGGAGACAGGGTATGGTCAAGACCACCTGCGCCCACGGGTTTCACCTGGTTCTCGTCCAAAAGGGAGGTCTGTCGCCCGTTCGGGAGGACGGAGGGACGGTCAAGCCTGGCGCCCAGGGCCGCGATGGGCCGCTCTTCGAGGGCGGGTTGCGCGGGGGGGTGCGGCGCCGCGCCGCACCCCCCCGCGCAACCCGCCCTCGGCGAGCCGCCCATCACGGCCCGGCACTTCGCGCCGGTACGAAGACAAACTGCAGAAAGCAGATTCTCATGCTCGCAGAGGGGACGGTCTTGGGAGGTACGGCCATTGGGGACAGCACGGACACAGCGGCGCTCCCGCCAGCCACTCACGCTCAGACCGTCACGGATTGAGTGTAGCATGCAAGGCAAGCCTCCAGGAAACACTGCTTCCTCTCGCCCCACCCTCGCGCCGCCCCCCCACCTGCTTCCTTGCTGCTCGCCCCCCCCGCACCTCCCCTTGTCCTTTTATCGACATAATTTCAATTTTCAATCGACCTGGGAGCGCACCGTGTCGGCTCCCGCATGGCTATAGCACCGACATGACCACGGACAGTTATGTGGAGGAGTTATCTCCGCCAGGCCCCATTAGAGGAGTTGCACACAACTACCTCCTTTGCACTGTGGTGCATTCCAGCGCAATCACCCAGTCCGGCCAGACTGGGCCCAGTCCGACAGATTGGGGGTGCGTAGCCCCCGGTGACAGAAAGAAAATCCCTGAAGCTGACACCCTTCCTGCTCTCCGGCGACACATTTTTAGATGAGTTTCTTTGGACACTGGCGGTGTCCATATTGATTTTCTCGAGTAGTCTTACTTTTTCTGCACTATGGGTGGTTGGTGCGAGCCTTTTACAAAAGAAGTCGCGCAAGAGATCTCTGTGGGAGGCGGGGAGGCTCGATCAGACATCACCTGTGGCCACAGAAGGTGCCGCTGGCAGAGGGCACCCATCCCCCTCCCCCGTAGCCTGCACGTCGGCCTCGACGGTGAAAATGGCCGGGGACTTGGCACTGGCGCCGATACCCACTCGCCGCCCTCACATTGGCCACGATGCCGGTCGTCGGGGCGTAGGTGGCGGCGGCGGAGGCTGCGGCGTCGGCGGAAACGACGACAGCCGCCACGACGGCGGTCGCGGCGGCGGCAGTGGCGGCGGCAGCCGAGAAGAAGAGGAAGAGGAGAGGACGGCCGAGGTGGCCGCGGTCGCAGCGCCGGCGGAAGCCGCCGTCGAACCATCGGTTATCACGAAACGATGGCGCCCGTACTCCCCACTTCCACCCGCACGTTGACTCCGATCGAGGACCAGGCGGTGCGTGTGGCTTTGGTGTTGGTAGTTGTGTCTGTGGCGGCCGCAGTGACGACCATGACGGCGGCGCTTGAGAGTTCCGGGGCGGTGCGGTGGCAGTGAACGCGGCCGCGGTGTGTCGCGGGCGCGGGGATTGCAGCCGCGGCCGCCGAGTGAGGGTGGCGGCGGTGACGTCGGCCTCCGGGACGGTCGCTGCCGCGGCGCCCGTGCCGCGCCTGGGAGGGCGATAAGGCCAAAGAAGCATTTCGGCGGAGGTGGAGGAGTGGTCGCCGTCGCCGACGCAGCAGCGCGTCGGAGAAAAGCGCGCTGTTCCTCGGAGGAAAAGGCAGCAGCTTCCGCTCAAATGGTACGCCTCCGACAATATTGGCGGCCGGGAACGGCGGCGGCAGCGGCGACGCGTCGGTGAAAGTGGGGCCCGGGTCGCAGCCACCTCCGCGGCGACGCCGCGGAGCAGCGCGCTCGGATCCTCTGCGGCATGGTTGGTGGCAGCGGAAACGTTGGTGGAGGCAGCGGCTTCTGCGGTGGCGGCGGCAGCGGCGACCACGGCAGTGGCCGCGACAACTACGGAGGCGGCAGAGGCGACGACTACGGCGACGGAAGTGGCGACAACGATGGCGGCGGCAGTGACGAAAACGACGGCGACGGTTGAAGCGGGGGCGCCATGCACGACAAGAAAATGCCGCCGTTTTGGGCGTGTAGCGGCAGCGGCAATAGCGGCCTGATGTCGGCGGCGTCGGCCGCGGCTCGAGGCGGCGGACACGGCTGCGGGTCGGTTGGGGATGGTGGGACGTCCCCGCCACGGCCGCTCCCGCGCCGCGGCGCAACCCCTGGTACTTCGAGGGGGAGAGAGCGGCCACAACTGCAGGGGTGGAGCGCCGCCGACGCTCTTTCGGCCGCATGTCGCGGCACAGAGGGCCGGTGCTCGGTGGTGGCGGGCGGGGGGTCGCCATAGCTTCTGCTTCTGTGCCTCGACAGGAACGCAGATGGTGACTTGGCGCGCCAGAGACATTGGTGGCTCGTCGATGGGGAAGGGGGAGTGATCGACACCACCCCCAATATGTCGCGACGCAGATTTCGAGGGGGGGTGGTGGGGGTGGCCGCCCCATCACCGCTGCTACTGCCGCGGTCGCTCAAAAGACTGCGATATGGGGGAGGGAAGGGGCGGACGCTATGGGGAGGGAGGGGGTGGAGGCGGCAGAAAGAGGGAGTGGAGAGCGCGACGGCGGGGGTGGTGGCCGAGGCGAGGGGGAAGGTGGTGGCGGAGGCGAGGGAGAAGGTGATGGCGGAAGAGGAGACGACGGATGAGGCGGCATGGGACGCGCCACTGATCCCGGCATCGCCCATTTACGAACAATTCATCGGTGAAAAAACGATTTCAGTGATAAGCACGTCATTTCAGTGCACGTCAAACTACTGAAACTGAAAGTGCATGCCATATACGAATATACCGGTTACGTACCCCCTCGATATGGTGCTCCCGGTGCACATTTGTCTCAGCTACACAGTAGCCGCAGTTGGAGACTACGTGGCGTCACGTGACGTGTAGGTGTCGCGACGAAGTCGCCAAAATGTATCCATGATGTGCGGGTCGGCAAAAACGCCGACGGGTGGTGGCTCGCCATTGCCGCTGCGCTCTTGAAAGTCGCAGTGGGTGCGGGATCGAGGGCATTGGGCGGTGCGCCGGACGAGTGTCGTGCATCCTCGCGCATGCCGGCGCATGTTCCTATAGTCAAGAAGGCGCCGGGGGATCTTCTGAATCGGCGTAGCGAGCCGAACGGAGCACCCAGGACGGTTTTGGACGACTTCTCCCACAGCGTGCACTAGAAATATGGACATTATTTTTGACGTGTGGTTGTGGAAACAACCCTAACCTGAGCGGTATGAACTGAAGGCAAATTCGCTTGAAAGCCTAGACTGAGAACTTGAATCTGACCAAACTGAAAATGATACATTCACCACGCGCTGCGGCCTCCCGTTTTAATTCTCCCTCTTCGACACTCTCTCACGGACGCCCGCCCGTCTGCATCCAGTACCACGGCTACAATCTAGACGTCTCCGTCAATGCATGCTAACAGAAGAGCGACGCCGGGAACTGCGCCATCGGGGGATGACTCCCGCCGTGTCGTCGCACCCTCGCGACGGACGAGCCCACGCAGACCATGCGTTAGGGTCCGTGTCGAGGGACAAAGGTCTTTGGTGTGGGAATCTCAAATTGAAACGATCCGGTGGCGCTGTACCTGGAATCACACAGCGCTAAAAGGAAGTCTCATGTGTAACAGGTGACACCAGTGCCGCCCTTCCCCCGCCCAGATCGTGAGAGCAGCTCCCGCGGCTCACCCGCTTCCACCCCCGCCTACATCGATCCTCCTAGGCTCATGAAGGTACGTTACAGTCGCCGCCATTCCACTCCTTGGCTGATCAGCGCCAACCATAATAATGCAGTCCTGTATCGAAGCTGCGCGTCTCCAGCTGGATACGCGCCACCTCCTCAGCCCCTGCGGCTCCCTTAGAATTGTAACACCGCACACCGCCCTCATAGAAGCCCTCGACGACTGCGTGCGGCACCAGAAGTCGTCACGGCCACCATGACTGCGCCCCTTCATAACCCCTTCCCCCAGGTGCCCCGCATAGACCAGTACAGCATGATGCCTTTCGCGTCTCCGCCATTTTCGGTGTATTAGATACACTGGAGCCAATTCCATTGAAGATGATATACCCGCTATCGTGGCATCTGAAAGCTTTATCAGTACAGTTTCGCGCAGATGAAGGCGGTGTCAGCACCGTGGCCGCGCCTATTAGCATGGTAGACCCCCCCCGGCATCCCCCTTTTCCACGCGCTGACCGCTATCCCTTACCTCAAAGATACCAACCGGCCGCCGCCCTTCTCGTAAGGTCCTCGCTCTCAGTTCATTGTGAGCCTCTCTGCCTAGTCGGATACCAGAAAGTAGTACTGTGGAGGAGGGCCTCGACGCACACACCCGTGTGATATTGCACATGATTGTGTTGGCTGCTTGTGCCTAATAGTTTTAGAATGAGCATCTTCAGCATTCTCATCACCTGGCGTCTCGCCTGCACCTCACAAGAGGATCCAGAAGCGAAGGCGGAGGGAATGCGAGGGACATTCGCAGCGCACCAGTGTTCGCACGTGACTGCAGCGAGCCCGGATACACGCATGTTGCATGATCCGAGAAATAGAGAAGCGTCCGCTGCAGTCAATTGTGCATCCATGGTTCGAGAGACTGCTCGCACTAGGCATAGCGAAGGCACTCGACGGGTGTACGTTTTTCGACAAGAATCCTTGAAAATGCAACAGCAAGCAGAGGAACTCAGGTAGACATTAATGGAATGCGTCAGTTGTCCTTGGAGGCAAGAGCCAGTGCAGAATTTCACAGGTCAATGATGGGAGCCGAATGACCGTGCCTCAGCCGAGCGTGCCTGTTGTTTTACGAAGAGGCCGATCAGACGCGGCATGTCACAACGGATGGAGACAGCGCTGGTGCCGGCCAATATCGTGACGACGACGGCGCACCAATACCGCACAGCGCCGCGGACAAGTCTCTATTCGACGCCAAAATAGATAGTTCATGACGATGTACGTTCTGAATATGACGGTTAAGTATGAGTCCCAGACCTCTTGTGGTCTCTTCAACATTTTTGTCTCCCACGATAAGTAGGCATACCGTGTGGAGTGGTGCAAGAATACTCATGGCAGGCAGTGAAGCATCGACGTGGAAATGTCGGCGGTGTTGCCGTTCCTCTCACTCTGCTCTCACCAGTTTGAGTGCGTCGGACGCGGCGCTCCGTGTGCACGCAGCCACCAATCGGTTCCACGGCGCAAACAGTCCCCACTCTGCCGATTCTCTGAATGAGCGACAGCCCTACCTTGGTGGCGTGGGACAAGGTAGGGAGATGAGAAAGTGCTACTTTATCCTCATAGCCACCCCTCCTAGAACAGCAGCAAGCATCCAACAACAGAAGAACAACTACGGAGGGGCGGAGATGGAAGGTCACCCAATGCCCTCAGCGAAATGAAGGTCACAATGTTGCTAACACACCATACAGCCGAGGTCTCCTCAAAGGGCCCCCATGCCAAACTCATCCTCGTGATCGGCAACCACGGCAGCATCGTCCGCAACGCCCTCCTCGGAAAAAAACAGGCCCGCGTCGAACATGTCCATCTCCTGATCGGAGGCCTTCTGCACGGCGGTGTTCACATCCGCCTGCGTCGACAAGCGCGGCAGGAGCAGGCGCCACGCTCCCGGCCCGTCAGTGCGGTTTCAGACATGGCCAGCGGGACCAACCTCGTGCCATTCAAAGTCAACGTCGATAATCATCGTACGGAAGTTCTCGGAAACCGTCACAAGCCCATCTTCATCGCAACCTGCCCCCCCCTTGAAGCTTTCTCCCACGACGTCGCGAGCGTCCTTGATGAGGCACCCTCGGATAGTGCGGTTGCTCGTACGCTGCGGCTCCCGGTCGTGGTCGCCTTCCTGCATCAGGCGTCCCAACTCGCACACCACAGCCGACTTCTCATAAGAAAAGTACGAGCTGCCCGCTGCCGCCCCCGTCTCAGGATGCTTGGCGCTGACCTCGCGCTTTTCGATGTAAACGCCCGGGCGGGACGCGAGGACGATGTAGTACAGGATGAGGAAATAGAGCTTGCGGCGGGCATTAGCCCGCTAGTGGTGGCGGTTGCGCTTGATATTGGAGACCAAGGCCGCGTGACGGACAGAAGGGTCAGTGGACGACACGGCCGTCCAGTTGCGGAAAATCTCCGGGACAACGCCCGACACGTGCACTTCGTGAAGCAGCACCTGCATTGTACCGTAGGTGAGCTTGTCCGAATAGTAGAACGGGAAGTTGTTGCTTGCGCCGCCTTGGCGTGGCTGCGGGGTGAGCCACTTGAGAACGGCCTTCTGCGCTGCTGGCGTCGCCGCCACGCGCATAATGCGCTTATACGCCAGCACGGCCTCTACGCGACGCACGTTGCGAGTCGGCGCGGGGATGTTGAGCTCCCGGCGGATCTGCTCCAATGACATGTTCTCGTAAGTGAGTACCGCTTGCGCGGTTTGCTGCTGCTGCGCCGCAACGGCAGCCAGCACAGGCGCATTGACGCCCGCCACTGTGGCAACAAAGAAGGCGCGAGCATGTAGCAACACTGACAATACAAAAGAGAAGGACCCAAAGGGTCGACCTCCCGAGAGGACCTAGAGGGCGCAAAGGCGCGCAAAGGCTAGGACTCGAGAGAGACGCCAAGATTTAGATGGCGAGCAAGACGAGGCGGCGCGGGCCGTGGCCGGCGCCAGAATAACATGACGAAAACAGACGAAAAAGAGAGACGAAATAGTAACCCCGGGTCCGAAGAGGGGGGGCTACTTACGGAGGGACAGCAGTCCCATAGCCCGCAATCCGAAGTACGGAGAGACGGGTGGAAGTCCCGGCAGGTGCGTATGTACTGGACTTAGCCCCGGCCAATTGCAACAGCCACGAGCGCGCCAACTCCTCCAGCTCCTTCGTGACGCCAGCAATCGCATCCAGGATGGGCCGAGCAGTTGACTCCATGTCCTGCTTGACCATTGCAGCAATCTTGGGCGCCATGTCCTCGGACAACTTGGCTGCCACTCCGTCGGACACCTCTGCGACCAAGTGACCCACCGTGGTCTCCTGCAGCGTGTCCTTGATGGTTGTCATCACGTGCTCAGACAGCACGGGCACAACCGTGTCGTTCACGGCGGACGACACTTTGGTCGTGATCATCGGCTCCGTCGTGTCAGTGATCGCGCGGATGTCTGCCTTGGTGAGAGTAGGACCGGAGGAGGGTGTTGTGGCGCCCTCGTGCGACCCGCCGCCAATAATAGCGGCGGTGGCAGTAGCGGCGGCGTCCGCATGGGAGGCGTCAGCGGCAGCGGCTGCCGCCGCTGCGGCATCGCGTCCTCGCTTTCCCAGGATCCCTGAGCCACGGCGGGAGCCAGACGCGGAAGCACCAGCGCTCGGCATACTGCAAATGAGTAAAGCCACGAGAATCGAGGACGACGGGGTGGGTGGTCTAGTGAGTTGAGAAGACGGCGGTACTCGGAGCAGTGCCGCCTATCCGTCGGCGGCAGCGAGGGCGGGCAACGACACGGTGCGTGGCGCGGGGGGATGGGAGATGAGGATTGAGCAGCAAAGCCGCTGAGCAGTCTGCAACGGCAAGGGTGCACCACAACGGAATGGGCGGTGCGGGGGGTGAGGAAACCCGGATGGTGGCACCTGAGCAGCAGCGGCCGGCTCGTCCTTATCCCTACCTGGGCGCGGAGAGGCAGGTGCTAGCGTCGTGGGAGCAGGCACACAAGCTGGGCAGTGCCGCCGCGCTAGGCTGCAGGGTGGCCACGCACGGCAGTGGGAGGAGGCAAGCTCGCCGGGCAGCGCCGCCGCCCCCGTGCGCAATCTTGCATTGCGGGCTTAGAGCGACAGTGCCAGGCGCGCCGCTCACCGAGCTGCGAAGAACGTTACGTCAGAGTTTCAGCGGCGGCAGGCACAGAGAACCGCGATAAACACGCCGCATCTTGGGGGGAGGGGGGGGATGGCGGCATAGAAGAACCGGAGGGTGGGGGGTGGTCGGACGGTTGATGCCAGCGCACGCATGGCACGCTGTGGGCGCTTGGCCGGTCGATACAGGCGCACGCACGGCACGCTGTGGGCGCAGCGCAGGCAAGTCAGCGAACTCTCACGAACGCACATGGTCGAAATGGCGGGGTGCCGGTAGTGAGCGCCTGGGTACTGCAGACTGCATTCAGAGAAGACCTTGAAACAGAAACTGAGGAGATTGCCGTCGTACTTCGAAAGTACATGTCGAGATGTGATTTTCACTCGCGGATTCTACGCGCCGCTCGTCTGCAGACAATCACACTGGGTGTCGCCATTCGTCTTGCCACCAAGAGAGAGAGAACTAGGGCGCCTTTACCCTACTTCCAGGAGAGAGACGATGCGCCCTCGAAACAGAAGAGCAGAAAATGCACATCAACAATCGCGCTCCCTGAACGCCTGGCGCACAGCCAGGGTCCGAGCAGTCGTGCGCACAAGAGTCGTACCCGAAGAGCAGCTGGCACCGACGTGCCGGCACCCCTCACCACTGGATCTTTGAGCGGCGCACAGAGAGCAGGGCGCCACAGCCATGTGCCCGCGCAAATGGCTCGACTTCGACACCGGAGGGTAGTCCCACACAAGAAGCCAACGTCGAAAAAAACACGGATGGGAATTCCATACTGGTCGTTGACGAGCCAACCCACCGTCCTGCCCACCTCGAGATCGTCCGATATGGCGTGAAGTACCTGGTCGGACAATACGCCGGCTGGCGCGACGCCAATGAGGCGCACGGCGTGGCGGCTCACACGATAAGCGACCAGCCACTCGGGACAAAGCATGTACACCCCTCCCGCTGACTGGTTGCGGCCGGCCCTGATGATGGAGTCGTCCGCGTAGAACGCCACGCAAACTTTCACGATGGGCACCGTGTCGTCACCTGGGACACGTACGGGCCTCTGGCTCGTGAAGCATGTCCGAGGAATCGCACCCGTCGTGCGCTCATGGTGCGCACGGGCGTCGGTCGTCACATTTGGGTGCACGCTGTCGACGTATACAGCGTGCCCCCCGTCCTCCGCGAGCCACACCAGCCCACCGTTCAGACTCTGTGGCATCCAGTGCCGTCCGAAGAACCTTCCGGCACCGGTACCGTCAAGATTGGAGCACTGGGCTGCAAAGTCCCCTGCGTCCACCCCATCGTCGTGCGCCACGCCATACTTCTTTCCAGAAATGAAGGCACTCTCGACCTTGACTTGGTGCACAACACAGGCCCTTCTTTGCGCAGCACGTAGATCGCTCGTGGCACTGCGCGACGAAGCAGATGCACCGACAGCGGCTGGCACAAAGCCGTCCCCGTGCGAAGCATCGTTTTCACCTCCAGCGAAAGCCTCGACGACCATGTCTTCAACATTGCGCACAACTTCGATAAAGTCACCGACGTGTGTGAGCATTGATCGCGCGCAGAACTGCTTCAGGGCGGCGTCCGACAGCAGCGCGGTAGGGCGGTCCCGGAAAAATGCAGAGTCACAGAAATCGGGCTCGCGTTGCCGGTCCTCCACGTCTCGCTCAGCCGCACAGAAGAACCTGTCGAGGGTCTCGTGGAACGCAAAGTCGCGGCGCACATGGTCACTCGGCAGCACATAGGATAATCCGTCACCCGTGTACAAGGGAAAGCCGCACGCACGCTTCACTCGAGGTGAAATCGTGGTGCGCACGGCGCTCACGCTTGGAAGATGCTCGGACTTGGGCTTGCCGTCATTGAAGAACGCGCGCGTCACATGGTAGGAGCGCTCCGTGTAGTTGGTCCGTCTACACACTGAAACAAACCCAAAGAAGTCTTGCTTGCGACGGAACAAGCAGGTTCCCGGCCTCCACTCTGCAACCTCCTCCTCACTATGGAACCCCATATACACGCCGTCCCCACTATCATCTCTTACCCCCCGGCTCAAGTCATCGTCACTACCGTCGCCCCTCCTCTTGAGCTCTTCGCTTGAAGATGCACCAGATGTGCTCGAACGAGGTGACCCAAAGGGTGTGGGCACGCCTGAGGAAGAGTCGCCGCCGTCACCAACCGTTGGGTGCAACCCAAGTACAGTGGTGGCGACCGAGTGGTAGTGCGCTGCATCGTCCACTGGGTGAGCATTGCCATCGCAGCAGGCTCCCCCTCGTCCGTTGGAAGGACCTTGGCCACCTCCAGGAACACGCACAGGAGACGAGTGCCGGAGGGAAGCGTCATCTAGACGAGCGTTGTAATCGACGTCGTCGAAAGATGCACCACCAGCAGGCGGGAGTGTTGCGGCGGTGCGACGACTACCGCCAGCGTCGGGAGAGCCCGTGCGCGCGGCATGTACAGTATCTGAGCTAGAGCTAGCGCCATGCGGACCCAGCACCACGGGCTCTGACACCTGGGACCGCTGGCGAAAGGTGCGCCCCATAGCAGCAGCTGACAATGGCATCACGGCCAGCGGTCGTCGTCGAGCGCGCCCTGCGCTCGCCAACTGCCTCAATCGCATATTCTGCAAACGCGGAATTCCAGAAGAAGTTGTTAACTATACAGGTGGCACCTACTTCAATCCTACTCCGAGGAGTTGTACAGTTGCTCTCCAATGCGCCTGCAGCGGCTCTCTCTGTGACAAGGCATTGGTCGGCGTTGAGGCAGTGAACATCCAGTACGGCCCAACGTTACAACGCCATGCTCAGGTAGGGAGCAGGTGTAGAGCAGAAAAGTGATGTTTAATCATGCCGACCGCGCGGGGTACCGTTCAGAAAGACCCAACACCCACCACGCGATATCGAGCGAGTGCGTCATTGCATAAGCCCCAGCGTCAAACTCGCAACCTGCTCTGCAGCGATGCACAGCAAGAGCGCGACGGACAGTGGGCTTCAGCCTCAGAAACAGACAGCAACCCTGAACTCGTCTGAAAAGATGGCCCGCATCAACTGGCTCGTACGACTGTATGATAGCGCATGGTGGGCCATGCATCGCCGTGAACAGCCCCACAACGAAGAAGACAGCAACCGATGGAGATTCGCTACGCCTCACGTCACAGGTGTGAACGGTCCTCAGTCTGCGCGGTCCAGACACGAGAACACTCACAGCGTCGTGCACACGCAGATCAACCCCACAGCGAGACACCCTCGAGCGCCACATGATTGCAGCCGTGCTCGATACAAGAGACTCCCCCAAATCCCGCACGTCGGCAGGGATGTCACATGTGGGCACTTTCCTCGCGTGTGCACGCCACACCTTTGACGCGTGACTCACCAAGGGAAGGGCTTTGAACAGAGCTAGCTGCACGCCGCCATGGGCAATTCAGGTGTCATGCACGCCAAAATACGCCGACGACAACGCGAGGCGGGAGAAAAACTCCATCTGCTGCATCCGCCTCGTCGCTTGGCAAGCGTCGTCGTGGCCGTTTCCCTTGATGATGGCCTGCTTCATCGCTGGTGCGCGCTCTCCAGCGCCAGCTCCGTGAAAAAGCGCACGTGGCCGAGGTAGCGCCCACGCACGTGCCACAGCTCGCGCATGCGGTGGAGGTTGAGGACATCAATGGCCTTCGCAATTGCGCTGGAGTCGGGACGCTGGCAGAGGCTGATGCACGCATTGAAGAACTCGTCGAGATGGTCCTCAGGGAGACCGTGAGTCCGCAATCGGCACGCCTCTGCGCCGTCCAACTGCACCCGAGCGGAATAGAAGAGCTCCGCCGCCAGACCGCGGAGCATGCTGGGCAGTTCCATGCCAAGTGAATCACAGGTATTAAGTGGCTCGTCGGTTGGTCGCTGCAGCACACGTAAAAAGGATCGCGACGAGACGGTCAAAACGGCCGCTCAGTCAGAGATGGCCAAGCTGTTGGTCTTCTTGGTCTTGATGTTGTACATCCGCGTGCGGCGCAGCAGGAAGTCTCGCAGGCATTCTCTAAGAGACATCTCGGCGGCGACGCATTGACTGTCCGTCAACTCAAGAAAGATGGCAGTGATGAGATTCTTGGTCAGACCACGAAAGAGCAGGTGGTCTGGTGCTGACAGGATGGAGTGGTGCCCGTCAAAGCTACCGGACGGAAACGATGCAGCCCACTCGTGGAAGATCTACTTGTCCGTTGTCTCGTACAAGCCGAGAGACTTGAGGCGACCTTCAATGTGCTCAGCCATCGCACGGGAGGCGGGTAACGAAGTGGAGAGAGGGGTGTGCCCAAGGAGTCTCTGGTCCCGGTGCCCTGGAACAAAGGTGACACTGCTCAGAGCCGCCAGTCGAAAAAGCGTCGGCGCCCCCGCGAGCACGACACTGACACAAATGCCGCTGCTTGCTTATCTGACAATACTTGTCGGCGCCTCTGTGAATTGGAGTGTAGTTTCTCGCGCCCAAGTATCAGTCAGTGACACGAATACTGCGGTCTTCGGTACAACCGCGAGCGCCCTCGCCGCCGTCGCCATTCCTTGGCTACAACGCTCCTGCCCCCATCGACGCCGGGCCCCCCCAACGCTCCCCTCCGCCAAACCCCACCGCGGCCCCCACCAGCCCGGCCGTCGCCAGCCTCCATCGCGACTGCACGTATGCCTCTGCGGTCATACACCCCCTCCTGCTATACGCGCGATTTCCTATTGCCGCCGACCTGTCCCTGGTGCCACCCACCTTTCCCCGCCGACGCCGGCGGTCGGCGATAGCCGCCCGTCTCCACAGGCAGTCATCCCATCATTGCTACCCGGCTCCGCTCCCTGCCATCAAGCGTGGCCGCCATGAAGAAGAACGGCTCGTCATGGACGGCCCGGATTCAACAGCCCACGAGACAGACGGCAGCTGTGGCGGAGCGGGCGACGTCGCTAGTGGCGACAATATCGGCGTCGACTCGGTGCAGTCGCTGGCGCGGGCGATGTCGCCGGAGCAGCAGGCGGGACGGCGGAGAGATGAGCGTCCAGCTGGCCTCGAGTGGCAACTCGCCGCCGTATCCCTCTCCGTCTTGAGCGCCTTGCAGGACGTCATCCCGATGCACCGCTTCGTACTGGGACGCGCGCAGGGCGTCTGCGCGTCGTCTAGTCTCCTGGAGCGCCTGCGGGTAGGTCCACCAAGAGGCACCCGGCGCATGACGACAAACAAGAGGGCAGGAACACTAGGGCTTTTGTTCGTGGAAGTCGATGCTACCCGGTTGGCAATGGAGCAGTTGGTACATCAGCAGGAGCTCGTTTGCACTACTGCACTTCGTCAATGTAGTGGGGCCACTACTCGGTAGGTGGAAGTTGCTCACCTGGGTGCTATCGCACATGCGCTGGGTATGTCACCTTAGGTGCTCGCCGCTGCTAAGGTCCGGCATTTCGAGCGGAGGAACGGACACGTGCTCACAAGCTTTTCGCTCGAGCAGCACACGCACGTGGACGGTCGCATGTTTTTTTGTGCAAGGGAGGGATAGGGCGCGGAGCGAGGCGCAGGTGGCTGTGCGTGCCACCAAGGAGTGGGAAGACCACAGTCGGCGCTTTGTGTCCTCCTTGGAGGAGCAGCGGATACCGTGCGCCGTGGTGCCAGCCCTGCCGGAAGCATATCCTGGGGGTTTCGTGTGGCGAGAGAGTATAGCGGCTCGCGAGGACGGTAGGTGTGGAGCAGGCGGCGCTGCTGGTCGGCTCCTCGTGTCCGTACCTGTCAGTATGGTGCAGGGAAAGGCATGGCACGTGGCCTCTCTCCTGTAGACCCCGCTGATAGTGCTTTTTTTTACACATCAACGTCGTTTCCTACACAAGCAAATCCCATGTTGCCGCACAGCATTATGGCAAAAAGCTCCGCTAGTGTTGAGGAAGCACTTCTATTGAGATAGATGCCGTACAAAGATATATTGAAACTTCTGATAAATGCGACCAAATGCGCTGTGTGGAAAACTTGCAGGGGTGGCCTAGTGGATTGTTCGGTCCCTGCCACTTGGATCAGCGTGCGGGCGTCCGACCGCGACGGCCTCACAGCACCCCGGCCAAATCTAGTATGATGAAGTAACATACTCCATCACGTCCATCGCGCGCGTGCGCAAAAAAAGACAGGCCCGTGCCCCCCCCCCGTGACCTGCCCCACGCGCGCGCCGCTCCCCACACGCCGCCCCTCCCCGTCACACCCCGGTCGGCAAGCCCGCCGCCTTGGCGGCCTCGGCCGCCACCTTGCACACCAGCCGCCGCGCATCGGCGTAGCTGCCGCTCGGCGTCAGGACCAGCGCTTGAACGTCGCCATATTCCCGCCCCTTGCCCCCCGTGCCCCCCGCCTGTCCCCCCCCGGCTATAAGCGACAAAATCCCGGCGCCATCGCCGCCAGCCGCACAAGCTGCTCCGCCACCTCGGCGGCCGACCACCGGTCGGGGTGCGCCGCCACCACCGACGCAACGGCGGCTGGCCACTGGGCACTCGCGGTGCCGCCGCCGCAGCACCGACCGCACGGCGTCCAGAGTGGCGAGCAACTACGCCGCCGCGCGCGCGGCGGGCGCGTGCGTCGCGCGCACCGCCGCCGCCGCCGACGCGGCCGCGCGGTCGCGCACGCGCTCGAGGGGGGGGCCCTCACCTGCGCACCCGTCGGCCGCTGAGCCGCCGCTGTGCGCGGCAGCGCCCTCCGCGGCCGCGGGCGCCGGCCGCGGTCGCGGCGAGGCGCCCCCCCCCCCCCCCCCCCCCCCCCCCCCCCCCCCCC
>ENA-ORXR01002014-ORXR01002014.1-marine-metagenome-genome-assembly--contig:-NODE-2014-length-20162-cov-3.859945_pt1 | contig 20162 bp, 19 predicted proteins | sample MGYA00237866_ERZ511479 | MGnify/ENA metagenome assembly ERZ511479 | reverse complement strand
CCGATCCCAAAAGCAAGGCTGGCGAGCTCCGCAGCGTCGAGGCCGATGATGTGGTTGGCGTTGTGCGCGCCATTGTGGCTGACCCCGAGAGCTGGCCGGTTCAAGACAAGAGCAACGGTGAGTGGCGCCCGGCGACGCTCAACGACATCACCATCTTGTTACCCACACGCACCTCGCTGCCGTTTTTGCGGGCCGGGCTCGACGACGCAGAGCTGCGCTATCGAATCGTCACCGGCACCTTGGTTTATGACACCCAAGAGGTCGTCGACGCGTTGGCTGCGCTCCGTGCCATTGATGACCCTGGCGACGAACTGAGCCTGGTGGCGGCGCTGCGATCGCCGCTGTACGCCTGTTCCGACGTCGACTTGGTCACGTGGCGTCAGGCCGGCGGGCGCTGGGACGTGCGAGCGACCGTTCCCGAGTCGATCTCGCCCGAAGCTCCCGTAGCGTGTGCTATTCGCCATCTACGAGAGCTGTGGAATGACCGCTGGTTCTTGACGCCGTCGATGTTGCTCGAACGCCTTCTTCGCGAGCCGCGGACTGCGTTGCTGGCGTTTGGTGACCCTCGCACGACCGATGTCTGGCGCCGACTGCGGTTCTTGGTCGAGCAGGCCCGGGCGTTCGAAGAAGCTAACTCTGGCGACGTGCGCGCGTTCACCCAGTGGGCTGCGCTTCAAGGCGGGTCGATGGCCCGAGTTCACGAACCGATGCTTCCCGAGACCGACGAAGCGTCTCTCAGTATTCAGACCATTCACGGCTCCAAGGGTCTGGAGTTTCCGATCACGATCTTGTCAGGGATGACCACCCAACTTGGTCGAAAGCGCCCAGGGGTCACCGTGTTGTGGCCCGAGACCGGGGTGCCCAGCGTGCAGCTCAACAAAGGTGTTCAGACTCACGAGCACGGCCCTAGGGCCGACATCGAATCGGCGATGGACGAGTACGAAAGGATTCGGTTGGCTTACGTTGCCACAACTCGAGCCCGAGATCATCTGATCGTGTCGTGTCATCACAAGACCAGCCGCAACCCTGAGAGCACCTACGGGGGCAGATTTTGGCAGATCTTCGACGACCCCGAGCGGCGCGAGCTCTTCCGGGTTTTCGACTGGCGCGAAGTGGTGGGATCTCGGGCGCCGGAACCGCCTCGTGCGTCGCAACTTGGACTCGCCCTCGACAACCGCGAGCAGTGGGTCGCGGACCGCCGTCAGCTTCTCGGACCGGCCGAGCAGGCGCGAGTGTTGTCTGCGACCGGCGTGGCCCAAGCTGCTCTCGACATGGCACGTGGCAACGCCACCGAACTTGCCCGTACTGGTGAGGACGACCAGGCACAAGCAGTTGCTGCGTCCGATGCGTACCTCGTCGAGCGCCTCATCGACCAAGACGACGACGGCGCCGACCAACCCGAAGAGTCCCTTATCGGCCGACGTCGAGGTCGTACCGGCTCGGCGATTGGTTCGGCGGTGCACGCTGTGTTGCAGCTCGTCGACCTTGGCAATCCAACCCAGGTCGGCGATCTGGTGAGCCAGCAGTGCGAGATCGAAGCAATACCTGATCGCGCCGGCATCGTGCGTCGACTGGTCGAAGTTGCACTGGCATCCCAAGCTGTTGCACTGGCATCGGAACACCCGCATCACAAGGAGCTGTTCGTCACTGCGCCCATCTCCGGGCGAACGATCGAGGGTTATGTAGACCTGCTGATCGAATCGCCCGACGGCCTTGTGGTCGTCGATTACAAGACCGATGCCGTGCGCACCGATGCCGACGTTGATGCCAAACTGACCGCCTACGAGCTCCAGGCAGCTGCGTACGCAGTTGCGCTCGAGCAGGTCACCCTGCAGCAGGTTGTCGAGTGCCGGTTCGTATTCTGCACCACCAACGGTGCTATCGAACTTGCGGTTCTCGATCTTGTTGGCGCCAAAGAACGGGTTCGCTCGACCGTCGCCGCCTTGGGTTAGAGCAGTGCGATGGATGCCGTGGTGGGTGCGATTTGGAGCGCTGGCGGTCGGTGGCGTCGCCGTTGCCCGAAGCGAACGTCCCGTGCAGATCGCCGCAACGGTCGTTGCGGTCGCGCTGGTTGCGACGTGGCTGATCTATCGAATACGGCGACCGCGCATCCGAGATTGGCGCGATGCCGAGGCAGCTGCTGCGCGATGGCTGCGCCGCGCTGGTTGTCGGCGAGTTGAGCTCACCGGCGGCAGTGCCGACGGCGGCATTGATGTCATCACCGCGGCCTGGGCGGTGCAGGTAAAACACATTGCGAAGCGGGTCGGCCGTCCTGCAGTGCAGCAGTTGGTGGGCGCTGCGCTCAGCGCAGGTCGAGCGCCAGCATTGTTTTCGACCAGCGGCTTTAGCTCACCCGCCTGCGCATATGCACTGGAACACGACGTGGCACTTTTCAAGCTGGATCTGAACGGCCGTGCCCACGGCATCAATCGCCCGGCACGCCGCGTCGGTAAACGATCCCGCCGAGCACTCCGCGGCCGCTAGCGCGAATGCCCGTGGGGTGTTGTCACGAATTTGGTGCGAGTGCCCGTGGGGTGTTGTCACCAAATGGCTAGGGGAGGGCCAGGCCGCCGAGCGGGCCGTAGGCGGTCGAGGCTTGGGCAGCGATCACGATTGAGGTCAAGATGGTGACCTTGGCGATTTGTTGGATGGCGCCAAGAACATCGCCGGTTATGCCACCAATCTTGGCAGTCGCTAACCGTACGACGACTGCAGCGCTTAGGTACGACGCGCCCACAATTGGGACTGCGATGAGTCCAAAGGTCACGCCGGTTGCGGCGATCACGAGTGTTGACGTCGCAAGAACCGCCGGCCGAGAAAGCCCGCTGAGATAGCCGACCCCAAGACCGCTGTCTGACGCCGGGGTGGCAACGATCATGACACCGGTAGCGACGACGCGACTCAGCGCGTGCGCCGTGACGGCCGCCGCAAACGCAATCCATCCGGCGAGCGCCGCAAGCGCCGCAACCTCGATCATGATCACGCAAAAAAGTGCAGTCGCTCCATAGGTTCCCAGTCGAGAATCTTTCATGATGTCGAGACGCTGTTCGCGGCTCCAGCCACCGCCGAATCCGTCGGCCATGTCGGCCAATCCGTCGTGATGGAACGCGCCGGTAACCAAGGCCAACAACGCAACCGAGAACGCCGCTGCCAGCGCAGGCGTGGCGACCTCGTAACCACCAACATAGACGGCCCCTTGCAAAGCGCCAAGCAGCGCACCCAGCACGCCGAACCAGGGAACCGCGGCGCTCATATTCAGCGGGCGAGTGGCGCTAGCTCGGTGAAGCGGAATGCGCGTGAGAAACGACGCAGCGTCGCGGAGCGATGACATTCGTATTGTCTAGCAGTGGTGCTCGGAAACCATGCTTGGTGGCTACTGGGCGTCGTCGAGCAGCTGGGCCAGGAACCAACAGGCAAAGCCGGCCCGAGCAGACCAGAGCGCGGTGCGTAGCCAGTTGGTGGCGATGAGCTGGTTGATCTGATCGAGGTCGTACTCGCCTTGGAGCTTGCCGTGGAGCGGGCCGAACCAGGTGGCCGTGGCGATCCAACCAAGCGCCAACAACGCGCCAGACACGAAGACCGCCGTGCGGTTCAACGCCGCCGGAGTATCGAGCCAGAGCCACGCAGCGAAGACAATTTCAGCAGGTGCCAGCAGCGCAAGGGCGATGGTGATGCGAGTGCCGTGGTCAGCGACGTAGGCAGCGAAGTCGGCTGAGTCGACGCTTCGAAACTGGGGGTAGATGATTATCTGAACCGCCCACATCAGCCCGAACATCGCCAGCGTAAAGGCGCTATGGCCAATGACAGAAACACGCACGACTCGGTTATAGCGCTGCCCAGCGCCAACGCAAGAGCTGAACTGAGCGAAGCGAGTGCCGCGGTCCGGGGGTGAGTACGCCGGGTTGCGGTCCGGGACCTAAGATCTGCGAGCCAGAAGCACACTTTTGCGTTAGCAAAAAGATGGACTACCGGTTAGCGCTGGTGATTGCGGAAGCGCGAATCGTCGAGCAGGTCGGTGACCAGCGCAGCGATGGCGCTGCGTTCGGCTTTGCGAAGCGCGATGTGCGCAAACAGGTCTTGGCCTCGGAGGGCGTCGATCACCGAGATGACGCCGTCGTGGCTGCCGACGTGCAGGTTGTCGCGTTGGGCAATGTCGTGCGTCAGCACCACCCGACTGTTCTCGCCCAGTCGAGACAGTGCGGTGAGCAGCACCCCGCGCTCAAGGTTCTGAGCCTCGTCGATGATCACGAACGCGTCGTTGAGGCTGCGGCCGCGAATATGTGTCAGCGGCAGTACCTCGAGCAGATCTCGGGACTCGATCTCGCGCCGAATTTCGGGTGAACAGATCGCGCTCAGCGCGTCGTAGACCGCGGCGGCCCATGGCGCCATCTTCTCGGATTCGTCGCCGGGCAGAAATCCGAGTTCTTGACCGCCTACAGCGAACAGTGGTCGGAATACCAGGATCTTCTCTTGGCCACCACGCTCGAGCGCAGATTCGAGCGCTGCGGCGAGCGCCAAGACACTCTTTCCGGTACCCGCAGGACCACCGAGGCTCACGATGCCGATACTCGGGTCAGATAACAGGTCAAGGGCCATGCGTTGTTCGACGTTGCGGCCCCGAACACCGAACAGGCTCGTGGTGCTGAGTGGCCGGATCAGCCGGTCAGAGTGCATTCGTGCGACTGCCGATTGTTGCCCTGCGGTCAGCAGAAAGGAGGTGTGGACGGGAGCGTCTTCTGCTTCGACGAGTTTGAGTTCGCCATCGGCGAAGAGGCGGTTGATGTCGCTGGCGGTGACCTCGAACTCCATGACGCCGGTCCAGCCAGGGTCGCGAGCGAACTCGGTTCGATACTCGTCGGCTTGTAAGCCAAGTACCGATGCTCGCAGTCGCATGGGTAGATCGCGTGTGACCAACACCGTGTGCTCGCCTTCGTCGGCCAGGTTGCGGGCCACGCTCAGGATGCGTTCGTCGTTTGAGCCGTCGCGGAAGGCTTCGGGCATCGACGCCAGTTTGATGTGGTTGAGTTCGACGCGAATCGTGCCGCCTTGGTCATTGATCGGCGCAGGACTGTCGATCTTGCCGTGTGTGACCCGAATCTCTTCGAGCGAGCGAAGCGCCTGGCGCGCCGCCCATCCAAGTTGGGGGTGGTGGCGCTTGGCTTCGAGTTCGGTGAGCACGATGAGCGGCACAACCACCCGGTTCTCTTCGAACTGGAACAAGGCGGTTGGATCGCTCAGCAATACCGACGTGTCGAGCACGTAGGTGATGGCCTGCTCTGTTTCGTTTGCCGTACCGATACACCGAACATAAACCCGACATGTCACGGCAGCGCGCATTTGTGTGTGAACTCTTGGATAACGCCGACGGGTAAAGGCAAGGCCTCGGTTCGACGACCGGGGTCGCGGCGCGAGCGAAGCGTTCTCGCACCGGCGATGACCAACAACTTGCAGTGAGTTGTGGGCGTGCCCGAACCTCGAGCCAATCCTGGGTGTTCGATCTAGGCGGGTAGCGGCGGCAACACGAAGGTGCCGTCTTCCTGGCACGGGAATGGCACGACATCAGTTACTGCGGCCACCGGAATCGGGCCATAGATGTGGGGGAACCGGTGTCCGGATTCATAACAATCCTCGAACACGGTTGGCGAGGGAACTTGTGAGAGATCAATCACCAACAGGACCAGATCTGCCTGCCCTGCGAATCGTTCATTGGCGGGGATGAGCACTTGCTCGGGAGTTGAGCAATGGATAAAGCCCTCGGCCTCAAGCGACGGGTCGATGTAGACGCTGGCAGAACTCGCCAGGGCCTGTTCCCAGTCGGCACCAGGCGCCACGTGCAGCACAGTGACTGGTTCGTCGTCGTGGCCGTGAGGTTCCATACCGCAGTATGGCGGGCGTCGACCCGCCACAGACTCAGGTGATGGCGTAATTGCGACCAGCGACACAATTCGGCAATTTTTTGCGCATTCCTCGACCCAATCCCGTATTTCTGCGGAAACCGGGGAAGATCGGGCTATTTTTGGCGGATGGATGCACTCTTGCTCGGCCGCCGCATCCGCTTTTATCGCAAGGAAGCGGGGCTGACGCTCGACGAGCTGAGCGCCAAAGTCGATCGGCCAACGTCGTATCTCAGTCAGCTAGAAAACGGCCACGTCGAGGCCCGGGTCGGGCTTCTGGGTGAGCTCGCAGAATCGGTGGGCTGTTCGACCGCAGATCTGTTGGTAGACGATCCGCCGACCCGGCGCGACGAACTCGAGATCACCGTGATTCGCGCACAGAGCGATCCCCGGTATCTCGAACTCGGCCTGGCCGAATTCAAGCCGACAGCAAAGACGTCTGACAGCGCCCTTGAACACATCTCTGCGCTCTACAGGTCATTGGTTGGCGCCGAAGAACGAGCCGGCCGACGAGATGGCGACGATCATCGACGAGCCAACGTGATGATGCGTTCAGAGATGCGTGACCGCAACAACTATTTCGCCGAGATCGAAGAGGTCGCCAAGAACCTGCTGACGGCAGTCGACTATCCCGGACGGGGTCCCGTCTCAGAGCGCATGCTCGTGCAGATGGCAGACAACTGTGGTTTCACCATCGACCGGGTTCGTGATCTGCCAAGTAGCGCGCGATCGGTGGCCGATCAACGCAACCGAGTCATCTACATTCCTCAGCGCAATGACCTGACCACGCGCAGCGCTCGGTCGGTCGTGTTGCAGACGCTGGGCCATTTTGTGCTCGGTCACCGCGATACCGACGACTTTGTTGACTATGTGCGCCAGCGCGTCGAGTCAAACTACTTGGCTGCTGCGGTGCTTGCCCCCGAAGCAGCTGCGGTCGAGCACCTGATCGAAGCCAAAGAACAAAAAGACATCTCGGTCGAAGACATCAAGGAGCTCTTCTACATCTCCTATGAGATGGCTGGTCACCGCTTGACGAATCTTGCAACCGAACATTTGGACCTCACCCTGCACTTCTTGCGCTCAGACAACGAGGGCGTGGTGTGGAAGGCATACGAGAACAACGACGTGCCGCTGCCCACCGATCCGTTTGGAGGCTTCGAAGGCCAGCGCCTGTGCCGCGAATGGGGCACCCGCCAGGCATTTCACAGCGAAGATGCGTTTGCGCTGCACTATCAATACACCGACACCGCCGACGGCGAGTACTGGTGTGTGACCTACGTCGAAGCTGACCGGTCTCCGCCGCATGCAATCACCGTTGGTACCGACGGCCGCCAGGCCCGCTACTTCCGCGGTAGCGACACGCCGCGACGCACGACGTCGACCTGCCCGGATCCGGGCTGTTGCCGCGAGCCGCACCCCTCGCAACGCCAACGATGGTCGACAGTTGCCTGGCCCTCGGCACAGGATCGCAGCCATATCGTGTCGGGCTTGCCTGCAACTCGAGAACCCTTCAGTCGCTTCCCCGGCGTGGACATGGTCGAGGTCTACAGCTTTCTCGACCGCCGCAGCGAATAGCGAACAACGAACCGGCACCGGGTCGGGCTCAGGACCTAGGGTTCGGCTATGTGAAACTGGTTGCCGTCTTGGCCCTTGGCCTCGTACATGGCTGCATCGGCACTCGCCAGCAAGTCATCGAGTTCGGCCGGCATGGATGCAATTGCTGCGCCAATACTGGCGGCGATAGACACGGTTCCGTCGCCGATATCGATCGCCCGGCGCAACTCTTGCAGTGCGCGAGCGGCGATGACGCGGACTCGGCTCTGGTCTGCGGGTCGGCCTTTGCCAGCGCCGACAAGGATGACGAACTCGTCGCCGCCGAGTCGGCCAACCAGGTCGATGGACCGGGTTACCGAGACGAGCCGATGCGCAACTGCCTGCAGCACCTTGTCGCCTGCAGCGTGCCCGTGGGCGTCGTTGACTTTCTTGAAGCCGTCAAGATCGATGAACATCAACGCTGCGGTCTCAGAGGATGATGATTGCATGGCTTCGGACGCCTGGCGATAAAAGCCCTCGCGATTTGGCAGTTGGGTGAGTCGGTCATGGGTGGCGGAATGTTCAAGCAGAGCGTCGGCGCGTGCTCGCAACAGGACGACTCCAGCTAGTTCGTTGGCTCGTGAGAGCCGGTCGATTTGGCCAACGGCGGGTGTCTGATTGTCGGGACTACACGCAATTAGTCGGTAGGTGTTCGGGTCATCGCTCGCTTCGGGTGCCACGTGCCAGAACTCGCGGTAGCCAGCGGCGAAAAGGTCTTCGCCCACTCCGCCTGGGAACTGCGACACGACCGTGCGGACCGGCGTGCGACCATCGCTGTTCCATGGCTGTGGATCGCTCGCATCCTGCAGGATTGCCTCGAGTGTCGGGTCGGTCGCCCCGATGATCCGGTAGGTGCCGTCACCTCGCGGCTCAAGCAGTGCTGCGTCGAGCCTGAGCGGAGGCAGCGCGACCATGTCGGTGATGAGCCGCAGGATCGTATCGATCGGCTCACCCTGGGCTAACCCGGTCAACCCTCGCCGCAAGATGTCCTGTTCGTGCGCAGGGCGAATGTCGTACAGGATGCCGCCGACTTCGGGATCACCTAGGCCGCTTGCTCCGGTCACCACTACCGGGATGACATGGCCGTTACTTGCTATTAGTCGAGTATTGATCGAGGCCCACGGAGCACCGGAGGAGTCGGCGCTGGGTTCGGTCGAGGCAAGTTCGAAGAACGCGGCTGCGACCTCGTCGACATCGTCGGGGTGAAGGTAGTCGAGGATCTGCGACCCGACCCCGACCTTTTGCTCCCATCCACCAAGTTGCTGCAGCGCTCGGTTGCCATAGATGATCTCGCCGAGTTCGTTGACAACCAGCAACGCCGAAGGCCACTCGTGCAGTACTCGTCGATAGAACTCTGGATTCTGGGGGAACTCTTCGTCGGGAGTGAAGCCAGCGCCGTCGAGAGTGTCCACGACTCCAGTATTGCCGCCTCGGTGGTGATTATTGGTGCAGTGGTCACAGCGTCGGTGATCCCGTAGTACGCGACAATCGCCGCTCGGTGACTCCGGGGAGCGACCGAGCGGCGACTGTCTGGCACTTCGTGGGGGAGAGCGCCCCGCGTTGGCGGTTGTTGGGAAAACGATCTCCCGCCGGCGCTTCAGCTTGGGAGGCGTTTGACGTCGACGGGAGAAACTATGAAGTTATGGCCTGTCGCTCGTGGGGGTCGCGATTGGGCGGACCGAACCAGCACCGCTCACGCCTCCGTAGACAACGTCGGCGCCGTAGCCAGCTGAGCCGTGCTCGCTGACATCGAGGCCAGCGATTTCTTCCTCGGGGGTAACCCGAAGGAGATTGGCCTTCTTGAGGATGAAGAACAGCACGCCCGTGGTCGCCAGTACCCAAGCAGCGATGATGACCACACCGATCAGTTGCATGATGAGCTGGTTGATGCCGCCACCGTAGAAGAGTCCCGCATCTTCACGGCCAAGGAAAGCGTCGTCGTACTTGGCGAAGAGGCCGACAGCGAGGGTGCCCCAGACGCCACAGACGCCGTGGACCGATATTGCGCCGACTGGATCGTCGATGTGAATGCGGTCGAACAGCAGCACGCTGAAGACCACGATGATGCCGCCGATTGCGCCGGTGAGTACCGCGCCGTTGGGCGTGATTGCTCCAGTTCCTGCAGTGATCGACACCAGGCCCGCAAGGATGCCGTTTGCGGTCATGGCAACATCGAGGAAGCCGACTTTCATCCACATGACAAGGCCGGCCGTGATGCCGCCTGCGGCCGCAGCCATCATGGTTGTCACGCCAGCCCGCATGACGACACTGTCTGCGGCGAGCTCGGAACCAGCGTTGAACCCAAACCAACCGAACCACAGAATGAAGACACCGACCACGGTGAAGGCGATGTTGTGACCCGGGATTGCTCGGGCCTTGCCGTTCTCGTCGTACTTGCCGATGCGAGGACCGAGGAAGAATGCGCCCATGAGTGCAGCCCAGCCACCGGCCGAGTGACCGATTGACGAACCGGCAAAGTCGCTGAACGCTGCGTCTCCAACGGTGATGTTGTTGAGGATTCCGTCGCCTTGCCAGAACATGTGCACCACAACGGGGTAGATGAACGCCGTCATCACTGCGCTGAAGATCAGATAACCGGTGATCTTGGTTCGGCCCGCCATAGCGCCCGATGCAATGGTCACTGCGGCCGCTGCGAAGACAACCTGGAAGAAGAAAGGCGTGTAGCCGGTGTACAGGCCGACGCCGTCAGCGTCGAACGTGAAGCTGCCATCGCCGAAGCCGCTGAGAAAGAAGCTGTCTGTTCCGATGAAGCTGCCAGATCCGAAGGCAATGCCGTAGCCGACTGCCCAGAAGGCAATGGCGCCGATGCACATGTCGGCCATATTCTTGGCCATGATGTTGGCCACGTTTTTCGCTCGCGTAAGGCCTGCTTCGACGAGTCCGAAACCGGCCTGCATGAGAAAGACCAGGATGCCGGCGACGAACACCCAGATGTTGTCGAGTGTTGCCTGGACCACCGCGGCCTCAGAGACATCTTGGGCCATCGCAGGTGCAGCCGGCAACAATCCAAATAATGCGGCTCCGACCGCTGTAACGAGAAACTTACGTCTCATGATTCTTATTCCTCCCGGATCACACTGTGGTGTGAGGTTGCTGAAAGAACGAACCTACGAAGCCACTATTTCGGACTTGTTCCCGCTTGGTGAACGCTCTGGGTCCGCTATGTGTCCTCCATGTTTCGAGCGCCTACGCGCGCGGTCAACTTTCGAGCAATACCACGCAAATACGTTGCTGACGCGCAAACTGAGACTCTAGGAGTCACGTTCCCAGATGAAGTTGGCCAGCTCAATGAGCTCGGTCTTGGCGTTGGGCGCAAGGTCCACGGTGTCGAGAGTGCTGATTGCCCGGTCGAGATAGTCGCGGGCCAGGCTTTGCACTTCGGCTCGGATGCCTGCTGACTCGAGCTGGGTGGCCAACGCCGCGATCTGGTTGTCGCTGAGCGGTTCGGCGAATGCGGCCGTGACGGCATCGCCGATGTCGCCGCCGGTTTCGAGCGCGATTGCGATCGGCATCGACTTCTTGTGTTCTCGTAGGTCGTTGCCGACTGGTTTGCCGGTTGCTGCGCTATCGCCCCAGATGCCGAGCACATCGTCGACGGCTTGAAAAGCAATACCGAGTGAGATGCCGAACTGCTCCAGCGCAGTGACCGTCGCATGATCGCCACCGCCGAGCACGGCACCAATGGCCACGCTCTGGGCGAGCAGCGCTCCGGTCTTCTTCGCCTCCATTGCAATGCACTGATCCAACGTCGCCGTCGTGCCGCGGTCAAGCGCGACGTCTTGGGCTTGCCCCGCAATCATGGCCGAGGTCGCGACTGCGAGTCGTCGGGTTGCCTCGGCCGCGTGCGAGGTTGTGGTGTCGCCCAGCAGCACTTCGAAGGCCAGCGCATGCATGGCGTCGCCGACAATGATGGCGTCGCCGACGCCGAAGACGTCCCAGACGGTTGCGCGGTGGCGGCGGGTTTGGTCGTTGTCCATGATGTCGTCGTGGATTAGCGAGAAGTTGTGGATGAGTTCAACAGCCACACCACCAGCAACCGAAACATCGCCAGGAGCGTGTACTGCCTCGGCGCCCAGTAGCGCCAGTGCAGAACGCACACCTTTACCGCCACCAACGGCGCTGGGATTGCCGGTGGGGTCGGTCCACCCAAGGTGATAGGTCACCGGCAACCGCAGATTCACGTCGAGGGATCCAACGGCATCGCGAAGAACGGGTTCAACCAGAATTCTCGCTCGATCAAGCACCGCAGGCGTCACATCTTGCACGTTATGTCCCCTCGACCGACTTCACCCGGTTCAAAGTAATTTCGCACTTCCGGAATACTCCAGCTTCGAAATGCGTCATACTGATTTGCCGGTTCGATTTGAAGCCGGGGAAACTAGGAAAGAGGGTCGACACCATGGGCGTGTTTGATTTCGTAAAGAACGCTGGCGCAAAGATCGGCATTGGCAAGAGCACCGACGAGGAAGCTGCCGAAGCTGCTGCGGTCGAAGCCGAAGCCAAAGCCAAAGCTGACAAGGATGCAGCGGCAGCCAAGGCTCGCCGGGATCGCAGCGTCGATCAGAAGAAGGCCAAAGCCACGGCCACCGCCGAGCGGATTGCAGCCGCCCGAGACAATGCAAAGAAGACCGCTCGCAAGGCCGCCGCCAAAGAGCGCATGGCCGAGTACACCAAATCGAACGAGCTCCAGAACTACGTGGCTGGCTTGGGTATCAGCGTCGATGACATCGACTTCAAGTTCGACGACGGCACCGCCTACATCAGCGGCGAGACTGCCGATCAGGCCACCAAAGAGCGCATCATCTTGGCTGTCGGCAACGCCCAGGGTGTCGGCAAGGTCGACGAAGAGATCGAAGTCGTCGAGCCAGCCGAAGAAGCCGACTTCCACACCGTTGCTCCGGGTGACACCCTGTGGGCGGTTGCAGAAAAGGTCTACGGCGACGGAAGCCGCTACACCGAGATCTTCGAAGCCAACAAGCCAATGCTGTCGGACCCCGATCTGATCTTCCCCGGCCAGGTCTTGCGCTGCCCGCAATAAGTAAACAATCGCGTCAGTGCGTAGATGTACTCACGCGTTAGATCACATCGCCAGAGCCGCTGCCCGTTGGGTGGCGGCTCGCGCCGTTTTTCACACGTGCACCTTGGGGTCAGACCCCGCGGTGCACGGCGTTAGGGGTGGGCTAGGACAGAGGCGCCGGCGGCAGGCAACACGGCGTAGAGCTTGACGGGTGCGGTCGACGGCTGCTCGGCCGGGGCGACGAAATTGGCTTCGACACTGGTCACGAAGGACTCGGTTGCATCGCTGCGCACGAGCGCCACCGTTGCGCCCGCGAAGCCGCCACCGGTCATACGAGCCCCCAGGCAGCCAGCGGTGCTCTGGGCTAGTTCGACGATGGCATCGAGCGAGGGGCTCGAGACGTTGAAATCGTCGCGCAAGCTCGCGTGGCTTGCGTTCATCGTCAGCCCGAGCTCAACCGTATCGCCGGCGCGCATTGCAGCTGCTGCATCGAGTGTCCGCTGGTTCTCAGTGATGACGTGACGAGCCCGTCGCCGCAACCGCTCGTCGATGAGCAGTTCCAGCTGGTCGAGAGTGGCGTCGCGCAACGTCGGCACACCAAGGGCCTGAGCTGCGGCTTCGCAGTCGGCGCGACGGGCGGCATATTCAGAGTCGACAAGTTCTCTTCGGCTGCCGGTGTCCATGATCACGATCGCAACGCCGTCGGGCAGAGGTACCGGTGTGGTCGACAGATTGCGACAGTCGATGAGCGATGCTGTGCCTTCGACGCTGGCCGCTGATGCGAGCTGATCCATGATCCCGCTCGGGAAACCAAGCACTTCGTTCTCGACCCGCTGTCCGACTCGTGCCAAGGCACTCGGCTCGATGGTGCCCCCGGCCGAAGTCACAAACGCCAAGCCCGACGCCACTTCGAGCGCAGCCGATGACGACAGGCTTGCACCCGCGGGGATGTCGCTGGCAAGGCACCCCTGCCAGCCTGCAGCCTGGAATCCTGAATCGACCAACATGCGGGCGGTTCCATGAACATAGGTTTGCCAGCCAGGGTCGGTGGTTTCGTCGCCGATCGAGAACTCGACGGCGTCGAAGCCCTCGGACTGGGCGTGCACTCGGTCGTCGGTGCGGGGTCTGGCGGCGATGACCACGGCGTAAGGCAGCGCCATGGGCAGCACGAACCCTTCGTTGTAGTCGGTGTGTTCGCCAATGAGGTTCACTCGCCCAGGGGCCCGCACCACCAGGGTGGGTTCGCCGCCGAAGCGAGACCGATAGTCGGCGGTGGCACGAGTGAGCGCGTCGGGTTGATTCACGTTTTGACCTTCAGGGTTGAGGCTCGCTGATTGATCGGAGGTACCGGCCGAGATTGTCTGCGCACGAGTACGCCAATAGCAACAAGTGCAACGATCATGGCCGCGATCTGGACTGCATTGAGTGGTTCGTCGAGCACGATCCACGCAATCGCCGACGAGAGAACTGGCACCAGCAGCGTCATGGTCGAGCCGAGCCACAGCGGAATGCGAACGATCGACCAGTTCATCAAGTTGTGCCCTAGGACACCAGCGCCGACCGCCATCACTACCAGCCAGAACCAGTCGGTTGCGGCTGGCCACGCCAATGATTGCCCGAACGCAAGCGCCAATGGCGCGTTCACGGCGGCCACGATGAGCGCGGCGGCGAGGGTGTAGTCGGTGGCGCTCACGCGTTCGCTGGTGCGTTTGGTGACCACAAAATAGGCCGACCATGATGCCAATGCTCCAAGGGCAGCCAGGTCTCCCCAGATGTTTGCATCACCGCTGCTGTCGCCACCCACGATGATCACGATCACCCCTACGAGGGCGACAAGTCCAAGCAGTACATCGCTACGTCGGACTCGCTCGCCCAGGAACTTGACGCCATAGGCGGTAAGGATCAGTGGCTGAAGCGAACCAATGATGGTGGCATTGACCACGGTAGTCAGTTTTATGGCCGTGAAGAAGAACGCAATGTCGGCAGCGAGCAGCAGTCCGCCGGGCAGCGACTTCTTCAGTGCGTCCCAGCTCAGGTGCTGGCGTTTGCTTGCTCGCCAAAGGCTCACGAGCAAGAAGTAGGTGGCAAATCGGTAGGCGCCAACGGCCAACCCGCCTTGGGGCAGCGCTTTGGCGATAACGCCCGAAGCCCCCCACACCGTGACGGCGATCGATGCGCCCAGCAGTCCCCGGCTCAGATCGGTCGCAACACGAGGTGCAGCGTCGGCTGCGCCAGAAGACACCCGTTGAGGCTACTGCCACTTGCGCCGCTGCGGCCCCGTAGCGACCGACCGATATTGTGGTGATGTAAAGAATTTTGGTTACAGGTAACGAGTCGGCCAATTCTGTTGTCTAATGATTCGGGTCTCGACAGAGACGCGCAACGATCTTCTGAGAGAGAGACACCCAGTGTCTGCACAAGTCGAAGCCATCGAGCTCGCAAAAAATATCGAGCCAGCGATGGAGACGTTGATGGCCGAACACCTCGATCGTCGCGAGCATTGGTACTACCACGACTTCATCGACTGGGAGAAAGGCCAAAGCTTCAAAGACAAGCCGTGGGATCCTTCCGAAGCCACATTGTCGCCCGAAGTTCGCACTGCGTTCGTGCTCAACCTGCTGACCGAAGACAATCTTCCGTATTACACCTCGCTCTTCGGCACCTATTTCGAAGAAGAGTCGGTCATGAAGCGATGGTCCCGGTTGTGGACCGCCGAAGAAGGCCAGCACGCTATTGCGATGCGGTCGTACTTGATGACGAGTCGCAACTGTGACCCCAATGCGCTCGAAGATGATCGTATGGCCACCATGCTCGGCGGATGGGATCCCAATTTCGCCACCGTGGTCGACATGTTCTGTTACACCTCGGCTCAAGAGCTTGCGACCCGGGTGAGCCACCGCAATGCTGGCGTCAAATCTGATTGTGAGACAGCGCACGCGCTCATGGGCAAGATCGCTCGCGATGAGAACCATCACTTCCTCTTTTACCGGGGTGCCACGACCGAGATGTTGGCGCAGAACCCAAACATCGTGCTGCCGGCGCTGAACCGGGTGCTTCAGGACTTCAATATGCCCGGCACGCTGATTCCTGGCTTTGGTCGTCGGGCGCTCGCCATGGCTCGCCTTGGTATCTACAACCAGCGGATCCACGCCGAGAACGTCGTCGAACCACTGTTGCGTCATTTCAAGATCGAGGACATTGGCGATCTCTCACCCGAGGCCGAGCAGGCCCGCGATGAGATCTTGGCAATTGCCCCGGCGCTCATCGTGGCGGCCGAGAAGTTCGAGGCTCGCCAAAACCGCACCCGCAAACGGGCCACTGCGCCTGTCTAGAGCTGCCCATATTTGGACGGCAAACGCAGAAATCCCCCGCCAGTGGCGGGGGACTTTACCTCTGCGCGCTTGGAGGGACTCGAACCCCCAACCTCCTGATCCGTAGTCAGGTGCTCTATCCAATTGGGCGACAAGCGCAGGCCGCACATGTTAGCCCGGAATTGTTGAGCTGCAATGTGCCTTTTGTCGCCCGAGCGAAAGAGCCGCAATCAGTCAGCGGGCTTTTCCGCACTGCGGGTGAGCGAAGTTGTATTGCTAATTCATGAGTTCTCTCTTCTGTCTCCATCCGCTATCTGCGACTGGATGATCAGTGTCATAAATTGAACGGGTGCTTGGCGCTGAAATTTCTTGCACCAGTTGTCTCTCATAGGGGACAGGTGATCGATGATCTTGCGTGGTATTAGCCAAACGGCGAAAGACACATGCGGAGTCATGGAGGCATCCAAACCGCACGAGCCTGATAACACTTCAGTGCTACGCTTGCAGTGATGTCAGTGCTGAAAAGCTCTCGTTTTTATCTGGCAATCGCGGCGGTGAGTGCTGGGGTTCAGTTGCTGTCGGTGTCAGTGGGTTCGCTGAATTCACTCGGAGACCTTGCGTTTGCGACGTTTGCCGTAACGCTGCTGGTGGGAGCCATATTGGATCAGATGGAGCGGCGCAATGCGTAGACTCTGGATCGCCTGTCTCGCTATCTCAATAGCGCTGGCTGTTCGAGTGCCGATTCGACGACGACCGATCTAACGGAATCGCCGATTCAAACGTTCTTTGACGATCAAGATGGGCAGCGGGCTGCGGTCTGAGTTGTCACGCCATGATGGTGTGGCAGAAAGGACCTATCAATGTCGAATCGACGCCGGCGGACCCCGGAACAGATCATCCGCAAACTTGCCGAGGGCCAGAAGCTGTTGGCTTCGGGCATGACTGTTGAGGAGGTATGTCGCCAGTTCGCGATCGCGGAGTCGACGTGGGCCCGCTGGCTGAATCAGTACGGCGGGATGAAAGCCAACGACGCGAAACGCCTGAAAGAACTCGAGACCGAGAACGCGGCGTTGAAGAAACTGTTGGCCGAGGCCGAACTCGACAAGGCGATGTTGAAATATCTTGCGGAAGAAAAATGGTGACCCCGAACCGTCGCCGCCAGGCCGTCACCCGGCTTGAAGACGAGTTCGGGGTTTCGCAACGACGCGCCTGCACAGTCGTGGGCCAACACCGTTCAACCCAGCGCCACCCGACACCGGAGCCGCCACCCGATGAAGCCACGATCCGTGGCGAGCTGCGTGCTTTTGCCAAGGCCCGCCCTCGCTGGGGATGGCGCCGAGCAGCTAAACATCTACGCCGTAACGGCTTCGAGATCAACAACAAACGCGTACGGCGGCTATGGCGCGATGAAGGCCTGCGGGTGCCGACCAAGACCAAGAAGAAACGCCTCACCGGCATCGGTACTCATGTCGGAGCGATGTCATTGATCTGCCCGAACGCCCTGTGGGCAATGGACTTCCAGTTCGATCACACCATCGATGGCCGCCAAGTCAAAATGCTGAACATCATCGACGAGTTCACCCGCGAATGTCTACGTATCGAGGTCGATCACTCGATCACCGCCGACGACGTCGTCGCCATCCTCGAAGTACTCGTAATCCAACGCGGGACCGCACCCGGATTTGTCCGGTTCGATAACGGCCCCGAGTTCGTCTCCATCGCAGTCGCCGAATGGTGCAACTGAAGCGCCCCGGGTTTCGTAGAGGCTGGTTTGTTTAAGTCGTGACGGTTTCTGTGACGACGATTTGATCGTAGTGGTTGGCTTCGTGCTGGGCGGGTGTGATGTAGCGGGGTCCATCGAGGATCTCGCCGTGAGCGCGTCGGTGGTTGTACCAGTCGACGTATTCGAGGGTGGCGAACTCGACGTCGTCGAGGCCACACCAGGGACCTTGTCGGTAGATGAGTTCCCATTTGTAGAGGCCGTTGAACGACTCGATGAGCGCGTTGTCGTAGCTGTCACCAACCGAGCCGACGGACGCGACGACGTCGTTGTCGGCCAGGCGTTTCGAGTACCGGATCGACAAATATTGGACGCCGCGATCGGAGTGATGGATCAGCTCCGATAGATCGCGGCTTTGGCGGCGGCGGTTGAACACGGCCATCTCCAACGCGTCGATTGCCAAGTCTGAGCGCAGTGATCGTGATGCTTGCCAGCCCACGATCATGCGGGAGAACACGTCGATGATGAACGCGACATACACCCACCCCGAATGCGTCTTCACATAGGTGATGTCCGCGAGCCACAACTGGTTCGGAGCTTGGGCGGTGAAGTCGCGGTTCACCAAATCAGCTGGGCGCTCATCGCCGTCGTTGGTGATGGTGGTCTTGACCCAGGACTTGCCTCGTTTGGCGCCGGAGATGCCGATGTCGCGCATCAGCCTTTCGACGGTGCAGCGGGCCACCGCGATGTCATCGACGTTGTTGAGGTGATCCCAGATCTTGTCCGCTCCATAACAAACCATGTTGGCGTCATAGACCCGTTGGATCTCGATCTTCATCGCGGCGTCGCTGATCGCACGCGGTGACGGTGGGCGTTTCTTGAACCCGTAATAGGTGCTCGGAGCAATCCCGACCTGATGCTGGCGCAACAGATCACAGATTGGCTCGACTCCGAACCGGTCGCGGTGCTCATCAATGAACACCACTACTTCTTGGACTGGCGGTCGAGCTCCGCGCCGAAGAAAGCCGAAGCGGCCTTCAAAATCTCGTTGGCGCGGCGCAGCTCGCGGTTCTCCTTCTTGAGTTCTTTCAGCTGCGCCAGCTCGTCACTCGTCACACCAGAACGCGACCCGTGATCGGTCTCATGACGCCGAACCCACGACAACACCGTCTGCGGTGTCGGCCCCAGCTTCTCAGCAACCGAACAGATCGCTTCCCACTGCGACCCGTACTCATGCTGATGCTCTAACACCATCCGCACCGCACGCTCCCGCAGCTCCGTTGGATATCTCATAGCTCCATCCTCTCAAGAGAAAGAGCCTCCACCGAACCCGGGGCGATTCATGGAATGCCTCCTTTGGATCTTGCTGCTTGTTCAGGCCGCTATCTGTCATTTGTTGAGCGTGAGGAAATCGCGATCTTGAACGCAACCGGTGTGAGTGCCCGTGGAATTGCTCGTCGGCTTGGGCGGAGCCCGTCGACGGTGTCGAGAGAGCTGCGCCGTAACGCTGCGACGCGAGGCGGGAAGCTTGAGTATCGGGCGTCTGTCGCGCAGTGGAAGGCCGAGTTGGTGGCGCAACGGCCGAAGACAGCGAAGATGGTCGAGAACGGTCGGCTCCGCGAGTATGTGCAGGAACGGTTGTCCGGAGATGTTGTGGGCGCTGACGGGGATGCTGCTGGGCCGCCGGGGCCGGTGTGGCAAGGCCGGAACAAACCGCATCGCGGTGATCGCCGGTGGGTTCAGGGTTGGAGCCCTGAGCAAATCTCGAACCGGTTGAAGGTCGACTTTCCTGGTGACGAATCGATGCGGATCAGTCACGAAGCCATCTATCAGGCGCTTTACATCGAGGGTCGGGGCGGACTTGAACGACACCACGTGACCTGTCTTCGGACAGGGCGTGTCCTGCGGGTTCCGCGTAAACGTAAGCGACAGAAAGCATGGGCGCATGTGACTCCCGAATCGTTGCTCAGCGAACGACCGGACGATGTCGAGGACCGGGTGAAGCCAGGTCATTGGGAAGGCGATCTCATCATTGGCCTGAAACGCTCGGCCATTGGAACAGTCGTGGAACGCACCTCGCGGTTCACATTGCTCGCCCATCTCCCACGAGAGGAAGGATTCGGCGTGACCGCTCCGACGAAGAACGGTAAGCCGTTGGCGGGTTACGGGGCCAAGTCGATGAGGAAGGCCCTTGTCACGACGATGGCGCCGCTTCCAAAGAAGCTTCGTCGTTCGCTCACATGGGACCGAGGCAAGGAGCTGTCTGATCATGTTGCGTTCACCGATGAGACTGGCACGCCAGTGTTCTTCGCTGACGCTCGGTGCCCTTGGCAAAGGGGCACAAACGAGAACACCAACGGACTACTCCGTAACTATTTCCCAAAGGGAACAGACCTGTCACGCTGGAGCGCAGAGGAGCTCCTGATCGTTGCCGACACCCTCAATAACCGGCCACGCAAAGTTCTCGACTGGCGCACACCAACAGAGGTCTTCAACGAGCAACTACGATCACTCGAACGAGCCGGTGATGCGTCGACTGGTTGAATCTAGACAATATACGTCCATTGATTTCGGGCGTCGCTGCCGCAACGTTGGCATCGACTTGT
>ENA-ORXR01002012-ORXR01002012.1-marine-metagenome-genome-assembly--contig:-NODE-2012-length-20175-cov-67.353120_pt1 | contig 20175 bp, 25 predicted proteins | sample MGYA00237866_ERZ511479 | MGnify/ENA metagenome assembly ERZ511479 | reverse complement strand
AGAAAACGTATAGGCGTAAAACGCAAGTTATTCAATCAATATTTAACCAATTCTTTTTTACGAGGCGAAGTAGATGAGGTTTTATTTTTGGAAGATGGAACGGCAGCTCCATTAGACTATAAATTTGCAAAATACGATGATAAAATTTTTGATACTTATAAAACACAATTGTTTTGTTATGCGATTTTGATAGAAGAAAACTTTGGTGTAAATGTAAGCAAAGGCTATTTGGTATATACCCGAAGTAAAAACAAATTAGTTGAAATTCCGATTACAGAAGCGGATAAATTGAAGGTTCGCATGACCGTTAAAGAGATTTTGGCAATTATTCAAAAAAATTATTATCCAAAGGCTACGAAATATAAAAAAAGATGTGTAACTTGTACTTATCGAAATATTTGCATAAAATAGTTCTTTCCGCCTCTTAATTTATGGAGAGTGCTTTGAAAAACACCTATAAACCATTGAAAATGAGCAACATACATTCTCGGAAAAACCATAAAAAACGACAAAAATCGTTCATTGACATATTGGTATATTTTGGATGTAGCAAAACGAAATTGCATCTAAACACTTATATATCAGTGAATTATGAGAGCAGACGGCTTTCTATTTTACTTCCAGCATAACAAGGATTGAAACTTTCTTCATTGACATCTGATATCAGTCCTTCAATAACTTTCTATTTTACTTCCAGCATAACAAGGATTGAAACTCTTCTAAAAATTGCGTGACAGTATTAAATACAATCTTTCTATTTTACTTCCAGCATAACAAGGATTGAAACTGTTTTTACTGCCTCCGAAATTACACAATCTATCCCCTTTCTATTTTACTTCCAGCATAACAAGGATTGAAACCGTGCCTTTTGTTGTTTGGCAAGTTCTGTATTGACTCTTTCTATTTTACTTCCAGCATAACAAGGATTGAAACCAAAAGATGATTCAATAGGACTTATCACAAACTACACTTTCTATTTTACTTCCAGCATAACAAGGATTGAAACCGCACATATCAGTGCCACCCAATGTAGTATTCGTTGCTTTCTATTTTACTTCCAGCATAACAAGGATTGAAACAATTATAATACAACAGATAATCCTCCAGAATATTTCCTTTCTATTTTACTTCCAGCATAACAAGGATTGAAACTATCGAATGAAGATACAGAAGCTCTAAGTAAGTTATCTTTCTATTTTACTTCCAGCATAACAAGGATTGAAACTTTCATATTTTGATAATTTCTTCTTTATCTTTTGTCCTTTCTATTTTACTTCCAGCATAACAAGGATTGAAACATAAAATATCGCCTATTTCGCCATATCCCGGTCTTCTTTCTATTTTACTTCCAGCATAACAAGGATTGAAACTTCTGACAGAAATCAATAAGGATTATTTGAAATTTGCTTTCTATTTTACTTCCAGCATAACAAGGATTGAAACTTGCGTCGGACGGGGGTAATATGTAGCGTATTGGGCTTTCTATTTTACTTCCAGCATAACAAGGATTGAAACTTTGGAAGATTGTCTATATAGAATTGATGATCACTTCTTTCTATTTTACTTCCAGCATAACAAGGATTGAAACGAAGTTGTGGTTCATAGGTTAGGTCAAGTTTTAAGACTTTCTATTTTACTTCCAGCATAACAAGGATTGAAACGAGCAATGTCGATGATGGCTACGCTTCTGGGCAAAGGCTTTCTATTTTACTTCCAGCATAACAAGGATTGAAACTTCTAAAAGTAATCTGTAAATTTCTGCTGTGTCTTCCTTTCTATTTTACTTCCAGCATAACAAGGATTGAAACAAAAATGCTTTTGCTGAAACTGAAAATCAAGAGGAACTTTCTATTTTACTTCCAGCATAACAAGGATTGAAACCATCTATTGTAGACAAATCAGCATTTACATCACTTACTTTCTATTTTACTTCCAGCATAACAAGGATTGAAACATGTGAAGCCTAAGACTTTCCTTGTATTTCTTGTACTTTCTATTTTACTTCCAGCATAACAAGGATTGAAACTTGTAATGACATTTGTTTTCCATCAAATGGCTAAACCTTTCTATTTTACTTCCAGCATAACAAGGATTGAAACGGGTCATAAAAGATGAAGAGTGGTTTCATGAAGGGCTTTCTATTTTACTTCCAGCATAACAAGGATTGAAACAAATAAATAGCATCTCTAACACTATCTAAATATTTTCTTTCTATTTTACTTCCAGCATAACAAGGATTGAAACAAAACAGGTTAAGCACAGGACACGTACTACCAAGACTTTCTATTTTACTTCCAGCATAACAAGGATTGAAACGGTATAGGTTATAATTATCTAAAGTCGGCAGATGAACTTTCTATTTTACTTCCAGCATAACAAGGATTGAAACAAAACTGACTCAATACGGTTACCTTCATCTTGGATTACTTTCTATTTTACTTCCAGCATAACAAGGATTGAAACAAGATTTTAGAGGAAAAAGTAAACGCATTTACTTTGCTTTCTATTTTACTTCCAGCATAACAAGGATTGAAACTAGTGTTCCAAAAACCTTGTAACCACCCTAAATATACTTTCTATTTTACTTCCAGCATAACAAGGATTGAAACATGTTTCTTTGCCTTTGCTCCAATCTAATTTGTCACCTTTCTATTTTACTTCCAGCATAACAAGGATTGAAACGGTATTGTTAAGTAATTTTTGGATAATGCTTTGTGTACTTTCTATTTTACTTCCAGCATAACAAGGATTGAAACATCGATCAGACATTTGGTTTTGAAACCATTAATCACTTTCTATTTTACTTCCAGCATAACAAGGATTGAAACAAAACGCACCTTCATCTATAAACATAAAATCATCTGCTTTCTATTTTACTTCCAGCATAACAAGGATTGAAACAAAATGGGTCGAGAGAAATTAGACAAAAGTGGAGTCTTTCTATTTTACTTCCAGCATAACAAGGATTGAAACTTAGGTTTTGTTGAGCTTGCTTCTTTCACTTCTTCCTTTCTATTTTACTTCCAGCATAACAAGGATTGAAACCTAATACAGTGGTTGCTACTGTGAATTCTATAACTGCTTTCTATTTTACTTCCAGCATAACAAGGATTGAAACAATTAATTCAAAAACCAAGCATTGGGATTTCATACCCTTTCTATTTTACTTCCAGCATAACAAGGATTGAAACTCTGTTGTCATTTTTTCTTGTTTTTTGGGGGTTTTCTTTCTATTTTACTTCCAGCATAACAAGGATTGAAACATCCAGGCACTTAAATTGTGTAGAGCTAATTTTTTGCTTTCTATTTTACTTCCAGCATAACAAGGATTGAAACTAACTTCTATTATAAAGTTGTCAACTTTTGGAATACCTTTCTATTTTACTTCCAGCATAACAAGGATTGAAACTCGCTTGCGAATATCGCTTCACTAAGATTTTCTTTTCTTTCTATTTTACTTCCAGCATAACAAGGATTGAAACGCAAAATCGTTCCGCTACATCTATCTAATTGAGTCACTTTCTATTTTACTTCCAGCATAACAAGGATTGAAACGAAAAATCTGAACTAATTAAAGGCATTAGTACAGCCTTTCTATTTTACTTCCAGCATAACAAGGATTGAAACATCTCAGCTTACTGTTAGATGATGTTTCTTATAATCTTTCTATTTTACTTCCAGCATAACAAGGATTGAAACTCCAGTTCCGTACGGGCTGTATTGATTCTATCATTGCTTTCTATTTTACTTCCAGCATAACAAGGATTGAAACGATGTCGGATAATGGTTTTTAATTCTTTGATTGTACTTTCTATTTTACTTCCAGCATAACAAGGATTGAAACTAAGTTCCATTAGTACCAGGAATCATAGCAAAAGCTCTTTCTATTTTACTTCCAGCATAACAAGGATTGAAACTGAAACATCTAATAGAAACCACCTCCTACCAAAAATCTTTCTATTTTACTTCCAGCATAACAAGGATTGAAACACAAAAAAACCTTTTTGCCCACCTATACCTAAATCACTTTCTATTTTACTTCCAGCATAACAAGGATTGAAACGAAAAGGCAAAAGACGATACAAAAAGAACTCTACAGCTTTCTATTTTACTTCCAGCATAACAAGGATTGAAACTCTTTTGCATAATGGGCAGGTCTTCTTTGAAAATTTCTTTCTATTTTACTTCCAGCATAACAAGGATTGAAACTATAGCTTGGCGCATTTGGAGAGAACGGTGGATTGCTTTCTATTTTACTTCCAGCATAACAAGGATTGAAACACATTGTATATAGGTTTTTGATAGGGCTATCAAAAACTTTCTATTTTACTTCCAGCATAACAAGGATTGAAACACTTATTTTCTAATGTTTGGCGTTGTAAATCATACTTTCTATTTTACTTCCAGCATAACAAGGATTGAAACCCATCACAGCACCAAGATACGTCTTTACCCTTTAACTTTCTATTTTACTTCCAGCATAACAAGGATTGAAACCTTTCCTCAAATGATACCTTATACCGAGATAAGCACCTTTCTATTTTACTTCCAGCATAACAAGGATTGAAACGTTGAATCATAACCTCGACCTTTGCCGTAAGTCTCGCTTTCTATTTTACTTCCAGCATAACAAGGATTGAAACCCACTTGGGTAGTTTGATGTTCCGTAAGATTGGTCTTTCTATTTTACTTCCAGCATAACAAGGATTGAAACAGACTCAATAACTTGTTTTGAAGGTCTAAAATAGCCTTTCTATTTTACTTCCAGCATAACAAGGATTGAAACACCAAATCCACGCTAAACGTACAAGGCTTAGTATCACTTTCTATTTTACTTCCAGCATAACAAGGATTGAAACATAAACAAAAAAAAACGCACCCTATGTGCTAAGGTGCTTTCTATTTTACTTCCAGCATAACAAGGATTGAAACTGCCTACTCTTATCCCGTTGTAGTATTGGTTTGTTCTTTCTATTTTACTTCCAGCATAACAAGGATTGAAACCAGTAAACTAACGCACAATCTTCGGAACTTGTTTTGTCTTTCTATTTTACTTCCAGCATAACAAGGATTGAAACCCTATTGGCGGTAAATTGTTTTTTATAGGTTTGAACCTTTCTATTTTACTTCCAGCATAACAAGGATTGAAACTTACATTCCTTACCTTTTAGATTCCTTACACGCTCCTTTCTATTTTACTTCCAGCATAACAAGGATTGAAACTAAATTTGGAATTGCATTTGCTCAAAGATATTTAACTTTCTATTTTACTTCCAGCATAACAAGGATTGAAACAAGGAGCGTGTTAAGCAATATGAAGAAGAAGATATACTTTCTATTTTACTTCCAGCATAACAAGGATTGAAACACAGATTTTGAATGTCTTAATATCGCTGTTAAAATCTTTCTATTTTACTTCCAGCATAACAAGGATTGAAACAAATTCGCTGTTGATTGGGCTTTAAAAGGGTACAACCTTTCTATTTTACTTCCAGCATAACAAGGATTGAAACGGGTGCTAATTGCTCTAAGGGCTTGGGATTCCTTGACTTTCTATTTTACTTCCAGCATAACAAGGATTGAAACTCTTGCCTATCCTTTCTAAAGATTTCTTCCAAGTACTTTCTATTTTACTTCCAGCATAACAAGGATTGAAACATGTTATAAATGATTCTACGCATGTTAGTACCATCACTTTCTATTTTACTTCCAGCATAACAAGGATTGAAACATTAAACCACCTGTATTGAATCCAGAAGCAGATTTCTTTCTATTTTACTTCCAGCATAACAAGGATTGAAACCAGTCACTTGAATTTACTTGGATAGCAAGTGCCACGCTTTCTATTTTACTTCCAGCATAACAAGGATTGAAACTGTCAAAGGGAATCAATGGAAAGCCATATGATTCATCTTTCTATTTTACTTCCAGCATAACAAGGATTGAAACAAAGTTGATTATTTTGTTTGACTAAATCATAATTTGCTTTCTATTTTACTTCCAGCATAACAAGGATTGAAACCTATTACCGCCTGCCATTATCTTCTAATTGTTGGTTCTTTCTATTTTACTTCCAGCATAACAAGGATTGAAACAGGTTGTCAAAGAAATGTTCAAGCCGATTTGCTCAACTTTCTATTTTACTTCCAGCATAACAAGGATTGAAACTAGTACCCCTGTCGGGAGTCGAACCCAAGTCTGTCGCTTTCTATTTTACTTCCAGCATAACAAGGATTGAAACGGAACTGAATTAGACGAGGATGTATATTTTGTATGTCTTTCTATTTTACTTCCAGCATAACAAGGATTGAAACTACTTGTAATAAACTCTTTTGCATAAAACGCCACGATCTTTCTATTTTACTTCCAGCATAACAAGGATTGAAACAAATTATATAATAAGTGTTTCTAATTCTTTGAGACACTTTCTATTTTACTTCCAGCATAACAAGGATTGAAACAGCTTATAAAGGGAACAGTTAAAGAGCGTACACAAACTTTCTATTTTACTTCCAGCATAACAAGGATTGAAACAATTTACAAAATGGTTCTTATTTTGTACTCCAACTCCTTTCTATTTTACTTCCAGCATAACAAGGATTGAAACAATCTTTTCCTGTAATTCTAACAGCAAAATAGAAGCCTTTCTATTTTACTTCCAGCATAACAAGGATTGAAACAAAAAATGACTTTTCTCATGTAAGTTAACACCGCTTTCTTTCTATTTTACTTCCAGCATAACAAGGATTGAAACGAAGAACGCAATGAAGCTTTCAGAAGTGAATCAGAGCTTTCTATTTTACTTCCAGCATAACAAGGATTGAAACGAATCTCCCAATCAGTACCATTTGAGTTAATGGCAAACTTTCTATTTTACTTCCAGCATAACAAGGATTGAAACATAAATTGACATAATTTAAGGTATTTTCTACGTGCCTTTCCATTTTACTTCCAACATAACAAGGATTGAAACGTTCTACATAGGGCTTTTGCTTTTTCAAGGCTGCCACCTTTCCATTTTACTTCCAACATAACAAGGATTGAAACCAAGATAGTGGACTAAGATTTTCAAAGTTCCAATCCTTTCCATTTTACTTCCAACATAACAAGGATTGAAACATAGCGAATCCTGCGCCTGTATTAGTGCCTTTGCCCCTTTCCATTTTACTTCCAACATAACAAGGATTGAAACTCAACATCACATTCAATCAATTCGTACAATTCTCCTCTTTCCATTTTACTTCCAACATAACAAGGATTGAAACCTTTTGCTGTCCTTAATAGAAGGTGATGCAAATGGTCTTTCCATTTTACTTCCAACATAACAAGGATTGAAACATATTCACAAGCTACAACGTAGTACGGTTAAGCTGTCTTTCCATTTTACTTCCAACATAACAAGGATTGAAACACGAAAAAAGAAGTTTCTGTGCTATTTGCAAGCTATCTTTCCATTTTACTTCCAACATAACAAGGATTGAAACTCTCACAACTTGTCAATACTAAACGATTCTCTTACCTTTCCATTTTACTTCCAACATAACAAGGATTGAAACACGAAGCTTACGAAGATGGGCAAACCAAATCAATGCTTTCCATTTTACTTCCAACATAACAAGGATTGAAACGATGCACAACAGACAGAGATGGAAGTCGTTGAAAACTTTCCATTTTACTTCCAACATAACAAGGATTGAAACGCGTTGTTTCACGCCAACCACACTTACAGCAACCGACTTTCCATTTTACTTCCAACATAACAAGGATTGAAACATTGGTTAGAATGCTTCGTAAATTGGAGTGGAAAAGCTTTCCATTTTACTTCCAACATAACAAGGATTGAAACGGCAACCCACCAAGAAACGCCTTGTATGCTTCCTTTCTTTCCATTTTACTTCCAACATAACAAGGATTGAAACATTAAATTAATTAGTGTATCTTTGAAAACAGAAAGCTTTCCATTTTACTTCCAACATAACAAGGATTGAAACTTGTCCTGTCTTCTATTACTATAATACCAACAACCCCTTTCCATTTTACTTCCAACATAACAAGGATTGAAACCAGATCAACAATTTTCTAACTATACCGAAACACTTCTTTCCATTTTACTTCCAACATAACAAGGATTGAAACAAAACCAATCTGGATTTATATTAGAAATATCCAAAGCTTTCCATTTTACTTCCAACATAACAAGGATTGAAACTGCTTATGGCTTTGAAAAAAAGGCATATAGCCCTAACTTTCCATTTTACTTCCAACATAACAAGGATTGAAACAAAGTAATAAACTCTCATACTCTTTTTTAGTTCTTTCTTTCCATTTTACTTCCAACATAACAAGGATTGAAACTTATATCCTATTTTGATAGGTGAAGATAAAGAGACTCTTTCCATTTTACTTCCAACATAACAAGGATTGAAACTGAATACATATTAGATAGCATGAAACCATACAAAGGTGAAGGTCTTTCCATTTTACTTCCAACATAACAAGGATTGAAACTTTAGGGGAAGCTACTCGTGATGGCGGATTGTACGCTTTCCATTTTACTTCCAACATAACAAGGATTGAAACAAAAGATGCCATCCTTCATGTCTGATTAGTCTTGGCTTTCCATTTTACTTCCAACATAACAAGGATTGAAACGGTAGCCTTTGTCGAACCAGGCTTTTAGCTCTTCTTCTTTCCATTTTACTTCCAACATAACAAGGATTGAAACTCGTGTTCGTTTGTGTAGTGTTTGTACTTGTTGTACTTTCCATTTTACTTCCAACATAACAAGGATTGAAACTACAGGTAATATTAAATTTAGTTTAGCAGGTAATCACTTTCCATTTTACTTCCAACATAACAAGGATTGAAACTGACTCAGTAGATAAGTTCAAGAAATGCAGTGGTGCTTTCCATTTTACTTCCAACATAACAAGGATTGAAACGAACTTGATTCTTCAGTGATATGTACTCTGGTGTCCTTTCCATTTTACTTCCAACATAACAAGGATTGAAACCCTGCCCGCAGGGGTATGGAGAAGTGGGCGGTGTATCTTTCCATTTTACTTCCAACATAACAAGGATTGAAACTTAATTCTTTTTTCCCTGAGATGTAATTGGAGATAGCTTTCCATTTTACTTCCAACATAACAAGGATTGAAACAACGTTCCACGTGAAACCATGATACAAGCCTCCACACTTTCCATTTTACTTCCAACATAACAAGGATTGAAACCACGCTCAGGGGAGCGCACCACGCTATTAATCCTTACTTTCCATTTTACTTCCAACATAACAAGGATTGAAACCAAAATAGAAGCAAAAAAAGCATGGCGTTTTTTGTCTTTCCATTTTACTTCCAACATAACAAGGATTGAAACATAAGGCAGTCCCATATTGTGCAGTTCCATGTCTGCCTTTCCATTTTACTTCCAACATAACAAGGATTGAAACGCAGTATCAATTTCATCCTGAACCTGTCTTGCATCACTTTCCATTTTACTTCCAACATAACAAGGATTGAAACTCATCTCTTTTTTTCATTAATGTTAAATAATCTGACTTTCCATTTTACTTCCAACATAACAAGGATTGAAACGAAATGATGGAGAAATGATTGACGGATCACTGTGTTCTTTCCATTTTACTTCCAACATAACAAGGATTGAAACAATCTTTTCCATTTACATTGTATATTTTCTTGCAAGCTTTCCATTTTACTTCCAACATAACAAGGATTGAAACAAGGATAAAGCCCAAGTTTGGATGACAAACGAAAACCTTTCCATTTTACTTCCAACATAACAAGGATTGAAACTAAGTAAGTTGCACAAGTCCAAAAGTCCACCACTTCTTTCCATTTTACTTCCAACATAACAAGGATTGAAACGTATGATGTTCCTTAATACCGTTCCTGACTCACTACCTTTCCATTTTACTTCCAACATAACAAGGATTGAAACTACGTGCGACCTCTTCCTCTAAACCTAACTTTTTTTCTTTCCATTTTACTTCCAACATAACAAGGATTGAAACATCATTTTTTGAGTAGATTTAAAAACGAAATACATCCTTTCCATTTTACTTCCAACATAACAAGGATTGAAACTGCCTTTATACTGTATAAAATAGTGTTTTGGTATGCCTTTCCATTTTACTTCCAACATAACAAGGATTGAAACAAGATTATGATAAAGATATAAATGGTAATACTGTACTTTCCATTTTACTTCCAACATAACAAGGATTGAAACAAGATTATGATAAAGATATAAATGGTAATACTGTAACTTTCCATTTTACTTCCAACATAACAAGGATTGAAACGTGTCTGTAATCGACTCATATCTTTGTTTGGATTGTCTTTCCATTTTACTTCCAACATAACAAGGATTGAAACGCAATTGTATTTGAATAAATGCAGGACTCACAAGACTTTCCATTTTACTTCCAACATAACAAGGATTGAAACTGGAAAAAATAGAAATGGACTTAAACCAAAGTTTCGCTTTCCATTTTACTTCCAACATAACAAGGATTGAAACAAGTCCTTGTTCCAATCCTGCCCTTCGTCTATATCCCTTTCCATTTTACTTCCAACATAACAAGGATTGAAACTGAGAATAGAGGTTTTGCGTGGTTTGGGCAAAACTTCTTTCCATTTTACTTCCAACATAACAAGGATTGAAACATCCAAGTTCATTTGCAGAAATAAATCCTATTTCATCTTTCCATTTTACTTCCAACATAACAAGGATTGAAACAGTATAGTTTTGGCGTGGCCTTGACTCATAGCACTCTTTCCATTTTACTTCCAACATAACAAGGATTGAAACTAATTACCAAAATGTGTGCATTGGTAATGTTCACAAGCTTTCCATTTTACTTCCAACATAACAAGGATTGAAACGACGGGACTTATAATAGCGAAACGCACGAAATACAGCTTTCCATTTTACTTCCAACATAACAAGGATTGAAACGGTAAACGCACTAACTTCAACCCTTGATTGAAATTACTTTCCATTTTACTTCCAACATAACAAGGATTGAAACGTTACATGTCCAAATCTCCATACCTTACAAGGTATGCTTTCCATTTTACTTCCAACATAACAAGGATTGAAACGTTCTTTGCGCTTGCTGCATCCTCTCAACTTGTATTCTTTCCATTTTACTTCCAACATAACAAGGATTGAAACCACTTCGGGAGCTTCTGGATACTCCTGCCATAAGACCTTTCCATTTTACTTCCAACATAACAAGGATTGAAACATAATAGATAAAATACGAAAAATCCAGCAATTGGCCTTTCCATTTTACTTCCAACATAACAAGGATTGAAACTATGGCGTGTTTGAAAGTAGTTGCCAAATGGGGTCTCTTTCCATTTTACTTCCAACATAACAAGGATTGAAACATAGTTCCTGCTGTATGTAAATGATAGTAGCCTGTACTTTCCATTTTACTTCCAACATAACAAGGATTGAAACATGTCTCCGTAATCCTTACGTGAATTTTCACCTAAACTTTCCATTTTACTTCCAACATAACAAGGATTGAAACTACCTTCTGCACTATCAGAACTCTCTAAAGAAAATTCTTTCCATTTTACTTCCAACATAACAAGGATTGAAACTTATTTCGTCTGTACTTTGGTATTCATCCAATAAACCTTTCCATTTTACTTCCAACATAACAAGGATTGAAACATAAAAATATCATGGGAGATATAAAAAGAGAAAGGCTTTCCATTTTACTTCCAACATAACAAGGATTGAAACGTAGTAGTAAATGAGAACTTCTTAGGTTACATTATGCTTTCCATTTTACTTCCAACATAACAAGGATTGAAACACCCAATAGTGCATATATGCGCTATTGGGTTTTTTCTTTCCATTTTACTTCCAACATAACAAGGATTGAAACGAAACTCAATTGCAAGTAGTAAACGCATAATTTTAACTTTCCATTTTACTTCCAACATAACAAGGATTGAAACAGTCATCACTGATAAAATCAATTTCCTTTTTTTCAACTTTCCATTTTACTTCCAACATAACAAGGATTGAAACCTTAACTCTTAAACTTACTTATTATGTACTTAACACTTTCCATTTTACTTCCAACATAACAAGGATTGAAACAAAAGTAGACTTGTAACAAATATTTGAAGTTATCGACTTTCCATTTTACTTCCAACATAACAAGGATTGAAACTCAAAATAATGTTCTCTTTTGTCGGGATCGACCTTTCTTTCCATTTTACTTCCAACATAACAAGGATTGAAACAACGCTCTTTTGGCAGGGGTGGCGGTTGTTTTCCCTCTTTCCATTTTACTTCCAACATAACAAGGATTGAAACAGGGCTTTCTTTTTCAGTTGTAATTGCTTTATCTCACTTTCCATTTTACTTCCAACATAACAAGGATTGAAACTTGGGAATATATCCAACAACAGCTCGTCCAAAAAATCTTTCCATTTTACTTCCAACATAACAAGGATTGAAACTTCCTTATCAAATGGATGTATTAATTGCACGAGTTCCCTTTCCATTTTACTTCCAACATAACAAGGATTGAAACTATGGCTTGCTATTTGTTTTCGCTATTGTAGCCCTCTTTCCATTTTACTTCCAACATAACAAGGATTGAAACCAATATAGCGAAATCCCTTCAGGAACATATCTACTGCTTTCCATTTTACTTCCAACATAACAAGGATTGAAACTCTCTTATCATTTTGTTTGTTGCATGGGTTCGCTATCTTTCCATTTTACTTCCAACATAACAAGGATTGAAACTCGAATTGACCTGTTTTATTTAGTTCCGTACAGATCTTTCCATTTTACTTCCAACATAACAAGGATTGAAACCAATACAGACTGGGGATGCCCTGTTGGTGGCGAAACTTTCCATTTTACTTCCAACATAACAAGGATTGAAACGTGAATACCAAGCATCTAATAATTCTATATATATCACTTTCCATTTTACTTCCAACATAACAAGGATTGAAACGCCTTAACTTCTCTTTTCTTATGTATTAACATTGCACTTTCCATTTTACTTCCAACATAACAAGGATTGAAACCTTAAACCTTTAAGGAATAACTGTAATAATGTGCTTCTTTCCATTTTACTTCCAACATAACAAGGATTGAAACTCGTCTAACCTCTGGCTGTAATCTAATTTGAACATACTTTCCATTTTACTTCCAACATAACAAGGATTGAAACCTGTTGGCTTCGCTACCTAAAACAGTTGCAAGACTTCTTTCCATTTTACTTCCAACATAACAAGGATTGAAACGGTATTACCTTAAACTTCTTAGAAGATGGTACATTCCTTTCCATTTTACTTCCAACATAACAAGGATTGAAACAAAATAAAATCTTTCTATGTTACTTCCATCAAAACCTTTCCATTTTACTTCCAACATAACAAGGATTGAAACATGAGATCAGTGATTTCTTTAGAGTTTTTTAACTCCTTTCCATTTTACTTCCAACATAACAAGGATTGAAACTGAAGGAATGTATAGAGGATAGATTGCTTCAAGATCTTTCCATTTTACTTCCAACATAACAAGGATTGAAACCATAAACAGTCCATACGGATGTGTCGCACTAAATTGCTTTCCATTTTACTTCCAACATAACAAGGATTGAAACAAATGTCACCTCTACTAAAATTACATGTTGAAGCACTTTCCATTTTACTTCCAACATAACAAGGATTGAAACAAATGATGAAATTCGCAAACTTATTGAGCTGTGCCTTTCCATTTTACTTCCAACATAACAAGGATTGAAACGACAAACAATTAGCACAGACAACCAACAATATTGAACTTTCCATTTTACTTCCAACATAACAAGGATTGAAACTCAGAAAGGGCTTGATTTTAAACGCTCCGATAAAAACTTTCCATTTTACTTCCAACATAACAAGGATTGAAACATACGCCTAATATAGCCGAGGTAGCGTTGTGCAGCTCTTTCCATTTTACTTCCAACATAACAAGGATTGAAACAAATCATACATTCTTTAAAAATTCAACAGTTTGCGCTTTCCATTTTACTTCCAACATAACAAGGATTGAAACGAGTATAAAAAAACACACAAAATTGATTATTAAAAACTTTCCATTTTACTTCCAACATAACAAGGATTGAAACCACGTTGGAAGAAATTTAAGTGGCAATATCCATTACTTTCCATTTTACTTCCAACATAACAAGGATTGAAACCAGGATAAGCATAAAGGCGATTGTAATTAAGTAGCTCTTTCCATTTTACTTCCAACATAACAAGGATTGAAACTAAATTTGATATATTTGTGCATAATGTTAAACAGGACTTTCCATTTTACTTCCAACATAACAAGGATTGAAACGCGTATTTTGTAGAGGAAATACAAGAAATTCGCATCTTTCCATTTTACTTCCAACATAACAAGGATTGAAACATTTTGATTTGTTTGTGTTTGGATAAATCTTTAAGGCTTTCCATTTTACTTCCAACATAACAAGGATTGAAACAGGTCTAATCTTAGAAAGATAGCATCTAAGATATACCTTTCCATTTTACTTCCAACATAACAAGGATTGAAACGTACAAGGAGATGAAAAAATGTTGTTCACCTTGTACTTTCCATTTTACTTCCAACATAACAAGGATTGAAACCAACAATTTCCCTTTTGAACTACCAATTACTATAACCTTTCCATTTTACTTCCAACATAACAAGGATTGAAACTTTATGAAACAAATTGCTTTGGAGTTTTCTTTGCGCTTTCCATTTTACTTCCAACATAACAAGGATTGAAACATCGTGGGGCTAATGTGTTAACAATGGCATACGTTCTTTCCATTTTACTTCCAACATAACAAGGATTGAAACGGGGAAAGGTTGTGTTATTATTTTTTTTCGTTTCCCTTTCCATTTTACTTCCAACATAACAAGGATTGAAACACATATCCACCCAAGTAGAATAATTAACTCGACGGCTTTCCATTTTACTTCCAACATAACAAGGATTGAAACACAATTACAATATGTCTGGAGCTTCGGAACTTCCTACTTTCCATTTTACTTCCAACATAACAAGGATTGAAACATCCATTATCAACAAATGTGAAATTTACTACGTCGTCTTTCCATTTTACTTCCAACATAACAAGGATTGAAACTTTCCAGACAAACCGCTTCCCATTCTTGAATAGATTCTTTCCATTTTACTTCCAACATAACAAGGATTGAAACCGAGATTCAAATTTTTGCATAACTCTAAATCAAAAAACTTTCCATTTTACTTCCAACATAACAAGGATTGAAACTCCTCATCACTCATTTGGTCAATAACCGTTCGTATTCTTTCCATTTTACTTCCAACATAACAAGGATTGAAACATAGCGACAAACGGAGTTAATTTTATACTTTTTTCGCTTTCCATTTTACTTCCAACATAACAAGGATTGAAACATAATATAAAACCTGTGGACCTGAAAGCCGCACAATCTTTCCATTTTACTTCCAACATAACAAGGATTGAAACAAAGGTTAGAAATAGCCCAATGATGACAAAGACTAAACTTTCCATTTTACTTCCAACATAACAAGGATTGAAACTTTGTTGCTGAAAAATCAGCATTCAAATCATCAATACTTTCCATTTTACTTCCAACATAACAAGGATTGAAACATAATAAAAAGTATAAAGTTCCTGTTATTCGTCCTCTCTTTCCATTTTACTTCCAACATAACAAGGATTGAAACGAGATTGGAAGCGGTTGCAAGAAAAAGATTCCAAATCTTTCCATTTTACTTCCAACATAACAAGGATTGAAACCATATCCAATCAGAACAATCTCCTAATAATGTTTCCAGCTTTCCATTTTACTTCCAACATAACAAGGATTGAAACGTGTTATATACATACCGTCATTATCAAAGGTAACAACTTTCCATTTTACTTCCAACATAACAAGGATTGAAACATAATGTATCAAAGAAGTCTTACCAAGATGATAAGACTTTCCATTTTACTTCCAACATAACAAGGATTGAAACTCCCTTTTCCCTTGATTGGTTGTTAAATCCATATTTCTTTCCATTTTACTTCCAACATAACAAGGATTGAAACAATCTTAATCTTACGCATAAAAATAAACGCCTAACACTTTCCATTTTACTTCCAACATAACAAGGATTGAAACCTCTTACAGATTTAGGTGAAAAAGGTGTTAAGAGTCTTTCCATTTTACTTCCAACATAACAAGGATTGAAACTAAATATTGCAAATATAAGAAAGGTTGGAAACTTTTCTTTCCATTTTACTTCCAACATAACAAGGATTGAAACTATTGTGGGCACGGAAGGATTTGAACCTTCATTTTCCTTTCCATTTTACTTCCAACATAACAAGGATTGAAACAACGCTTGGGACATTATGGAGCAAGCCTCGCACATACTTTCCATTTTACTTCCAACATAACAAGGATTGAAACGAAAATTCTATCTTGGAGATAAACACCATACAATGGACTTTCCATTTTACTTCCAACATAACAAGGATTGAAACTGTACCAAATATTAAGATTGTCTATCTGGTTTTGGTCTTTCCATTTTACTTCCAACATAACAAGGATTGAAACTCTACTATGTTAATCTACAAATTAGAAAAGGACAACTTTCCATTTTACTTCCAACATAACAAGGATTGAAACGACATTTACATGAAACACGATGGAATAGATAAAAGACTTTCCATTTTACTTCCAACATAACAAGGATTGAAACCTCTTTGGCGAACTATACAATCATCAGATTATAGTCTTTCCATTTTACTTCCAACATAACAAGGATTGAAACGTCGTAGGTCTAAATGAAATAGACGAAAGTATTTTTCTTTCCATTTTACTTCCAACATAACAAGGATTGAAACATTTGTACCCTAATGTTAAGGTGTGGCAAAACAAAGCTTTCCATTTTACTTCCAACATAACAAGGATTGAAACTTGGATTTTGATACTCCATCCAATATTTTCAAATCCTCTTTCCATTTTACTTCCAACATAACAAGGATTGAAACGAAAATTCTATCTTGGAGATAAACACCATACAATGCTTTCCATTTTACTTCCAACATAACAAGGATTGAAACTTATCATCAATTAAACGGTCATTTGGATGATCTACACTTTCCATTTTACTTCCAACATAACAAGGATTGAAACTATAATGCATATAAAATATCTTCAATTGAATCTTTTCTTTCCATTTTACTTCCAACATAACAAGGATTGAAACGAAATGGCTTCTGACGAAGAATGGAAGGATATGAACTTTCCATTTTACTTCCAACATAACAAGGATTGAAACTATTCGTAACTACTGAGGATAAAATATTATAGCATGCTTTCCATTTTACTTCCAACATAACAAGGATTGAAACTATCAAAACAATTGCTTAATGAGACTTCTTTTATGCTTTCCATTTTACTTCCAACATAACAAGGATTGAAACTTTATATTCAGGTAAGACAATCTGCCCATTGTTAGCCTTTCCATTTTACTTCCAACATAACAAGGATTGAAACTCCTCAAACTTGAAAATGTCGCAAATCAACCAAGCTTTCCATTTTACTTCCAACATAACAAGGATTGAAACTTAAAAACAATTATTAGCAATTTGTTTGAAAATATACTTTCCATTTTACTTCCAACATAACAAGGATTGAAACCAAGAAAGGAGCTTTATGATATGCTTGTAGAGGCATCTTTCCATTTTACTTCCAACATAACAAGGATTGAAACGATTTGAAGAAGTCTATTTCTTCTGTTGTAATTTGCTTTCCATTTTACTTCCAACATAACAAGGATTGAAACTTATTGGAGGTGTGCCATACACCTTAACCAAACAACACTTTCCATTTTACTTCCAACATAACAAGGATTGAAACGTCTTATGTATTTGCTTAACAACACCTTTACCTTCCTTTCCATTTTACTTCCAACATAACAAGGATTGAAACCTCCTGTTCCACCAAATGCTGTTGCTATTAATAACGCTTTCCATTTTACTTCCAACATAACAAGGATTGAAACTTAATGGAGCTAAATGAAAGAAATGAAAATCAAGAACTTTCCATTTTACTTCCAACATAACAAGGATTGAAACTCAATAGGTTTTCGTTCTACTGTAACAAAGTAGGACTTTCCATTTTACTTCCAACATAACAAGGATTGAAACTTATTTCATGTTCCTTTTTCTCCTGTTGTACCCATTCTTTCCATTTTACTTCCAACATAACAAGGATTGAAACTTTTTGCTTTTCGTATCATGCTGATTCACTTGTTTTCTTTCCATTTTACTTCCAACATAACAAGGATTGAAACGTTTAAAGACAAATTTGCGTCTAAATGTTTCTTGTCTTCTTTCTATTTTACTTCCAGCATAACAAGGATTGAAACAAATTGTTGTAATGCTGAAAAGTTTCATATTATTACTTTCTATTTTACTTCCAGCATAACAAGGATTGAAACTCTGTTCAACGAACATCACTGATGCGATATTGATACTTTCTATTTTACTTCCAGCATAACAAGGATTGAAACGATGCTGATAATCAATGTTTTAGTGTGTGTGTTTGTCTTTCTATTTTACTTCCAGCATAACAAGGATTGAAACTAGATAATGTCAATCAATTTTTCTTTTTCTAATATCTCCTTTCTATTTTACTTCCAGCATAACAAGGATTGAAACTGTCTAAACGTTGCAGCGCAAGAAAACTCCAAATGGCTTTCTATTTTACTTCCAGCATAACAAGGATTGAAACAAAGGCTTAATCTTGCGTTCTAAACCAAGTCAGCCACTTTCTATTTTACTTCCAGCATAACAAGGATTGAAACTCTGATGCCGATTGTTCCGACGTTACAGGGCTTACTCTTTCTATTTTACTTCCAGCATAACAAGGATTGAAACGAAAATCCATTTCTTTTTCGACTTTTGGGATAAGGCTTTCTATTTTACTTCCAGCATAACAAGGATTGAAACATGAAAGCGGGCAGGATTAACTGTCCTATGTATGTACTTTCTATTTTACTTCCAGCATAACAAGGATTGAAACGATGGACTAACGTAGTAGAGAATCGTTAGATAACCTACTTTCTATTTTACTTCCAGCATAACAAGGATTGAAACCTAAACCGTCCTTATTTACTTTTCGACAATATTCGCCTTTCTATTTTACTTCCAGCATAACAAGGATTGAAACAACAATCCCTCTTTTAATTATACAACTTCTTTAATCTTTCTATTTTACTTCCAGCATAACAAGGATTGAAACACAGTCGCTTATTAACCCACCTAACACATTGCCCTCCTTTCTATTTTACTTCCAGCATAACAAGGATTGAAACTTATAGGGCGGGCTCGTCTCGCTCTATTTTTTACCTTTCTATTTTACTTCCAGCATAACAAGGATTGAAACGGGCAATTGTAGTTTTTCCGCCACCAGTCGGTAATGCTTTCTATTTTACTTCCAGCATAACAAGGATTGAAACGCTGAAATTAGAGAAGCACTAACAAACGCAGCTAAACTTTCTATTTTACTTCCAGCATAACAAGGATTGAAACGAGGAAAAGATAGAGAATACAACTGATTATTTTCTCTTTCTATTTTACTTCCAGCATAACAAGGATTGAAACCACAAAGACCTAAGTATAGACGCCCTAATCCAAAGGACTTTCTATTTTACTTCCAGCATAACAAGGATTGAAACGTTTGTGATGAAACAGGAGAGGTTTTAGAAAATTACAGCTTTCTATTTTACTTCCAGCATAACAAGGATTGAAACGATAGTATAAATACTTCCAGTAGTAATATTATAGGTCTTTCTATTTTACTTCCAGCATAACAAGGATTGAAACCGTGACTAATCATTTTGTAAAGGCTTTTGAAGGTTACTTTCTATTTTACTTCCAGCATAACAAGGATTGAAACATCAAAAACAAAAACCAATGACAATTATTACAGATCTTTCTATTTTACTTCCAGCATAACAAGGATTGAAACAGGATAACAAAAATGGGGCACTATGAGAAAATGTATGGGTCTATATAAATATTGATTATCTTAGCTTTATGAACTTAAATAATTTTTATGAAA
>ENA-ORXR01002010-ORXR01002010.1-marine-metagenome-genome-assembly--contig:-NODE-2010-length-20193-cov-4.074319_pt1 | contig 20193 bp, 18 predicted proteins | sample MGYA00237866_ERZ511479 | MGnify/ENA metagenome assembly ERZ511479 | reverse complement strand
AACCTGCTGATCGTCTATGCCAAGACGGACCCCTCCGCCGGATCGCGCGGGATTACGGCATTTTTGATTACGCCCGATATGGACGGATTCTCAACAGCGCAGAAATTGGATAAGCTCGGCATGCGCGGGTCGGACACCTGTGAGCTGGTCTTTGAAGATTGTTTCGTCAGTGATGAAAATGTCATGGGCAATCTGGGCCAAGGCGTGGAAATCCTGATGTCCGGCCTCGACTATGAACGAGTTGTGCTCTCCGCCGTGTCCACCGGCATCATGCAAGCCTGCCTCGACACTGTGCTGCCCTATATCCATGAGCGCAAACAATTCGGCAAAGCCATTGGCGAATTTCAGCTGATGCAAGGCAAGCTGGCGGATATGTATGTGTCGCTCTCCACGGCGCGATCGTATTCCTATGCGGTCGCCGCCGCCTGTGACCGGGGCGAGACGACCCGCAAGGACGCGGCGGGATGCATTCTATACGCCGCAGAGCGCGCCACGCAGGTTGCGTTGGATGCGATACAGATGTTGGGCGGGAACGGATATATCAATGACTATCCGACAGGACGATATTTGCGGGATGCGAAGCTGATGGAAATTGGCGCGGGCACATCAGAAATCCGCCGCTGGTTGATCGGGCGAGAGCTATTTAACGAAACAACATAATTAGCTTGAGCTTGAACTAATAGGGCTTCTAAATTTAACTTAGATTAATTTTTTTGGAACTTAAAAAGCTCTCGACCACACGGGGCGCAATGGTGGTCGAGAGCTATAAGATAATTCGGAAACTATCCTATTGGTTTCCTTTATCTCAACTAAGCCACATGTCACCCCCTACAACAGCGATAAACTGCAAATTGGCTAAGATTTTCCATAATATTCGGTCACATTTTCGAGAACAGGCCGCGTTCGGGGAAGGGAGCCCGCTGTCGCAGTCCCAATATAGATATAGCCTGCGACACGTTGGCCCTCTGACAGTTTAAGGGCGGCATTCACGCTGTCATCAAAGGCATACCACTCCGTCAACCATTGCGCGCCAAATCCATGCGACTGGGCGGCTAAACACATGTTAAAACACACGGCCCCGGCGGAGAGCTCCTGCTCCCATTTCGGCGTTCCGCGCGGACAATCGACCGGCGAAGAGATAACCGCGACAACCAGCGGGGCTCGGGTCAAGCGCGCGCCTTCAAATATAGCGCGGTCCGCAGGAGCCGTTGGATTGGCCGCTATAAAAGCCGTAGAAATATGCTGCCCAAAGCTGGAGCGCGCGTCGCCTTCAAACACGACAAAACGCCACGGCGCGAGCTTTCGATGATCCGGCACGCGCGCCGCGATTTCCAGAATTTTATCGCGCGTTCCGGCATCCGGCCCGGGCGCAGCCATCGATTTCGCTAGATTAGAGCGGCGCGTTTCCAGGAACGAAATGAGTTCCGGATTATGTGTCGGAAGCGGGAAAGGGGTTGGCGTGTCTGTCATAGCAAAGCATATAGGACGCAAATCGCGCCCTTGGAAGAGATGTAACAATGACTGCTGAAAATAAACTCGCTGAACTCGGGCTGACTTTGCCAACGCCCGCCGCGCCCGTCGCAAATTACGTGCCTTATGTTATCAGTGGGAATCTCGTTTTTATTTCCGGGCAGATTTCCAAAATCGGCGATGACGAAGTGAAGGGCCGCCTTGGCGAAGGCATGAGCGTCGAGCAAGGCCAAGCCGCCGCGCGTCTCTCCGCCCTCAATCTCATCGCGCAGATGAAAGCGGCCTGTGACGGTGATCTATCACGCGTCAAACGCATTGTGAAACTGGGCGGCTTTGTGCAGGCCACGGCGGACGCGACTCAGGCTGATATTCCGAAAGTCATAAATGGGTGTTCCGATTTGATGGTCGAGGTGTTTGGCGATGCAGGGCGGCATGCTCGCTTCGCTGTGTCGGCGCCAAGCCTGCCACTGGATGTCGCAGTTGAAATTGATGCGATCGTGGAGATTAGACCCTAAGTTGCGCGGATGACGTCTCCCCAATTCACCGCCACAATCATCCCGCATATCCGCGACGTACCCGCTGCGGATTGGGACGCTCTTATCCCCGCCGGCAACCATCCTTTTCTGTCGCATCGGTTTTTACTGGCTATGGAGGAGAGCGGATCTGCCAATGCCGAGACGGGGTGGATGCCGCGTCATATTTGGGTTGAAGACACCGCCGGAAAAGTCGTCGGGGCCGCGCCGCTTTATGTGAAATCCCATAGCCAAGGCGAATATGTGTTTGACCATTCTTGGGCTAATGCGCTGGCCCAAGCGGGAATGGACTATTATCCGAAGCTTCAATGTTCAGTGCCGTTTACCCCGGCGACAGGGCCGCGCCTGCTCGCGCGTACACCGGAAGGGCGACAAGCTGTTGCGGGCGCGATGATGCAGGCCTGTGCCGAGTGGGGGATGTCGGGTGTGCATCTCACCTTTTTGCAAGAGGATGACCGCACCGCGCTGAGCGAGCTTGGCTTTGCCGCGCGGGAAGACCGCCAGTTTCATTTCATCAATCGGGACTATGAGAATTTCGAGACTTTCCTCGCCAGCCTGTCGTCTCGCAAACGAAAAAATATCCGCAAAGAACGTAGGGCCGCCCAAGAGGGTGTCGTCATTCGGCGCCTCATGGGCGATGATCTGAAGGATGAACATTGGGATGTATTTTACCGCTGCTATCTCGATACGAGTGAGCGCAAATGGGGGCGGCCTTATCTGACACGGAAATTCTTTGACATCATGCAGCAAACCATGCGGAATGATATTTGTCTGGTTATGGCGTCGATGGACGACACGCCGATTGCGGCAGCATTGAACTTTATCGGATCAGACGCCCTTTATGGACGCAATTGGGGGGCCTTGATCCACAAGCCATTCCTGCATTTCGAGCTTTGCTATTATCAAGCGATAGAGGCGGGATTAGAGCTCGGGCTCCCGCGCGTGGAGGCAGGTGCGCAGGGCGAGCACAAACTCGCGCGCGGATATGAGCCTGTCGTTACACACTCCGCCCATTGGCTGACCCATCCGGGATTGATGCAAGGCGTCGAAGATTATCTGGAGCGCGAACGCGCCGCCGTGGAACATGAAGTCGATATACTGGCTAAACATACGCCGTTTCGGAAAAACTGATTAGGCATTCAAACCCGTCGCCAGCAACAAACTCCGCCCGAGGCACCCAGGGTCTTCAGCCTGAAACACACTCTTCGAAAACCCACCCTTGTGTAGAATTTTCTTATATTACTGCGGGTTTAGGCTGGCGTGGTAAACAGTTTCATCATCGATGCAGCCAGTTATCTCGCCCTCTTCCGGCCCCACCGTGAATAGAAGCGCGCCGCCCGGGTTCAAAAGTTCGGCATATTTCGGCAGCGCTTCCCGTTGTTCTTCTATGGATAAATGGAAGAACCCATCCCAACTGATTAGACCGTCAAACAGACCCAAATCCGGCAGATCAGCGATGTCCCCGACAATCCAATTGCCCGCCGGGTAAGTCTGCTTCGCCACCTCAATCATCGTCGGCGCGTAATCAACGCCCGTCAATCGGAAGCCTTTCGCGATGAGATACCCAGCAATGGGATCACCCGTTCCGCAGCCCATATCCAATATGTGACCGCCTTTGGGTAGCCCCTTTAAAAAGCGGTCAACCCAATGAGTCTCATAGCCGGACCTGTTTCTCATCTGATGCCAAAACGCGGCTTTGCGCGTGTAAACCGCTTGGGTTTGATTTTTAATATCCTTTAAGTCGCGCACGGCCTGATTTTCCTCTGCTAAAGAAACCCTATCTGACGGGATGGCTTTTCAAAGGCCTCCGTTCGTGGTGTAAGCCCCTATGACCTTACACACCCCGTATGACGACAAAAATATTTTCGCGAAAATCCTGCGCGGCGAAATGCCCTGCGCGAAAGTTTATGAGGATGGCGGGACCCTCGTGATTATGGATGCCTTTCCGCAATCCAGAGGGCATTGCCTCGTCATTCCGCGCGGACCTTCGGTGAATTTGTTAAACGTCAAACCTAAAGATATTGGGCGGCTATTCGGAACGGTCCAGCGCGTGGCGCAAGCTGTCGATAAAGCGCTCAAACCTGACGGGATTGTCGTGACGCAGTTTAACGGCGCGCCGGCAGGGCAGACCGTGTTTCACACCCATGTCCATATCATCCCACGCTATGACGGAGAGGCGCTTGGCGGACATTCGGGCAGCGGGGGCGGTGACATGGCAGACATGAATGAGTTGGCGGCACTTGCGCAGCAAATCAGAAATGAATTGGAGAAGTAAATGAGAGCTTTTTTTACAACTATCGCCGCCGCAGCGCTCCTCGCCGCCTGTGGAGAAACTGCACCCAAGACAGATACGAAAACGGACGCAGCCGACGCTAAATATAATATCACGCGCCAATATCAGAAATTTGCCGAGGTTCGAATGAACCCGGATGTGTCCTTCCTGACAATGTCCGAACGCAAGGTCGTAAATAAACTGATCGAGGCGAGCGATTATCTGTCCAAAATTTACCTGCTGCAACGCGGCGCGGATTATCCGGAGATGCGGGCGGAGTTGGCAAAAACAGCCTCAAAAATAGAGCTCGCCATGTTCGATCTGCATTACGGTCCGTGTGACGGCTTGGAAGATGACAATCATGTTTTTGTGGGCGACACGCCCTGCCCTGTCGGCGGTGGATTTTACCCGGCCGACATGACCAAGACAGAATTTGAAAACTGGATTGCCGCACATCCCGAAGATAAGGATGCCTTCACATCAGGCTATACCGTCATTCGCCGCACAGATGATGGCGGGCTGAAAGCCATCCCCTACCGCGTCGAATATGCGGAATATTTGGAGCCCGCTGCCGCGCTTATGCGCGAAGCCGCCGCGATCTCTGAAAATGCCAATCTGAAAAAGTTTCTAAATTTGCGTGCCGACGCCTTTCTATCAGACGATTATTTTCAAAGCGAAATGGCGTGGATGGATTTGGACGGCCCGATCGAAATCGCCATCGGCCCCTATGAAGTTTATGACGACGGATTATTTGCGTATAAAACCGCCTATGAGAGTTTTGTCACGGTCAAAAATCCGGACGAGTCTGCGGCCTTGGCAAAGTATAAAGACTTCCTCGTTGATATGGAAAAGAACCTGCCCGTGCCGGAAAAATATAAGAATTTTTCGCGCGGGTTTGAGAGCCCGATTGCCGTAACCTACCAAGTCCATGGCGGCGGCGACAATGAGAACGGCGTTCAGACCATCGCCTTTAATCTGCCCAATGATGAGCGCGTGCGCGAAGCCAAGGGCGCGAAGAAAGTCATTCTGAATAATGTGCTCGGCGCGAAATATGACCGCATCCTCGCCCCTATAGGTGAGCGTGTCTTAGCGCCCAACCAAGCGAAACTGACCGCCAAGAAATGGATGGGCAATAATACGCTATTCCACGAGTTGTCCCATTCGCTTGGACCCGGCACCATCACGGTGAACGGCGAAGAGACGACTGTGAATGCGCAACTCAAAGACCTGTCTTCGGGATTAGAAGAAGGCAAGGCCGACGTCATGGGGGCCTATAATATTCTCTATATGATGGACCGGGACGAGTTGGACTCTGCCGATAGAGAGGCCTTCCTCGCGACCTATTTCACCGGAAAATTCCGCTCCATGCGGTTCGGCACGGGCGCGGCCCATGCCAAAGGCGCAGCCTTCCAATATAATTATTTCCGAGAAGTCGGGGCGGCGGAATGGATACCGGAAGAGAAACATTTTCGCTTGGATTTCGACAAGTTGGAGCAAGCGATTTCCGACCTAACCGGAAAAATCGTCATGATCCAAGGTGACGGCGACTACGATAAAGCCAAAGCCTTTTTGGATAAGTACCTGCCGCTTGATGATGCGGCGAAGACTGTCCTGAGCAATTTGGATGATATTCCTTACGATATTCGTCCAATATACCCTGAGAAAATATAATGATGAAAATGGCACAAACGATCCGCTTCGGGACCTTTTTCTTTTTGGCAAGTGCGGCTTTAACCGCATGTTCGGACAGTGCTGAAACGCCTGCGCCGTTAGTAGCCGTCGAGCTATTGGGGGATTGGCAATCTTTGGAAGATCCGGATTATGTCTTGAAGTTCAATGCTGAAACCTACCGGGAATTTTACGAATCAGAGGAAGTCTCGCGCGATCAATGGGAAGCCGTCAAAAGCTGCGACGACTCAAAGCCGAATGATAAAACAGGCCTGTCATATGGCGGCTTTCAAATCTGGACTAAGGCATCAGACGATCGCATTTGCTACGCGATTTCCGATTGGACGGTAGATAAGGTCTCATTCACTTATGCCGGGACAACATCCAGTTACACCCGGATAAATTAACCACTTTGTGAAAAGCGCAGAGCCTCGCCGTCGATAAGTTTAACCTTGTCCGCGCAGGTCTCTTCGCCGGATTTACAGAGAATTTCCGGAATACTGATCGTATCAAACGCGTCACAACTTTGACCCTCAACGATGACACGCGCCTCTGAAATTTCCCCGGGTTCAGCGACAGGCGCGAACATATTGCCCTTCGCATCTTCGCCGGGACCGGTCAGATCAAAGGCGATCATGGTCACGCTGGTTGGATCATCCAACCCGTTCTCAATATGGATAGGGATGATGCAGGCGCGCGGCTCTGATACGGGGTCGTTCAAGCGCAGAGCCACAACATCGTCCTGCACCACACCCGCGACATCTTTCTCAATCAGAATTTCCGACTCTTTATCCGAGGGCTGACAGGCGGCCAAAATTAAGCCCATAAAAATAATACGTTTCATAGCTAACCTTACGCTTAAATAGGGATTGCGTTGCGTGTGCAGTAATCCTGAACGAGTTCACGCAAAGAGGACATGCGGGATTCAACACCTATATGGGGCAGTATCATGTTCGCCAAATCCTGCGTATCTAATTTCAGGAGCGCCGCTTTGACCGGACCTATCCCCGTGACCGGCATGGAGAGCGCACGATAGCCAAGCGCAGCCAGTGTGACGGCCTCCAATGGGCGTCCCGCGATCTCCCCGCAGACGGAGATGGGTGTATTATTAATCGCGCAGCGGTCGGCAATAAATTTCATGACTGACAAAAAGGCCGGATGAAGCGGGTCGTAGCGGTCGGACACGCGCGCATTGTCCCGATCAGCTGCGAAGAAAAATTGCATCAAATCATTCGCACCGACACTGACGAAATCCGCATGATCACAGACGGCAGAGACTTGCCACGCCAGAGACGGCGTCTCTAACATCACCCCGACTTCAATTTTTTTCGGTAAATCCAGTCCTAAAGTTGAAGCCCGATCAACTTCCCTGTCAAACAGCGCGCGGGCGGCTATCATCTCGTCCACGGTCGTGACCATCGGGAACATGACGCGCAAATGGCGATTGGCCCCTGCCGCCACAAGGGCGCGAAGCTGATAGCGCATCAGGCCCGGACGATCCAAAGCAATCCGAATGGCGCGCCAGCCAATGGCCGGGTTTTCTTCGGGGACGGGATCAATATAGGGTAGAATTTTATCGCCCCCCAAATCCAGCGTCCGGAACGTCACAGGCCGCGTTCCCGCCGCTTCAATCGCCTCGCGGTAAAGCGCTGTTTGCTCTTTTAGCTTTGGCATGAAATCGCTGACCATAAATTGAAACTCGGTCCGGAAGAGACCAATGCCATCCGCGCCGACTTGATCCAATTGCGGCAAGTCAACCAGCAGCCCCGCGTTTAAGAGGAGCGACATGGACTGACCGTCTTTCGTGATGCCGGGTTGAAACTTCAAAGCGTCATAGGCCCGGGCCAACTCACCTTTGACATTCATCCGTAGGTTAAAGCTATCTTCGACCGACTCCAGTGGCCGAATATGGACAATGCCGGACTCGCCGTCGACTAGAACCGAGTCTCCCGTCTCAATCAGGTCCAATATTCCGTCCACGCGGCCAACCAACGGAATACCGAGGGCCCGGCAAATAATCGCCGCATGAGAGGTGGCGGAACCATCCTCCAAAACAATTCCCCTCAGTTTCTTGCGGTCATAATCGAGCAGTTCCGCAGGGCCGAGTTCGCGCGCAAATAAAATCGCATCATCTGAGACTTTTCGGTTCCCCGGCCCAAGCTGTTCTCCGCCCAAGGCCCGAATGAGACGGTTCGCCAAATCTTCCAAGTCATGCAGACGCGCACGAAGGTAAGGGTCGTTGGCCTTCATCAAACGTGCGCGATGTTCATTACGCACGCGCTCGACTGCTGCCTCTGAGGTCAGGCCTGAGGAAACCGCCTCGCGCAAACGTTTGACCCATTTTCGATCATAGGCGAACATCCGGTAGGTCTCATAGATCTCTTTGGACGCCCGAGAGAGAGACGCCGCCTCGCCGGAGACCATCGCATCCACACTCGCGCGCAGAATTTTAATACCTTCTTCCAGTCGATTTTGCTCAACCGTGATATTTTCTGCGAGCAAATTGGCGGGCGCGACAGGCGGCAAATGCAAATGTGCGGACCCTCGCACCAAACCCGGGGCAAAAGCTTTACCCTCGAACCTTTCAGGTTTCACGGAGGCTAGGGTAATACCCTTCAACTTGCCCTTTTGTCCGCCGACACGTTCATCATCAATAATGATTTCCGCAAGCACCATCGCCACGGTCAACAGATCTTCGACTTCTGCTTCGGTGAAGGTGCGGGCCTCTTTGCTTTGAACGACAAGCACGCCCAAAGTCCGGCCGCCCCGCAATATCGGAACCGCCAAAAAGCTCTTAAAGGCATCTTCTCCTGTTTCAGGACGGTATGAAAATAAAGGATGAGCGGGCGCGTCGGCCAGGTTCAGAGGGCGTGCCGTTAAAGCAACATGGCCAACCAGACCCTCGCCCGGTTTCAGGCGCGTTTTATGGACGGCGGATTTGTTCAAACCTTCTGTCGCAGAGAGCTCCAATTCCGCGCCGGGACGCAGCAGATAGATAGATGCCACTTTAACCCGCATTGACGATTGAATAGCGGCGACGAAATCGTCGAGTCGTTCCTGAACGGATTCCGTTCCGGCCATTGCCAGACGGATGGCTTGCATCAGTTTGGGCGGCGTCGGTTTTATATTGGCGTCCACTGTCATGGGTCAACCATAGCAGCTCTGGCCCGGTATTACCCGTGAAATTCCATGTAGAATGGTTAAGAACCTGCGCGTGTCTTTAAACTGTGCGACGAAACCCTGAGAACAGGTCTCAGCCCTCCAAATCCGAAACGTCTCCATCGCTTTCGCTTGCAGATGTTGGGGCCTTCCCCATTACGGCTTCTTCAATATGGATGACGGCGCGCCCGGCTTTAATATCTATCTTCGGCACGGCAATTTTTGTGAAAGGATGGTAAAAGCTGTTCTGGTTTTCCGCAGATTTAACAGGCTGAATTTCCAACAACGTCCCTGCCCCAAAATCCTCCACGGCGATGATCTTCCCAACGCGTTTCCCATCTGTGGATTTGACATCCAATCCGACAAGGTCCGCAAAGTAAAATTCGTCTTCGTCGGCATCCGGAAAAGCGCTGCGCGGCACGAAGAGCTGCGTGCCTTTCAGCGCCATAGCTTGTTCCCGGGTTTTGATTTCGGGCGAGCGCATGGTGAAGGCGTTATTGATAGGACGCGGATTTTTTGGCGTCAGAATGATTTCGCCCTCCGCGCTGAGCAGAGGGCCATAGGTCGAAAAATCTTCAGGATTTTGGGTGAAGGATTTAACCTTCACCGCCCCGTGCACCCCATGCGCCCCAACAATTATCGCGACGCAGTTGAGGGCTTGCGGTTTTACGCTCAAACCTGAGCTTTGATTGCATCGACCAAGTCTGTTTTTTCCCATGAGAAACCGCCATCACCATCAGGCGTCCGGCCAAAGTGACCATAGGCGGCAGTTCGCGCGTAGATCGCTTGGTTCAGGTTCAGGTGAGAGCGGATGCCGCGGGGGGTCAGGCTCATCAATTTCGGCATGATTTGCTCCAGGCGTTCCGCCAAAGCGGCATGTTTGGCATCAAGTTCGATATAGACCGATGTCGGCTCGGCCACACCAATGGCGTAGGAGAGCTGAATATTCGCCCAATCGACGAGACCGGACGCCACAATGTTTTTCGCCAAATAGCGCGATGCATAAGCCGCAGAGCGGTCAACTTTCGTCGGATCTTTACCGGAGAATGCGCCGCCGCCATGCGGGGCCATACCGCCATATGTGTCCACAATAATTTTACGTCCGGTGAGGCCTGCATCTCCATCGGGTCCGCCAATGACGAAGTTGCCCGTTGGGTTGATATGGAAGACTGTGTCTTTTGTGATCCAGCCATCAGGCAGCGTCTCAATGATATAAGGCTTCACAATATCGGAAATATCTGCCGGGGTCAGGCCGTCAGCATGCTGCGTTGAAAGGACAATTGCGGAGGCTCCAACAGGCTTGCCGTTTTCATAGCGAATGGATACTTGAGATTTTGCGTCTGGCTCAAGACCTTTTGCTTCACCTGAATGGCGAACTTCAGCCAAGCGCTCCAGGATTTTATGGCTGTAATAGATAGGTGCCGGCATGAGAGCATCCGCCACTTCGTTGGAAGCATATCCGAACATGATACCCTGATCGCCCGCACCTTCTTCTTTATGCGTGCCTGTGCCTTCGTCAACGCCGGCTGCAATATCTACGGATTGCGCATGAAGCAGTACGTCGACATCTGCATGGGCGTGATGAAAGCCTGATTGCTCGTAACCAATATCTTTAATCGCGGCCCGTGCCACGGCTTCGATTTCTTCCTTGGACACATCCTTGCCGCGCGTTTCGCCAGCAATCACGACTTTATTGGTTGTCGTTAGCGTTTCAGCCGCGACACGAACATCCCACGGGGACATGCCGGCTGCGACAGATTTACGGAAATAAAGGTCGACGATTTCGTCGGAAATACGGTCGGAGACTTTATCCGGATGACCTTCTGATACGGATTCAGATGTGAAGTGATATGTTTGACGTGCCATGTGACACTCCTAAGTTTTAAGGCTCTTTTGCCGTTTTCGGCTTTGGGCTTTTTATAATTGCAGAGGCTTTGGGTGAAAAAATAGATTATAATCAGGCGGCACTTACGCGCCGCCTGAAAGGCATATTTAGTAGCGGTAATGTTCCGGCTTGTATGGGCCATCTTGCTCAACCCCGATATAGTCCGCTTGTTCTTTTGTCATTTCAGTCAGCTTCACGCCGATTTTTTCGAGATGCAAGCGCGCGACTTTTTCGTCCAAGTGCTTAGGCAGCATATAGACTTTATTCTCATATTTTTTCGTCTTGGCATGTGCGTCTTCCCAAAGCTCGATTTGCGCGAGCACTTGGTTGGTGAAGGACGCGGACATCACGAAAGAGGGGTGACCTGTGGCATTGCCGAGGTTCAGCAAACGGCCTTGGGAGAGCAAGATCATGCGGTTACCGCCCGGGAAAGTGACCATATCCACTTGATCTTTGATATTTGTCCACTGGTGGTTTTTAAGAGCCTCCACTTGGATTTCATTGTCAAAGTGACCAATATTACCGACAATCGCCATGTCTTTCATCTCGCGCATGTGCTCGAGACGGATGACGTCTTTATTGCCTGTTGTGGTAACAAAGATATCCGCAGTCTGAAGTGTGTCCTCAAGCAGCGTAACCTCAAAACCGTCCATAGCAGCTTGCAGCGCACAAATCGGGTCGACTTCGGTGACTTTGACGCGCGCGCCCGCGCCGCGAAGGGAAGCGGCTGAGCCTTTACCAACATCGCCGTAACCGAGAACGACAGCCGTTTTGCCGGCCATCATTGTATCGGTTGCACGGCGGATGCCGTCGACGAGAGATTCTTTACAGCCATATTTATTGTCAAACTTGGACTTCGTGACCGAGTCGTTGACGTTAATGGCCGGGAATGGAAGCTGGCCTTTTTCGACGAGTTCATAAAGGCGGTGAACGCCTGTTGTTGTTTCTTCAGACACGCCGACGATTTGGTCACGCATTTTCGTGAACCAGCCCGGGGAGGCTTCCATACGCATTTTGATTTGCGCAAAAATTGCTTCCTCTTCTTCAGAACCCGGCTCGCCTTCGATCAGCTCAGGTTCGCCGTTTTCAACACGCGCGCCTAACAGGATATAAAGTGTGGCATCGCCGCCATCATCGAGAATGATATTCGGGCCTTCATCAAACAAGAATGACTTGTCGAGGTAATCCCAATGCTCTTCGAGCGTCTGGCCTTTGATCGCAAATACAGGCACGCCTGCTGCTGCGATAGCGGCTGCCGCGTGGTCTTGTGTAGAATAAATATTACATGACGCCCAACGCACATCCGCGCCAAGTGCCGTAAGCGTTTCAATCAGAACCGCTGTTTGAATGGTCATATGAAGGGAGCCGACGATGCGGGAGCCTGTGAGGGGTTTGCTCTCGCCGAATTCTTCACGCAGGGACATCAATCCCGGCATTTCAGTCTCGGCAATATCCAATTCCTTGCGCCCATATTCGGCCAGGGAGATGTCTTTTACGATATAATCTTGTGCACTCATGATAGCTGTATCCTGATCAATTGGCAGGTTGTCCGCCTTTAATTTGTCGGCCCATTACGCCCTCATTTATGCCCCGTCAATATAATATAAAGATTTTCTTATATGTTTTCCGCAGCTGTCATGCCCCCTATTTTGCTCGTATCAAGGACTATCGCTTCTTGCTGTGTCTGATAGAGACGCGGGCGTGTCTATTGCTCCCTCACACCCCACTGTCTCCGTCATCATTGTGAATTTCAATGCGGGTGAATATTTGCGCCCTTGCGTCGAAAGTTTGCTCGCGCAGACCCTGACGACTTTCGAATGTATCCTCATTGATAATGGCAGCACGGACGGGTCATTGAAGACTTTGCCGGAATTGGATGAGCGATTTACGATTATCGAAGCTAAAGAGAATTTGGGTTTCGCCGTAGCGAATAACCGTGCGGCGAAATTGACCTCGGCAGATTGGATTGCCTTGCTTAACCCCGATGCTTTTGCGCGTCCGGATTGGCTGGAAAAAGGCCTGGCTGCACGAAGCCGACTTCCAAACACGGCCATGGTCGGCAGCACCCAATATTTGGCGCTGGAGCCGGATCGATTTGACGGGTTAGGCGATGAATATCATGCATTTGGTATTGCGTGGCGCGCCGGGTTTGGAAAACCTGCCGGCGAGGTTTTTGACCGCGAAACTTTTGGCCCCTGCGGCGCGGGTGCGTTTTATGATCGTAACCTCTTTCTGGACCTTGGCGGGTTTGATGAGAGTTTTTTTTGCTATCATGAAGATGTCGACATCGCCTTTCGTATGCGCCTTGCAGGATATCGCTGCGTGCAGAGTGCGGACGCCAAAATTGACCATGTCAGCTCGGCTATTTCGGGACGGGCGTCAGATTTCGCCGTTTATCACGGGACGCGAAACCGAATTTGGACTTTCTTCAATAACATGCCCGGACCCTTGCTAATCCTGCTGGCTATCCCGCATATTTTATCCAACCTTGCTTTTCTCGCGGTAAGCCTTTTCCGCAAAGGCCGTTTTAAACCAACTTTCCGCGGAATGCGTCATGGGTTTTTTACGCGGCCAACAACACACCCGATTAAGCCGTTAAGAAAAGCCGCTTTGCGCGACATTTTAAGCGCCATGGGATGGAACCCGCTCAAGGTCGTGAAGCGCGCGCCCGTCAATATTGAACCGCTGGAATTTGAAAGCGTGTCTGGACCGCAAGAGAATTAGTGATAGGAAGCGGCTCTATTAAAGTAAGCCAAAATGGCTAGAGCGAGAAAAATGCAGAGCAAACTAACACGTCGGGGCGTGATGGGATTGACGGCAGGGGCCGGATTGGCCGCTTGCGCCGTGCCGGACTCCGTTACAGGCAAGAATGACGGCGTCGTAAAGGCCGGAGCGTTTGCGCATGGCGTATCCTCCGGTGATCCTTTCGCAGAAAGTGTCGTGCTCTGGACCCGGCTTACCACCGAACTGGATAGTGATATTGAGGTCGCGTGGGAGATGTCCACAGATGGTGATTTCAGCGATATTACTCGGTCCGGAACATTTAGCACGAACGCCGCGCGGGATTATTGCGTGAAAATAATTGCCGATGGTCTTTCGCCCGGGCAGACTTATTTTTACCGCTTCCGCTCAGGCGAAGCTGTCTCGGATATTGGACGTACCCGCACACTTTCCACTGGCAACACTGACCGGCTTCGCTTTGCTATCGTCTCCTGCGCAAATTGGCAGCACGGATATTTCAACACCTATGATGCGATTGCAAAACGCGCGGCAGAGCAGCCCTATGATGCCATGATCCATCTGGGGGATTATTATTATGAATATGGCGCGCTGGAGAGCCCGCGCCTGCCCGACCGGATTCATGCGCCGACCCATGAAATTGTTGAGCTTGACGATTACCGGCAGCGCCACGCACAGTATCGTTCTGATGCTGCACTACAGGCTGCAACAGCTGCAATGCCCATGATCGCCGTTTGGGATGATCACGAGACGTCAAATGACAGTTGGCAAACGGGCGCGCAAAATCATCAGACCGAAACTGAGGGCGGTTGGGACACCCGAAAGCAAGCCGCGCTCAGAGCCTATTACGAATGGATGCCCATCCGGGAGCCGAAAGCCGGACGGGTTCGGTCCGATATTTACAGGAACTTTCGCTTTGGCAATCTGGCCAACTTGACCTGTGTTGAGACACGCCTAACCGCGCGGGCAGAACCTCTTATTATCGAATCATATATTGATGAAATCTCATCAGAGGGCGGCGCTGATAAGTTTCGGGAAGAGGTGTTATATGCGCCTGACCGCGAGATGTTTGGCGCTGATCAGCAAGAGTTTATCATCGACGCATTGAGCCAATCCAAGCAGGACGGCGTGCCGTGGCGACTGCTGGCGAACCAAGTCATTATGGGACGTTTGCTGACCCCTGACTTTACGCCTTATATCGATGAAGCCGCCTTAGCGCGCATTGAAATTGATTGGCCTGAAGTGCGTGATTTTCTGAATTTGAGCAAATATAATATGCCGGTCTATCCGGACAGTTGGGACGGTTACCCGGTCGCGCGGGAAAATTTTTACGCCGCTTTGGAGAAGGCCGGATTGAACGACATGCTGGTTCTGACGGGGGATGCCCATGAATTTTGGCTCAATGAATTAACGTCCGAGGCCGGCGAAAAATTCGGCTTGGAACTTGTGACCAGTTCTGTGTCATCTGAAACTCTAACCGCCTATTTGGGCAACGGAACGGCTGAACATAATTTGCTTCTTACCAAAGAGAACCCGGACGCGCGCTATTACAATGCAACGCGGAGTGGATTTATTGATCTGACATTGACGCCCAAAAAAGCCGCCGTTCTGATGATGAACGTCGATACCGTTATGTCCCGCGATTATGTCGTTAGCGAGACAGCGGGCTTCACACTTCGCAAATCCGGCGATACGATCAAAGCCGGCAAGCCCAAATACCTATCCATGACCCAGCGCGCGCTGTTTCACGGGCTTGGATAAACAGCTTGGGATAAACAGCTTAGGATAATTTATTAGGCAGGCCCGGTGTGCCGGATAGATGCGGATTTTTTGAGACATAGTCCGCTTTGATACTGGCAGAGCTTTGGCGGGATCCATCATGGGACCAGCCCGGCGGAGCGAAAAGATATTTGAGACGCTGGCTGAATTTTATATTTGGTTTGCAAGCATCTTTAACCGCGCCCCACATTTCATTGAACGCAATCTTGATCGGATTATAAGTTCCGACATTTTGCACGAGGCCATAATTGGGTTTTTCTTTCGGGTCTTCAGGCACAAATGTCCCAAACAACTTGTCCCAGATAATTAAGATACCGGCGTAATTTGAATCCAAATATTGCGGGTTCGTACCGTGATGGGCACGGTGGTGGGACGGCGTATTAAAAACAGCCTCAAACCAATTCGGCAGACGATCAATGGCTTCCGTGTGAATCCAGTATTGATAGAGCAGATTGAGCGCCCCCACAAAGCCCAATAAGAGCGGGTGAACGCCCAAAAACACGAGCGGCGTAGAGAGCAGAACAAACCCCGTAAAATGGTTGTTCCAAGGTTGCCGCAGCGCCGTCGATAGGTTGTAGAACTGGCTGCTATGATGAACAACATGCGCGGTCCAGAACCAGCGAATACGGTGTGCGGCGCGATGTTTCCAATAATAGAGAAAATCTTGTGCGAGTAAGGCGAGAAGAATAATCGGCAGCCTGACGCCCCAATCCAGCAATCGGTATTGCCACGCCCACATAAGAATCGCGAGGCTGATAAATCCCATCGCCAAATCTGAAACCAGATTCCCAAACCCCATCAACATGGATGTCAGCGCATCTTTCGTCTCGTAGGTTCCGGCCAGTTTTCCTCTGCGGACAAACCACCATTCCAGCGCAATGGTCAGCACAAAAAACGGTGCAGCGAAGGCGAGAACCATTGGAAATGAGGGAGCATCAGACAGCATGGGGGTAAATCGCTGCCACGGGCGCCTCTGTCAATGCGCTAAGGCGCGCACCGGAACATGTAAAAATTAATTGGAACAAGCAGGCGGGTTTAGAACTTGTACGCGGAATTTTTTAACATCCACATTCAAAAGGTCTGCAGTCTCTCCTGGCCAGACGGAGGCATGGTCAAGTCCGCGCCGTTCTGTCAACGGACCGGGATTAAAAATTAGAACAAAGTCCTGCCAACCGTCGGTAAGCGTGTGTCTCTTCCAACCACTATCCTCTGAGCCGGCAGAAAAATAACCAATATCGAATGCGTCTAGAGGGTTCTGACGGGACGCACGGGCGGTAATTGTTATGCGGATATCGCGCGCTGCAAAGGCCCGTTCATATTGTGGACCCAAAGGCGCAAAAACGCCCGGTCCCGGCGGCAAGCTATCGCGGGCGGCAGTGCTCGTCAGGCGCGCGTAAGCGGGCTCCCCCCCGGAGGCCGCAACAAACACGGCTTGCGTTCCGGGTTGCGCCGTCAGGCGTACAAGGTCTTCACCTTCCATCAAATAGCCCGAGGTCCAAATTTCGCAATCTGTCAAATCAACGGAATCGCCAAAAGACAAAGCCAGTGCAATAATGACGGCTACAATTAAAGCTGCCAAGGGATAGAAAAATCGGTCTTTCAACATGGTCGCGCCGGGATCCAAAGATAATTCAGGGAAGGTTCAGCCTGCTGTTATCATAGCTTGTGCGTGGAGTGCCATAGGATTTACCGTGGCATCACATCATTTCGGGAGCCTTTATGCCAACCCCAGTCAAATTCTCAATCTCTCTTCTTCTCACCGCGTGCTTCGCCGGGACAGCCTTTGCCGCACCGCCGGTCATCGAACCAGAAGCAGAAATTCTGATGGAAAAGATCGAAGACAAACTCTCAGATCACAGAGTGGATATCGCGAAATCTTCTGCGCGCTTAAAACGCAAGCTGGAAAAAGGTCAAGCCAAAGCCGAAGGTGATGTCGGCAAAGAAATGGACGTCATGATGGACGTCATGGAAGAGGCTTTCTCAGAGGATGGCGTAATCCGCGATCTGGCTGCGCTCTTCGCAGATTTGGCGGAAGATTTAGATGTCGACAGGGACGGCGGATCCACCACTATTTCCTTCGACGGCACGAATATCGCGGAAATTGAGCGGACGAAAAGCCGAGACAATGAGGACTCAATCTCAATTATCGGATTAGGTAAATATCTGACTCTGGACCGTGAAACCATTGTCAAAAACGGCAAATCTAAAACACGTATCGTGATTGATATGGACGGTGAAGATGAGATGGATATCACCCTGCCGCAAATAGATTAGACCTGAGACAGCTTTAGACTAAAAACAAAACCGCGCGTTCATCCGCGCGTTCGCGCAAGGCGCTGCCCAGCATGTCATTTAACTCGCCCGTGAACCGTTCTGCAGCAGCATCGGTCCATGCCGTCTGAACGGCTTTGATTAATTCTGGCCTCTGTTTACTCACCGCAGAGCGCACGCGGCCGTCTGTTAAAATTTGACGGGCGATCACAGGCACTTTGGAGCTGCGCATCTTTCCCGACAAAGCTTTGCGTCCGAAAAGATATGTTCCGCCGGCCAATGCGCCGCCAACAATGACGCCCACCGGATTTAGGAAAAGCGGCGCAAAAAGATTGGCATGTGCCAAGAGGGATCCGATCAAGATGGCTGACAAGGTTGTCCCGACAAGAGCCGTGTCTGATTCCATTGACCCGACATGCGGCATGGCGAGTGACAAACCTTCCAAATGGCGGGAAACGTGCTGCGAATCTGTCAGAGACAGCACCATTGCGGGCAATCCATGGTCCCGGCAAAGCGGGTCGGTGACAGTTTCAATATCGCGCTGAAGCCCGGCAAACCAAACATCAATGACGGGGCGCAAAGACGCTTGGGCCGCATCGGAGGAGAGCCAATCCGCTACGCGCGCGTTTAATTCTGTCTCGACATCATCCAAGCTTTTGATCTGGCCATTGCGCCAATCCCGAAATGTCGGAACAATACAGCCTTCTGTAATCGCATCGACCAAAACAGGGGCTAGAGTACGGCCTAGATCCGATGAGGCTTTTTCCGCCTTCGTTGAGATTTCACCGCCCGCCCGCGTATGTCTGTCGACTTCGGATTTAAAGCTGGCATGCAAATATTCGAACCGTCCAAGCCATGCGAGACCACGCGCAATGGCAAATTCGGGTTCCGCGCCGCGCACAACCCGCGCCTTTGGAAAGGCGGCTTTCGTGGCTGGCAAAACGAGCGGCAATCGAGACGCCCCGCCGGTTAGCAAAACGGTATCAGGCAAAACGCCGCCCAAATTCTCAACCGTTTCTTTCAGAGCATAATCAAAAGCCGTGCGCCAACTATAGCCGTGCAAAGCGTTAAGTTTTTTATCCAAAATTGCGTCGGCATCGGCCTTATCAATCCGAATATCAAAGACGACACCGCGCCCAATCGGCAGCCGCTTTAAAATCTCAACCGGGATCTCTTCCCCTGTGAAATAGGCCTCTTTTGCCTCCCGGCACCAATATTCCATGATTGGTCGGTAATGCGGGTATTGCGCGATGAGCTGTTCAATTTTTTTACGGTCTTTTTGACGCGCCAAATTCAGTTCAAATATTTCCGTGTCCAATAGACCGGAGCCCAAGACGTTATGACCGACATCCTTCGCATCCAAATCCCGACAATATGTGAAGTCTGTCGTAGAAGATCCAATGTCGACAATCAGAACCGAAGCCCGTGTATCTTCGATCGAGAGATAACCTTGCTCCAACGCTGTCATCAGGGCAGCGCGCGATTCGGGCACGATGCGGACCGTTTTCAATCCGGATGTATTGAACACATCTTGATAGGCTGCGCGGTCCTCCGCACTCCAGCCGCTGGGGCAACCCACAATAAACTGGCTTTCCTTGGGTCCCAAAATCGTGCCGTCTTCCGTCAGGCCGTCGATCAGGGTTTGCGTAAACATGAAGGTCGGCACGCTGACAGAATCCAAATTTAATTCACGCGATTTAAACTTCACGGCCACATTGGCTTTCGGTCCCAGCGCTGCCAAATTAAGGGCCTCGACGCCAATTTTCACGCCGGATTTATCTGTCGCAACAGCGGTCACAAAACTGCGCCGCCCGCGCCATTCCAGGATTTCAGGCTCCCGAACGGTCGCGCCAAAGGCCCGGCCCAAAGCCGTTTCGCCGTGGCCCAGATCAAAGCCAATAAATTCCAAATGCTTCATGATCGCACCCAAACCGTACCCCGGCGTAACACGCTACCGTCTTCACGGAGCAATGCCGGTGCCGCCATTTCAATTTTCGGACCCGCACCAATACCGGGAAGCTCGTCGAAATAGTCCTTCGTCTTTGTCGAATACTCTACGATGCTCAACCCGCCTGATTGCAAGAGGCTGGGGAGTTCTTTGCTGATAAGTTCCATCGCGAAATCCGGATCTTCTGCCCCGCCTGCTTCCAGCAGGTTTTGAAGCATGGCAGCCAAGCGCGGCGTGTCGGCCCAATGCGTCTGGGACTGCGGTTCCGCTAGGCGCAATAAGATGTGGTCCGCCGTTTTTAACGCGTCTTCAATTTGCCTAATCAGCCCCGCTGCATCCAATGTCAGCCGCGCTTCAGCCGTAAATTGACGACCCGATTGATCTTCTAAGGCGGCGGGCGGTTTCGTGCGCGGCAAGAGCCCCATGAGTTTTTTCCAGCGTTTGGGCTCCAGCGTATGCAGACCTGCTA
>ENA-ORXR01002009-ORXR01002009.1-marine-metagenome-genome-assembly--contig:-NODE-2009-length-20196-cov-3.648541_pt1 | contig 20196 bp, 19 predicted proteins | sample MGYA00237866_ERZ511479 | MGnify/ENA metagenome assembly ERZ511479 | reverse complement strand
GAACGGGACCAACGAGAATTAGACGCATGGATCATCGAACCCAGAATAGAGCTTCCAGAGGTTTCTGAGGCTGAGCTATTGAATTGGCCCACGCAGTATAATCCAGCGGCGTCAGCATTGAATATCGTCCAACGTCTCAGTCCAGATGGGCGTGATTGGATTGTGCTCTATGACCATGTGCATGACCGGAATTCATATGAGGAAACTGGCCGTAGAGGTCATAACTTCAGGATGGAAGAATTCCGTTTCTTTCAATGTGTGCTGGTACCCCGAGGCAAGGCCGAGAGTTTGGCCGGCTACCTGCAAGACCAACAAGAGATCGACGTATGGAGCTTCAAGCCAACTGAGTATGTAGACGGGCCATACATAGGCGAAGCCTTCTGGCGCGATACTTGGGAGACCACAAAGTTCACGGATGACATTTGGAAGACGCCAGATGATTGTCCCATCGCCATTCCCGTCGCGAGTTACCAATGGGAAAGCCACTTGGACAAAACACTGCCTGACGGTCTATCGACCTACCTGCCACAACGTTGGTTCGCAGAAGAGCTCGGGTTGGTGAATAGATCAGAAGACTTTCGAAGCTGGATGCGTGAAGGCGGTGAGGAAGTTTTCAAAGTTTTCAGAAGTGGAGAAGATCACCAATCAGGTGTTGTCATCGATGCCGGTGTTTTCGACGAATATCTCGCGGCCCATGAATTGGAAGCGGTTTGGCTGTTCATTGCAGAACGAAGTGCGTGGCCGAATGGCGACAACGAACAGGCGAGTCGTCCAAGGTTTGAAGCCGCTATCTGGCGTGATGGAAAGGACTTGAAATCAATCAATTGGGTGCGGAACACTTAGGGCGAAAAACTGGCACACAGTATCGTCCCATCTCAGTATTTTTGCGCTCGCAGCGAATTTCCGCTTTCCGCCCTTACGCCAAGTTAACCGTGCAACCGCAGTCGGCAGACAACAGTCCTTTGTAGCAAGGCTAGAAAGTGGGCAACGTCGCATTGACGTGGTCGACCTAATCAAACTTGGGGATGTGTTAGGCTTTGACACAATCAAGGTGCTCCCAAATTTGATACAGATCGAAGAACAATTCTAAATTTACTGAGAATTTTTGTTCGTAGGTATCTATAACCTTCAAGCACGCATTTTCCCCATTGGGGCATCTTCCCAAGAACATCTGTATTTTTTGCCGTTTCCCAAGCTTGGATAGGTTATGAGGCCACCTAAGACAAAAGAACGCCAACCCGTATCTGTCTTTCCAGTATAAATTCAGTTAGATATATCACCAACATCCAGCTCGATACTATACTATAATAAACAACTTAAATCTTTGTATATATTATATAATATTAAAAATATATGAGTAACCAAAGCAGCCAAGAACATTCAATTAAATTGACAACCACCAGCATTCTGAGCCATGGTGAGACACTAAGTGAGACACCCTAGAAACCAGAAACCTTGGTTATCTATGCAAGTCAGTACTTTAGAATATTGGTGGAAAGTCTCCTACTCGCCTCCAAACAAAATCAAGCACTTAGTGTTGGTTTATCTGGTTAGGTCTACTCATTTTCGGAAACATGCTCCTCGTTCACGTTCTGGGCATGTTCCGTTCTGTGGTGATTTGTCTAAAGCACTGGCGATCCTGGAAGGACTGCCGGAACCGTCACCTTTCGCTTTGTTTTCAATGGCACCTCTGGGAAACAAATGACGTCTTTCGTACTACACAGGTCAATAGGATAGCCACGAGAGTGGGAAACAATCGAGAGGGAAAACGGCGTGACTACCGCAATATTCCAGAATGGTGACAAAGCAATTCTGGTCAGGCATCCGCAATGGAATGGCGCACGATAATATCAGAGCGCCTAGGCTACCTGCCCGATACGGGCCGCGGGCATTTCGCTCTTGATCCATGACCCGAGAGTAGCCAAAACGCGCAAACAAAGATGCGAAACGTCCCCCCGTCGTCACCGCACATCTGCCTCAGCGGCTGTCGGTGCGCGTCAGTATTGCGCGCGCACATAGGCCATGACCGCATTGCGCGCGGACATGTCGCCGCGGGTGCGGGCCTCGTTTATGACATCGCGCACAGCATCCAGATCACAGCGGCGCAGCAGGCTTTTCACCGGACCAATCGACGCGGGGCGCATCGACAGGGTCCGCAAGCCGATCGCGGCAAAGCACAGCGCCTCGACGGGGCGGCCCGCGTCCTCACCACAAAACGACAGTGGCGTGTTGGTGGCCGCACAGCGCGCAACGATCCCCTCAAGGAAGGTCAGAAAACTGATGTTGAGCGTGTCATAGCGGCGGCGCACACGCTCGTTCTCGCGGTCAGCAGCAAAAAAGAACTGCTTTAAGTCGTTGCCCCCAATTGACAAAAACCCGACTTCCTCGAAAAACTTGTCGGGGGCAAAGGCAAGGCTGGGCGTTTCCAGCATCGCGCCCACCTCGATAGAGGACGGCAGCCGGTGACCCAGCCGGGATTCGCGGGCCAGCGTTTTGTCGACCTCCGCACGCGCGGCGCGATATTCCTCGAATTGCGCGACAAAGGGGAACATCACCGTCAGCGGCCCGCCATCTGCAGCACGCATCAACGCCTGCAACTGCATCCGCATGATGCCCGGCTTGTCCAGTCCGACGCGGATCGCGCGCCAACCCAGCGCGGGGTTCGGCTCGTCGTTGGGCTTCATGTAGGGCAGCACCTTGTCCGAGCCGATATCGAGCGTGCGAAACACCACCCGTTTGCCCTGAGCAGCATCCAGCACCCGTTTATAGAGCGTGCTCAGGTCCGCCCGTTTGGGCATCTGGTTGCGAACCAGAAATTGCAGCTCCGTGCGAAACAGCCCGACGCCTTCTGCGCCCGACCCCGCCAGTGAGGGCAGATCGGCCATCAGCCCCGCATTCATGTGCAAGCCGATGAGATTGCCGCATTTTGTTTCCGCAGGCTTGTCCCGGATCGAGGCATAGCGTTCCTGCGCCGCGGCCTGCATCGCGATCTTGTCCCGAAAGGCCGAGGCGACCGTGTCGTCGGGGCGCAGGTGCACCACACCCTGCTCACCGTCGACCATGACATGATCGCCGTTCAATGCCTCGTTCGTGATCCGCCCCACATGCACGATCAGCGGAATCGCCAGCGCACGCGCCACAATCGCGGCGTGTGAGCCGACCGATCCCTGCTCCAGAATGATGCCACGCAGACTGCGCCCGTACTCAAGCAGTTCCGCAGGGCCGATGTTGCGCGCCACAAGGATCGGATCGGCGGGCATTTCCGCGCCCGTGTCAGATCCCTGCCCCGTCAGGATCCGCAGCAACCGGTTGGACAGATCATCAAGGTCGCTCAGCCGTTCGCGCATATAGCTGTCCGAGGACTGGCCGATGCGCGCGCGCGCCAGCGATTGTTCCTTTTCCACGGCGGCCTCGGCGGACAGACCTTGGGTGATGTCGGCCTGCATCCGGCTCATCCAGCTTTTTGAGTTGGCGAACATCCGGTAGGTCTGGATCACCTCCTGCTGGTCCTTGTCCCCGATGGACATGGTCATCATCTGGTCCACACTCAGCCGCAGGGCATCGACAGCATCGGTCAGACGCTGGGTCTCGCGCTCGGGGTCGTCGGCAAAGGGGTTCGAGACGACGACGCGCGGCTCGTGCAGCCAGATGTGGCCCTCCGCAACCCCCTCCTGCGCGACGGTGCCGCGCAGCAAAACGGCCTGACTGTGGCGCGCCGACATGGCCGCGCCCTCACCGACAAACGCACCCAGCTCCGTCATTTCGGCCAGCACCATCGCGACAACCTCAAGGGCGTAGACCTCATCGGTGTTGAACTCACGCGCCGTTTTCGACTGGGCCACCAGCACGCCCAGCGTATCCCCTAACCGCTGGATCGGCACCCCGAGGAAACTGGAATAAATCTCCTCCCCCGTTTCGGGCATGTAGCGAAAGCCGCGGGCCTGCGGGGCATCGGGCGTGTTGATGACGCGGCGGCGTTTGGCCACGCGCCCCACCAGCCCTTCGCCCATTTTCATGCGTGTCTCGTGCACCGCGTCCTTGTTCAGACCCTCGGTGGCGCATAATTCCAGCGTGTCCTCATCGCGGAAAAGATAGATCGAGCAGACCTCACAGCCCATCGAATTCGCGATCAGGCTGGTGATTTTATCAAGCCGCGCCTGTCCTGCGTCCTCGCCGGCCATCGCATCACGCAGACGGCCCAGCAGCTTTCGGCTGTCGCTTTCAGTCCGGTCCGCCATGATGTCCCCAGCTTGTCAGTGGCACGAGTGTAGCGCGATTGCGCGCGAATGGGGAGGGGCAAATGCACGCCCTGCGCGACCTTTTGCGCAGGGCGCACCCTTAAAGCGACAGATGAAGAAAGCTACGCAAAACCTTGCAAAGATTCGGGTTTTATCATGCGCACGGGACCGCAGCCCTACGCCGCAGCTTCAGGCCGCCTTGTCCAGTTCAAAGGCGTCATGCAGGGCTTGCACGGCAAGCTCCATATACTTGCGGTCGATCAGCACGCTGATCTTGATCTCGGAGGTGGTGATGACCTTGATGTTCACGCCTTCGTCCGACAGCACCTTGAACATCTTGGCCGCGACGCCGGTGTGGCTGCGCATGCCGATACCCACAACGGACACTTTGGCCACATCCGTGTCGGCAATCAGTTCGTCATAGTTGATCACACCGTCGGTCGCGGCCTTTTTCATCGCCGCATCCGCGCGCGTGACCTGATCGACAGGGCACGACCACGTCATATCGGTGCGCCCCTCTTCGGCGATGTTCTGCACGATCATATCGACGTTCACACCCCCCTCGCTCAGCGCGGTGAAGATGCTTGCCGCAATGCCCGGACGGTCCGCGACCGACACCAGCGTCATCTTTGCCTCGTCGCGGCTGAACGCCACGCCTGCCACTACATTGCTTTCCATGATTTCCTCCTCATCGCAGACCAGCGTTCCGGCCTCGTCGCTTTGTTCTTCGAAACTGCTCAGCACCCGCAGCTTGACCTTATAGCGCATCGCCAGCTCGACCGATCGCGTTTGCAGCACCTTGGCCCCCAGCGAGGCCAGCTCCAGCATCTCTTCAAAGCTGATCTTGTCGAGTTTGCGCGCCTTGCTCTCGACCCGTGGATCGGTGGTGTAGACGCCGTCGACATCCGTATAGATGTCACACCGCTCGGCCCCGAACGCCGCGGCAAAGGCGACCGCCGTCGTGTCAGAGCCGCCGCGCCCCAGCGTCGTGATCCGCCCCTCGGGGCTGACCCCCTGAAACCCTGCGACCACGGCCACTTTCATGCCGTCCGCAAATCTGGCGGTGATGTTTTCGGGTGGTATTTCCTCGATCCGCGCGCTGGCATGGGCCGAGGTCGTCCTGACAGGCACCTGCCAGCCCTGCCAGCTGCGCGCGGGCACGTCCATTTCCTGCAACGTCAGCGCCATCAGCCCCGCTGTCACATTCTCACCCGAGGAGACGACCGCATCATATTCGCGCGCATCATACAGCGCCGACGTCTCGTTCACCCAGCCCACCAACTCGTTGGTTTTGCCCGACATGGCCGAGACGATGACGATCACGTCATAGCCTTTTGCCACTTCGACGCCCACACGTTTGGCCGCGCGGCGGATCCGGTCCAGCGTGGCCACGGATGTGCCACCGAATTTCATCACCAATACAGGCATTGGGCCCTCGTCCTATTGCTCCGCGCCGCGTGTACGCCAGCAGCCGCAGGCGCGCAAGCATCAGTAGGGGTGCGCGCGCCCGTCCCATGTCTCGAAACAGCCCGTCGTGTCCATGTTGAGCGCGTCAAACCGTGCCACCAGCCCCGCAACGGCCTCCTCCACCGTAATGTCGGCCGTCTGCCCGCCCATGTCCGTCTGCACCCAACCGGGGTGATAGATGCCCACGGCGATCCCCTCACTGCGCAGGTCAGCCGCCAGATTGCGCCCCAGATTGAGCACGGCCGCCTTGCTGGCACGGTAGATATAGCTGCCGCCGGGGGCCTGTTCGCTGGATGCCATCTGGGACGAGATGATGGCGATCCGCGCGTTCTGTGCCATGCGCAGGTTGGGCAGCAGCGCCTGAATGGTCAGGAACACGCCGGTCACGTTGGTCGCGAAACTCTGCGCCCACAAATCCGCGCCAAATCCCCCTTCCAGATCATTGCCCCTGTCCAGAAACACGCCCGCATTGCACACCAGCAGGCCGATCGGCGTCTTGTCCAGCTGGGCCGCCATTTCCGTGTGGCTGGACGGGCGCGTCACATCCAGCGTGATATCCGCCCCCGCCGAGCGCCCCGTGCCGCGCACGTCGATTCCACGGTCGCGGTAGTGCTGCGCCAGCCCCGCACCGATCCCGCGCGTGGCCCCTGTGATCACAACTGTCATCTGCCGTCCCCTTTTGCGCATCCGCGCTTATTGTAGTTTCTGTTTTGGTTTGAAGGGCAGCGGCAACACAGGCACGCCGTCCTCGATCAGCTTGCGCGCCTGCGCGCCGCTTGCCTCGCCGTAGATTGCCGTGTCAGGCGCGGTGCCCTCATGCATTTCGCGGGCCTTCTGCGCAAAACTGCCCCCGACGTATGTCGCATTTTCCTCAACGTGTCGGCGGATCTTTGCGATCTCGGCGGTGGTGTCGCGCGATCCATCGGCCACCACACGCGGCGCCATCAGGGATTTTTCGATCTGTGTGGCCCCGCATTCGGGGCAGCTGACGTGCCCCTGCCCGCGCAGCGCGTCAAAAGCCGCAGCCGATTTGAACCAGCTGTCGAACACATGCCCATCGGGGCATTTCAACGCATAACGGATCATCATGGCCCCCTTTGTGTACGGCTGCAAAAGGATGTGGCACAGCAGCCGACCCCGTCAAGCAGCTTGCGCAGATTTCGGCGGGCGAAAGCCCTTGATCAGTTTGCCCAACTCGCGGTGCTTGACCATACGCGCGGCCTTCTTGCGCGAAACCCATTTGCGCTTGCGGTCCCGCCATTCAGGATATTTATGCTTTAATTTCTTTACCTTGACAGGGTAGAGCATTGCAAGGCAGGGGATATTTTCCTGCCCCTCGCGCAGTCGGGCATAGGAATAGACGCCCAGACATGCGTCGCTTGCCGTGCCTTTGACCCCCGCCTCCTCCCAAGCCTCGATCAGCGCACAGGTCGCAGGGGTTTTGCCATCCATCGGCCAGCCCTTTGGCACGATCCAGCGTTTGCGCCGCCGTGAAGTGACCAGCAAAATCTGCACCTTGCCCGCCTTGCGCCGCCAGCACAGGGCCGCGAACTGTGTGCGTGCGCTGCCCTTTGACCCGCCATGAAGTGATATCGGCAACTGCTTTGCCATAATGGTGAAACGGCCTCAAAACCTTATTATTCCAAGCAATCTAGCGTGAATTCCGCCCCATTGCCAGACGCGCCACCGATGCCGGTGGGCCGCGCCTGCGCCCCCTTGCACGGGCATGGCTGTTGGCCGATAGTCGCGCGGGTATGCGCCGTCTCTTTTTCCTGATCACAGCCCTCGTGGCCTTTGGTGTGCCTGCGCTGGCGCAGCCTGTGACCGTATTTGCCGCCGCCTCCCTGCGCGGCGCGTTGCACGAAATCGCCGACAGCTTCGAGGCTGAGATCACCCTTTCTTTCGCAGGCTCGGGCACGCTGGCCCGCCAGATCGCGGCAGGGGCGCCCGCCGATGTGGTCGTGCTGGCGCACCGCGACTGGGCCGACTGGTTGCACACCCGCGCCCTGTTGCTGCCCGGAACGCTGCACGATGTGGCAGGCGGGCAGCTGGTGCTGATCGGCAGCGCACAGGCCGCGCCACTGGCAGATGTGGACGCAGACAGCCTGCTGCGCGCACTGAACGGCGGGCGCCTTGCGATAGGTCAGCGCGACGGTGTGCCCGCCGGCAGCTATGCCCGCGACTGGCTGCGCCACATCGGCGCGTGGGACGCGCTGTTGCCGCATCTGGCCGAAACCGACAATGTGCGCGGGGCACTTGCCCTTGTGGCGCAGGGGGCGGCACCGCTTGGCGTGGTCTATGCCTCGGATGCTCAGGCCGAGGCCCGCGTGCGCATCCTGCACACCATTCCGCCCGACAGCCACGCGCCGATCCGCTATCCTGCGGCTGCGCTGACACCGCGCGGGCGTGCCTTTGCCGCCTATCTCGGCTCTGCTGACGCTGCCGCCGTCTTTGCCCGCCACGGGTTCGCCCCGTGACGCTGGACAGCCTCGCATGGGAGGCGCTGCGCCTGTCGCTCTGGGTCGCGGTCTGGAGCACGCTGATCGCCGTACCACTGGCGCTGTGGGTCGCGTGGATCCTTGCACGCGGCAGGTTTCGCGGCAAATCCCTGCTCAGCGCGCTGGTGCATCTGCCGCTGGTGCTGCCGCCGGTGGTCACGGGCTACATCCTGCTCACGCTCTTCTCTCCTGCCGCTCCGGCGGGCGCGGCGCTCGACGCGGTCGGCCTCACGCTTGCATTCAAATGGACGGGCGCCGTGCTGGCCGCAATCGTCATGGGCTTTCCGCTGATGGTGCGCGCCATGCGCCTCGCGATCGAGGCCGTCGACCCCAGGCTAGAGGAGGCCGCCGCCACACTCGGCGCCTCGCGCTGGGCTGTACGCCTGCGCGTCACGCTGCCTCTGATTGCGCCGGGTATCCTTGCAGGGGCCGTGATGGGGTTTGCCAAAGCAATGGGCGAATTCGGTGCCACGATCACTTTCGTCGCCAACATTCCCGGCCAAACCCAGACCTTGCCCATCGCCATCTGGACCGCCCTGCAAATTCCCGGCGGTGAAGGGGCCGCTGCCGCGATGGCCCTGTTGTCCTGCGCTGTCGCGCTCGGCGCGGTACTCGCCTCCGAAGCACTCGCCGCCCGCGTTGCCACCCGCATCAAAGGCAGCCAATGAAACTGCGCCTCAAACACAGCTATGACGGTTTTGCCCTCGACCTCGACCTTGAGGCGGGCAGCGGCGTCACAGCGGTTTTCGGACGGTCCGGCGCGGGCAAAACCACGACCCTGAACGCTATCGCAGGGCTGCTGCGCCCCGACGAAGGCTATCTCGAGATCGACGGCACCCCCCTCATGGACACGGCACGCGGCCTGCATGTACCCCCGCACAAACGCCGCTTTGCCACGGTGTTTCAGGACGCGCGCCTGTTCCCGCACCTCAGCGTGGCGCAAAACCTCGACTTTGGCACCCGCTACGCCCCGGCTGGCCGGATCATCGCACGCAACGATGTCATTGCATTGCTGGGCCTTGCACCACTGCTGGCCCGCGCGCCCGCAACGCTGTCGGGCGGCGAAAAACAACGCGTTGCGCTGGGCCGTGCCTTGCTCAGCGGCCCCCGCATGTTGCTGATGGATGAGCCGCTCGCCAGTCTCGATGCCGCGCGCAAGGATGAAATCCTGCCCTACCTTGAACAGCTGCGCGACGGGGCCCTGCGCCTGCCGATCCTGTACGTCAGCCACGCGCTCGACGAAATCACCCGCCTTGCTGACAGGCTGGTCGTGCTGCGGAACGGACAGGTCGCAGCACAAGGTCCGCTGCGCGATGTCATGACCGATCCCGCCGCCGTCCCGTTACTGGGTGTCCGCGAGGCAGGCGCAGTGCTCACCGCAACGGTGCACAGCCATGCCGACGACGGCCTCAGCACGCTCGCGATCAGCGGCGGCACCCTCGAGCTTATGGGCGTCAAGGCATCCGTCGGCGCGCGCGTACGCCTGCGCATTCTGGCACAGGACGTCACCCTGTCGCGCGATATGCCCTTGGGCATCAGCGCGCTGAACGTACTGCGCGTCTCGGTCCACGCAGTCCACACCGGTACAGGCCCCGGCGCACTCGTCACACTCAACGCAGGCGATGACAGATTGCTTGCACGCGTCACCCGCCGCGCCATTGCAAACCTCGACCTGCACAGCGGCAGCGCGTGCTATGCAATTCTCAAATCCAGCGCCATGTCCCCCCGCAGCATCGGGCGCTGACCGCCCCTGCCCCAAAACCTGCACCCTATTTTCTCTGACCATAAATACTCAAAGAAATCACAGCGCGCCGCGCGCAGCCCTAGTCGTGGAATCACCCCATTGGCAACTTTTTCATCTTCAGCGCCAGTCGCTTGTTCAATTCCTCGGGCGCCACATCCGCTTCGATCGCCAGCTTGCGCAGTCCGAAATGCACATGCGCCATATCCTGATAATAACTGGTATAGGCGTAATTCGTCGCAGCCCCCGCCGCAGCCCCCAACACAGGCACCGCCTGCGCCGCCAGCTTTTGCCCCATCACGACCGCAAGGCGCGGCGCGACTTTGTGAATGATCGACTGGACCGCCTTGCCCGACAGGGCCAGCCGCGTAGTCAGAAAGGCCAGATCGGCGCCATCGTCGTCCGTCAGCGGGCCTGCCGCCGAAAACACCTGCACGCAATCGAACCGCACCGATTCCAGCTCGGGATCAAAGCCGTGCTCGACGGCGACCCCTTCGATCACGCGCAACAACAGCGTCGTGGTCACGGGCAATTCCGCCAATGCCGTGGGCAAGCCCCCCGCACCGCCCACAGCCCCCATCGCAGCAGACGCCGCCGAGTTCAGCCACGAGGCCTGATCGGGCACACGCGCGCGGCTAAGGTGCGCGGCGTGCATCGCTGTATCAAGGGCGCGGACCGTCGCCGCCTCGAGTTGCGCGCGCACGGACGAAGGCAGCCGGTCCAGCAGGTTTTCGGCCTGCCCGCCAACCAGGTTAAGCACGGTAATCCCCACGCCACCCGCTTGTTTATAGCGGCGCGCGATGCGGTCCAGCTCCGCTTCGACATCGACGGGCACGGGCAACTTGGTATCGGGCATAACGTGTCTCCTGTTTGAACCTATGTGGGCAAGCACGCGCAGATTTTCAACGCGCCGGCGTCACCTCGCCCGTAATGCCCTCCCACGCACCCGCCACCAGCGCACGGCCCAGCACGCGCTCGGGGTTGGTGGGCGGCGGCATCACGACCCCTTGCAGCCGCGCGAACCCGTAGCGCCCGTAATAGGGCGCATCCCCCACCAGCATGACCCGCGGCCAGCGGGGGGTGCCGTGCATGCGCGCCTGCGCTGCGCGCTCCAGGGTGGTCTGGATCAGCAACGCGCCCAGCCCTTCGCCCTGACGTGTGGGGTGTGCGGCGACAGGGCCCAGCAACAATGCGCCCGCCCCGCCCACGCAGACGGGCCAGAACCGGATCGCACCCGCCAGAATGCCCAGATCATCGCGTGCAACAAGGCTCAGATCGGCCACGGCAGCCACCCCCTCGCGCAGCCGGTAGGAGGACAAGGCCGTGCGCCCGGGCGCAAAGCAGCTGTCAAAAAGCGCCTCGACCTCCCACAGGTCGTCCGCTGTTTCGGGGGCAAGGGTATACACGGGCGGTCAGCAGTCCTTTGGGCGCGCGGGTTTTCTACTGGTCAGCGGCCTATCACGGCGCTAGCTGTGAGGGCAATCACAACAGAAAGACGCGCCCATGTTCTATCGTCCCGCAGACGGCCACGGCCTGCCGCATAACCCGTTCAACGCCATCGTGACCCCCCGCCCTATCGGCTGGATCTCGACACGCGATGCGCAGGGACGCGACAACATCGCGCCCTACTCATTCTTCAACGGTGTCGCCTATGTGCCGCCGCAGGTCATGTTCGCCTCGACCGGAGCCAAGGGCGATGTGGACGGGACCAAGGACAGTATGGCCAACATCCGCGAGACGGGTGTGTTCTGCGTCAACGTCGTCGAATACGCCGCGCGCGATGCGATGAACGCCTCCTCTGCGACGCTGCCGCACGGGGCGGATGAATTTGCCCACGCAGGCATTGAAAAAGCCGGGTGCCACGCCATCGACGCCGCCCGCGTGGCCAATGCCCCCGCCGCACTGGAGTGCCGGATGACCCAGATCGTCCAGATCGAGGGAGAGACGAATTTCGTCTGCTTCGGGGAGGTTGTGGGCGTCCATTTGCGCGACGACTGCGTGGTCGACGGGCGCTTCGACGTGACGCGCTATGTCCCGCTCAGCCGTTTGGGATACCGCGACTACACCGCCGTGCGCGAGGTGTTCGAGATCATCCGCCCCGACGATTGAACCGGCACCGCCGCGCTGCGCCGACGATACGGTTTGGATTGTAGCCCGGGTGCCGAACGCCTAAGCTGTGGCAAATCAAAGGGCGCATAAAAATGAGCAATTCAGACACCTCCGATTTCGTTGTCGCCATCGGTGGCTCGGCGGGTGGATTTCAGGCTGTTGAATTGCTGCTGGCGGAATTGCCGCGCAATCTGGATGCGCCGGTCGTGATTGCGCTGCACGGCAGCTCCGAATCCAATCTGGCACAGGTTCTGGGCGTCAAAAAATCGCTCGATATCCGTGCGCTGGAACCCGACGTGCCGCTGGAGCGCGGGGTGATCTACATCGTGCCGGGGGCGCGGCACGCGATGTTTATCAACGATGTGATGCACCTGTCAGATCATGTCAGCGACAGCGGCTTTCGCCCCTCGATCGACGCGCTGTTCATGACGCTGGCCGCGCAATACGGCAAGCGCGCGATCGGTGTGGTGCTGTCAGGGATGCTCAAGGACGGGATGCGCGGCGCGCAGGTAATCTATGACATGGGCGGGCGCACCATCGTGCAAAACCCGACTGAGGCCATCTATAAAAGTATGCCGCAAAGTGTCATCAACGCGGATCATCCGCGGGCGATCCTCACCGCAGGTGAGCTGGGCGAATGGCTGATCCGCGAGGTTGGGCTGGTGCCCGAGCAGCCCTGAACACCGCGCGAGAAACCTCCCGCCGGTGGGGCGCTCAGTGACCGCCCAGAATGCCGGTGCGCACTTTGTAATCCACCGCAATCTGATAGTCGGGGTCATCGTCGCTGTCGACCATCAGGTGCCCTGCCTTTGACAACAGCGCGTGGCAATCACGGCTCAGGTGGCGCAGCTCGATCCGCTTGCCCGCGTCCTCGTATTTGCCGGCTATCGCCTCGATTGCCTGCAGCGCGGATTGATCCACCACGCGGCTTTCCTCGAAATCCACCATCACGACGTTGGGATCATTCTGCACGTCAAACAGCTCCGCGAACCCCTCGGCAGAGCCGAAGAACAGCGGCCCCTGCACCTGATACACTTTGGCCCCTTCGGGGGTGGTGTAGGTTTTCGCGTGAATGCGGCGCGCGTTGTTCCACGCATAGGCCAGCGCGCTCACGATCACGCCGACGACCACGGCCACGGCCAGATCCTCCAGCACCGTCACGACAGTCACCAGCAGGATCACAAAGGCATCCGTCAACGGCACCTTGCGCAGGATCGTGAGGGAGTTCCACGCGAACGTCCCGATCACCACCATGAACATCACCCCCACGAGGGCCGCCAGCGGGATCAGCTCGATCAGCGGGGCGGCCACGACGATGAACAGCAGCAGAAACACCGCCGCCGCGATCCCCGCAACACGCGTGCGCCCGCCTGATTTCACGTTGATCATCGACTGGCCGATCATGGCGCAACCGCCCATGCCGCCAAAGAACCCCGTGACCGTGTTGGCCACGCCCTGCGCCATACATTCCTGACTGGCCCCGCCGCGCGTATTGGTCATATCGCCCACAAGGTTCAGCGTCAGCAGGCTTTCGATCAGGCCGATCGCTGCGAGGATCAGCGCGTAGGGCAGGATGATATAAAATGTCTCGAGGGTGAGCGGCGCCAGCGCCGTGCCATACAGACCCACCCCCGTGCCGAACGGGTTGTGAAAGGACGGCAGCCCCCCCTGAATGGAGGCCAGATCGCCCACGCGCGGCACCTCCATACCCGTGAAAATCACGACAGCCGCAACAATGCCGATGCCCGCCAGCGGGGCGGGAATAACCTTTGTGATGCGCGGCATGACCCAGATGATCGCCATCGTCGCCCCCACCAGCGTCAGCATCAGATAAAGTGGCAGACCAGACAGCCATTCGCCCCCGCCCATGCCATGCCCCGTGTCGACCATCGTACCCGGCACTTTGAACTGGCCCATCTGCGCCAGAAAAATCACAATCGCGAGACCGTTCACAAAGCCCAGCATAACGGGATGCGGCACCAGCCGGATAAATTTGCCCCACTGCATGACGCCCGCGAAAATCTGCAACAGCCCCATCAGGACCACAGTGGCGAACAGGTATTCGACCCCGTGCTGCGCCACCAGCGCGACCATCACAACCGCCAGCGCGCCTGTCGCCCCCGAAATCATGCCCGGCCGCCCGCCAATGAGCGCGGTAATCAGCCCCACCAGAAACGCCGCATACAGCCCCACCAGCGGATGCACCCCTGCAACAAAGGCAAAGGCAACCGCCTCGGGCACCAGCGCCAGCGCAACCGTCAGCCCCGACAAAAGCTCGATCCGCATCCGCGCAACCGAAAACCCGTCGTCACCCATCCAGCGCAGATCGGTGACGTTCATGTTTTTCGGCGTGAGCGCTTTTGTAAAGCTGCTGAAAGTGGTGCGCACCATGACGGGCTCCTTGCGGGGTCGGGAAAAAGGGGCAGGCGTTTGGCGCTGACTAGACCATGACGTGCCGAAAGGAAAGCGGCACGCACGGCGGGCCAACTTCAATCCACAGCCCCGCCTCGATTTGTGCGGTTGCATTCGGCCTCTGGCCGCGCCACCATCACGCCGATCACCTGCAAAAGGACCGACCCGAATGAGCGCCCCGCACACCCCAGCCCCCAAAATTGCCGTCATCGGCGGATCAGGCCTGTATGACATCGAGGGCCTCGCGGACGCGCAATGGACGACGGTGCAAACCCCGTGGGGCGCGCCCTCGGATGCGATCCTGACCGGCACGCTGGAGGGGATCGAGATGGCGTTTCTGCCGCGTCACGGACGCGGTCACGTCCACTCCCCCACAACCGTGCCCTACCGCGCCAATATCGACGCGCTTAAACGGCTGGGGTGTACCGATGTCATCTCGGTCTCCGCCTGCGGCTCGTTCCGCGCGGAAATGGCACCCGGCGATTTTGTCATCGTGGACCAGTTCATCGACCGGACGGTTGCGCGTGAAAAATCCTTTTTCGGGACGGGCTGCGTTGCCCATGTCAGCGTGGCACATCCCACCTGCCCCCGCCTGTCCGATGCCTGCGAAAGCGCCGCAAAAGCCGCAGGCGTCAACGTGCACCGCGGCGGCACCTATCTGGCAATGGAAGGCCCGCAGTTCTCGACGCTGGCCGAAAGCAACATGTACCGCAACAGCTGGGGCGCGGATGTGATCGGCATGACAAACATGCCCGAGGCCAAGCTCGCCCGCGAGGCCGAGCTGTGCTATGCCTCCGTCGCGATGATCACAGATTATGACAGCTGGCACCCCGACCACGGGGAGGTCGACGTGACCAAAATCATCGAAACCCTGCAAGGCAACGCCGCCCATGCCCGCGATCTGGTCGCGCGCCTGCCCGCCCTGTTGGGGCCCGATCGCGCGCCCTGCCCGCACGGCTGCGACCGCGCGCTGGAATTCGCGATCATGACCGCCCCCGAGGCCCGCGATCCTGCCCTTGTGGCCAAGCTGGACGCCGTTGCGGGCCGGATGCTCTGAGCGCGCGCGCCACAGTCTGCGCGATGCTGATCTGCGCGGCCCTGCCAGCGGGCGCACAGGATTTCGTCGACAGCAGCGGTCCGCTGGGCGATGATGATTTCTACCGGCTGGTGGCCTGTGCGGCCCCCGTCGGCGGCCCCTGCGCCAAGCCCTTTTACAAATGGGAAAAGCGCCAGATCACCGTCGGCATTGTTGAGCGTGCGCGCCCCTTTCTGGGCGGTAAGATGAAGCGCGCCGATGCCGCCCTCACCCGCGCGCTGCAACATCTGGGGGCCGTCGACATGGGCGTGACCCTGATCCAAAGCGAGGACGCCCCCGACATCGCGATCCACCTTCTTGACACCGCGCGCGGCGAAAAGATCGTGACGGACAAAAACAGCGTGCTCTACGGGCGCACGATGGCCAACGCGATTGCAGCACTGGATGTGGACGGCCCCGTGATCAAGGGGGCCGCGATCGGGATTTCGCGCACCATGACCATCCGGCAATACGAATCCGTCATGCTCGAGGAAATAACCCAGGCCCTTGGCCTGATCACAGACATCCAGAACCCGCATTACCTCAGCCGCTCGATCCTGTCGCAAAATGGCGACAACAGCTTGAAAACCCTTGGCGCGCAGGACAAAATGGCCCTGATCCGCCACTACCCTCCCAATTGAAAGCGCCCTATGCCCTTTGACCTCTGGCTCACCTTCGTGGCCGCAACTGCCGCATTGCTGCTGATCCCCGGCCCGACCGTGCTGCTGGTGCTCAGCTACGCCTTGGGCAAGGGGCGCTCCGTCGCACTGGCCAGTGCCGGCGGCGTGGCCTTTGGCGATCTGGTCGCGATGGGCGCGTCTCTGGCAGGGCTCGGCGCGCTGGTGCTGGCCTCTGCCACCGCCTTCAGCCTGCTCAAATGGGCGGGCGCTGCCTATCTGGTCTATCTGGGGGTAACACTCATCCGCTCGGCAAACGGTGCCGGTCCCGAACTCCCCGATGCCCCGGACATAACCGCCGCCCGCGTGTTCCGCCACACCGCAACCGTCACCGCGCTCAACCCCAAATCCATTGCGTTCTTCATCGCCTTTGTGCCCCAGTTTATTTCACCTCAGGCCCCCCTCGCCCCACAGTTCGCCCTGCTGATCGCGACCTTCGTGACCCTCGCAGGGCTCAACGCGCTACTCTATGCGCTGGCCGCCGACAGGCTGCGCCGCACACTCACACGGCCCGGCCTGATCGCCTGGCTCACCCGCGCGGGCGGCTGCACGCTGATCGCGATGGGCATCCTCACCGCCACCCTGCGCCGGAGCACGATATGAAAACCGTCCAAGACTATATTCGTACCATCCCCGACTTTCCGCATGCCGGGATCATGTTCCGCGATGTGACCACGCTGTTTGCCGATCCGCGCGGCTTTCGCATGGCGATCGACCAGATGCTGCACCCCTATGCCGGTGTCGATATCGACAAGGTTGTGGGGCTCGAGGCACGCGGCTTTATCATGGGCGGCGCCATCGCCCACCAGCTGAGCCTCGGCTTTGTTCCCATCCGCAAGGCAGGCAAACTCCCCGGCAAAGTCCTGAGCCAGGATTACACGCTCGAATACGGCACCGCCACGATGGAAATCCACGACGATGCGGTCCAGCCGGGCGAAAAGGTCCTTGTTGTCGATGACCTGCTCGCCACCGGCGGCACCGCAGAGGCAGGGATCAAACTGCTCGAGCGTTTGGGCGCCGAAGTCGTCTCGACCAGCTTCATCATCGACCTGCCCGAACTCGGCGGCCGCAAGCGCCTCGAGGCGATGGGCCTGAACGTTCAGGCCTTGTGTTCGTTTGACGGCCACTAACCCGCTCTATTTGCTCTGACCCTAAATACTCCGGGGGAAGCGGGCCACAGGCCCGCTGGGGGCTGGCCCCCATACGGCCCTAGCTGCGCAAAACAGCGCCCGGGTTCATGATCCCCAGCGGGTCCAATCCTGCCTTGATGGCCCGCATCGCCGACAGTTTCGCCGGATCGCCATAACGCTCCAGATCCGCCACCTTCAGCCGCCCGACACCGTGCTCGGCCGAGATCGAGCCGCCCAGTTCATGCGTCAGATCATGCACACAGGTCTTGATCGCGGCGCGCTGGTCCTCGTGGTCGGCGCGGCTGCGCCCTGCTTGTGGAAACACATTGTAATGCAGATTGCCGTCGCCCACATGGCCGAAACAGTTGATCCTAAAATCACCCAGACCCGCCAACCGCTCTCCGGCGACGGTGATGAATTCCGAAATCGCGCCCAGCGGCACGGAAATATCATGGCTCGACACCGCGCCGATGCGGCGGTTCGCCTCTGGGATCGTCTCGCGGATGGTCCAGAATGCGCGGGCCTGCGCGAGCGATTGCGCGATCAGCCCGTCCTGCACCAGCCCCGCCTCCAGGGCGGCGGCAAACAACGTCTCCAGCGCGCCCTGCGGATCCATATCTGCGGCAAGGCCCAGATCAATCAGCACAGACCACTCGGGGGCGGCCTTGAGCGGCTGGCGCACATCGGGCATGGTTTCGCTCAGAAAATCAAACCCCTGACGGTGCATCAACTCAAAGGCGCTGACCATCTCGCCGAACAGATCCCGCGCCAGTCCCAGCAGCTTTAGCGCGGCCGCGGGACTGTCGACCACCAACAGCGCCGTGCCGGTCTGCGCCGGCTGCGCAAAAAGTTTGAGCGCAGCTGCCGTGATGATGCCCAGCGTCCCCTCCGCCCCGATCAGCAGATGGCGCAGATCATAGCCGGTGTTGTTCTTGCGCAGGCGCGTCAGGCCGTTCCAGATCTGCCCGTCGGGCAAAACCGCCTCCAGCCCCAGACACAGATCGCGCGCATTGCCATAGCGCAGCACACCCGTCCCGCCCGCGTTCGTAGCAAGGTTGCCACCGATGCGCGCTGTCCCTTCTGCCGCCAGCGACAGCGGGAACAGGCGGTCTGCGTCCTGTGCGGCACGTTGGACGTCGGCCAGCACCGCGCCCGCTTCCGCCACCAGCACGTTCTCATCTGCATAAACCGCGCGCATGGCATTCATCCGCTCAAGCGAGATAATCAGCGGCGCGGGTCCTTCGGGGGCAACCTGCCCGCCGACCAACCCCGTGCCACCGCCGTAGGGCACCACCCCCACGCGCGCCTGCGCGGCCATCCGCACCAGTGTCGCCACCTCCTGCGCATTGCGCGGTTTTGCCAGCACAGCGGACTGGCCCGCATAACGGCCGCGTGGCTCCTCCAGATAGCGGGCATCGGGCGCGGCGATCGTGTCCCGGGGCAAAGCCGCACGCAGGGCATCGGCAAAACTGTCGTCGGCGGGGGTCAGGGTATGTGTCATCCCCATTGATCTAACGCAGGCGCGCGGGATGCAAGGGCTAGTCGCCCGCAATATACGTCGGGCGCAGCACCATAATCGTCGGGCGCCCCGGCAGCGCGTCACGGCGCAGGTTCAAATACGGCCCCTCGACGTCGACAACCGTGAATTCATCGCGCATCCCGTCCAGAAAATCCTCCAGCGCGTCCGGCGTGAACCAGTGCATCGGCAGCACGATCCGTGCGCGCAGGCGTTTGAGCACGCGGATCATCGTCGCATGGTCCAGCGTCATGCCCCCGTCCACCGGCGCCATCACCACATCCAGCCGGCCAATGGCAGCGTATTGCGCGGGGTTGGGCGCATGGTGCAAATGCCCCAGATGCCCGATGCACAGGCCCGCAATCTCGAACACAAAGATCGAGTTGCCGTTCTCCTCCACGCCGGAAAACTGTGACCGGATATCGGTCGAGACGTTGCGCACCAGCACCTCGCCCAGATCAAGATGATGGTCGATCCCCTCGCCAAATGTCTCGCCCCAGCCCCGCAGCACATGGGGGATCGCGGGATCGGGGAAGGCTGTCCAGTGGGTGTCATGGGCGTGGTTCATCGTGACCACATCGGGGATCATCCGGGTCGAGCCGATAAAGCCTGTGAAATCCGTCACCATGTTCAGCCCGCCCGCGCTGCGGATCAAAAAGCTGGCGTGGCCGACATAATGGATGTCCACCGTCTCATGCGGGACGTCGCGCAGGGCAGCACGGTGCAGATAGGTCATGCCGGGCGTAGCCTGTGCCAGCGCGTGACAATGGCTGGGCGTGCGGGTCTGCGCGTGCAGCGGCCCTGCGGCCAGAAAGATGAAAAGGATCAGACGGATCAACATGGCATGACGTTAGCACCCGATTAAGAAATCGCAAAGCGCGGCCCGGCCATACCCCTAACCGCTGCGCGTCTTGCCCCGCCGGTCACCGCGCAAACTGGCATAGAGAACATGGGTCCGCCAGCGCCCGTCGATCTGCAAATAGCTTTGCGCGACCCCTTCGTATTTAAAGCCGGACCGCTCCAGCAACCCGCGCGAGGGGGCGTTTTCAGGCAGGCAGGCCGCCTCGATCCGGCTCAGATCCAGATGGGTAAAGGCGTAATGCACGACCGTCTCGATCGCCTCGCGCATATAGCCCTGACGCGCAAAAGCCGCCCCCGTCCAATAGCCCAGCGTGCCCGCCAGTGCAGGCCCGCGCCGGATGTTGTCCAGCGTGATCGCCCCCAGCAACATCTGGTCGCTGCGGCGCACCAGAAACAACGGCATCGCCGTGCCCCCGTTGATCGAGCGGCCGGCCCAGTACACGCGGTTGGAAAACGCCTTGCGGCTCAGATG
>ENA-ORXR01002007-ORXR01002007.1-marine-metagenome-genome-assembly--contig:-NODE-2007-length-20212-cov-143.400944_pt1 | contig 20212 bp, 10 predicted proteins | sample MGYA00237866_ERZ511479 | MGnify/ENA metagenome assembly ERZ511479 | reverse complement strand
GGCTACTTTCTTGCCACCACTCCGTGGTTCGTCGTAGAGGGTTCGGACCTTCGAAATTTCAAATATCTTTGGTTAGGATTAAAGGGATTTTAGGCAGCGCCCGTAGCGCCCAAACCAGTCAAGATTGTGTATGTTTGTTGACAGCACTTGATTCCATCCTGAATTGAAAAATATGACAAATACCGATCCAGAGGAAACTCCACCAAGGACTGAGAATACTGAGCAATCAGGCCAGGAAGATGTAAGCGAGCAGGTTGAACTCCCTACAATTTCTTGGCACAACAACTCCCAGAATACTGACGATATAATGACTAAGGATGTTAGCGAGCAGTCAAGTCAGCAAAAATCCGAGAAGTGAAACCAGTATTGTCAAAACGACTACGAATAATGAGTGTCGAAGTCGTTCGGCGGTACTTTCGTTTTCATTTCGAGCACTCTTTATAGCGCTTATCGTCTGAGAAATAAAAGCTGCTCTTACTTTGGGCACATCTTGGTGAACTATCGCTGTGAGATCAGATGCTGAGACTCTTGGAAATGGATTTGGAAAGTAAATCGCCCAAATAAGGTATAAATTTAGGAGCCCTAGCCCCAGAATAATTATCAATGACATGGTTCGGACTGCAGGGCCCGGGTTATTCAGCAAGGCCCTCAGGCTCAGTAGAGTGAGAGCAGAGTTAAAGCCCAGTAGCCAAGCGCATTGTTGCCGGAGTGAGTGCTTGTTGTTTAGGCAAAATTTATAATCGGCTATAACTCGCTCGTGAAGAAACGAAAGTTTTTCCTCTGTTAGTCCAGCCAAGCGGTTGGCTAATATCTTGGTCTCATCGCTGCCTGCCTTATCCATGGGCAACCGAATACATATTTTCGTGAAAATGTCTCGAACCCTATGCCGCTACACTGGCTGGTATGCTGACCTAAAGTTAATCCGAACCGTATAAGTCCTGACGCAGGCGCGCGGAGAGATCGTCGAACATTGGTCCCATCTCGAACGCGGTCCCCTCGAAGTCGACGACCGCGGTGACTTCGGCGGTGGTGCCCATGATCAGGATTTCGTCGGCTGTTTTGAGTTCGGCGGCGGTGAACGAGCGGACGGCGGTGGGGATGCCGGCGGCCTCGGCGAGTTCGAACACGCGCATCATGGTGGTGCCGGCGAGGATGCGTTCGGCGGGCGGACGGACGAGGGTGCCGGCGTCGACCATGCAGATGTTTTCGGTGAAACTTTCGGCGATGTAGTCGGACTCGTCGACGCTGACGACGAAGTGCACGCCGGCGTCGACCGCCTCTTTTTTCATCAGCGCGTTGGGCAAGTAGTTGCAGGTTTTCACCCGGGCGAGCAGGCCGGGTTTGACGGCGATGGCGGAGAGTTTCACGCGTGCGCCGTCCGGGTTCTTGGTCATGAACGGGACGCTGGCGGGATAGGCGGCGATGTAGAGTTGCGGGGTGGTGGGTTCGTAAGGATTCACCGAGAACCCGCCGGGGCCGCGCGACACCAGGACGCGCAGCAGCACGTCGTTTTGGCCGCCGGCGGTGATCGTATCGCGGAGGATGGTTTCGAGTTCGGACGCGGTCCAGGGAATGTCGATGCCGATGGCCGCGGCCGAGGCGGCGAGTCGTTTTAAGTGGGCGTCGAGCAGCCACATGCGTTTGCCGACCGCCTTGATGGTCTCAAACACGCCGTCGCCGCGGTGGACGAGGTGGTCGTCCACCGGCACCATCATGAGTTCGGGAGTGGTGACGATGCCGCCGAACCAGCTGGAGTAGAAGGCGTGGCAGGTTACGGGCGTGGAACTTTTCGTCGACGCGCGTCGGGCGGCGATATCTTCGGCGGAGAGAATCGGTGTCATTGGCCGGACGCTGGAAAAGTGGGGCGGCAATGTCGATGCTGTATCGGGTCAAGTAGATTTGAAGACAGGCTTCATTTTTTCGGCGTTTTCGGGTTTTTGGCAAAATTTGCGGGATCAGGGTGGGTGGCAGGACCTTGCCATAGGGTGGCAGAAGCTTGCCATAGGGTGGCAGAACCTTGCCATACTATGGCAGATTCTTGCCATAGCGTGGACCCCGCAACCCGGATCCCCTACCTCGCTTCCTGCAGTGCGGTCGGCTGGTTTGCTGGCGTTTTTAGTTCTGCTCAGCCTTCATCTTGACCCTTCACGGAGTGCAACTCCGCGCCACGGACACGGCAGACGGTCTGACCCACTGCAACTCCGTGCTACACAGGTGCCTGCGGCACGGGCGAGTCATGGTTGCGTGTTGCTCTGCGTTCCGCTAGCCTGAATCGGTGAATACTTCATGGCCCAAACGACCGGACGCAGGGAGCCGGGCGCGCGCCTCCGCGCTCAGCCGTCGAACCCAGTTCCGCGAACGGTTCGATGTCGTGATGGTATTGGGCTGGTTGCTCACGGTACTCGTCGTCTTCGCCATCGGCTTCGCCTGTTTTGCGCTCGCCAAGCGCCAAGGCTGGTTCGACCAACCGACGCTGCAACGGGTGGAGGACCCGCGCATCCTGAAAAATTTTCGCGATGACAACATCACCTCGCTCGACGCGGCGGAACATCAGGGCCACCTTTATGTGGCGCAACAAGAGGGCCGGTTGCAACGCTACCATCCGCGGGCCCGAACTTGGGCGAGTCTCGAGCCCGAACTACCCGGCTTGAAAAACCAGAATTTTGCGGTGCTGCGTTCGGGCAATGGCGGGAACGCCGGCGCCGATGCCGAGTCGCGTTCGGAAAGCGGTGTCGACGAGCGCCCGCTCTGGGCCATGACGGGCGCCCAAGGCTTGGCCGCGCTGCATCGCGACAAGTGGCAGACCATCGCGGGCGACACGCCCTTCCTCGATGGCAATGGGCTCGCGGTCCAGCAGGAGTCGCTGAGTTGTGCCGCGATGTCGGACGACAAGCGCTACGCTCTGTTCGGTACCGACGAACAAGGCGTGGGCATTTACGACCGCGTGACCAAGCAATGGACCCAGCCGACCACGCTCCGGCACAGCCGGGTGTCACGGGCGATTTTCTGGGAAGATTTTTTTTGGATCGCCGGTCGCACCGGGCTGCACTCGGTCTCGGTGGAATGGAATCGCCGCGATCAACGAACCGAGGCGACCGCTGCGCGCGTCGACGGGCTGCGCATGGAGATCCTCGACCTCGACGTCTCGCCCGCCGGGGCGCTGCACATTCTCGGACGCGTTCCGGGCGGTGGCGCAACCATCACCTCGCTCGCCAGCCCGAACGCCGATCCGGTCACCCTGTTGCACGAGGGCCTGGTTACTCCGGACCTTGAACTCCGCGACATCCATCTCGCCTTTCAACCGCGCGACACGCTCTGGCTCGCCGGCGACGCTGGTTTGTTCAGTTACACCACCGACACCCACACGTGGAAGCGCCATGCGAGCTTGCCGGTGAGCCGCGGGGTGGCGTCCGAAGACGGCACGATGTTCTTTGGCGTGCCGGGGGTTGTGGTGGCGGTCGACGACAACGACAACGTGTCCAAAGTCAAGATCCCCGCCCGCAACCGGATTCAGGATTTGTCCGCCTCGCCGCACGGTTACGCGCTGGCGCTTACCGCCTCGAACCGACTGTTTGAAGTGACGGCTGATTACGACGGTTCCCCGTCGTCTCCGGCGTCTAAGGCCTTTGAGTGGTTTCCAAACCGCTCGACCGGTCTGGTTCCGGGGAAGGCCTTTGCCGCCGTGGCCCACCGGTCCAAGGTGTTGTTCGCCACCGAACGCGGCATCGTCATCCATGATATCGTCAATCGTTCGTATACCGATTATCCGGCCGGCCAAGTCGTCAAGCCGGAGATCTGCGATTCGGATTTGCGCTACCATCTCTGCTACCCGACGCTGTATATCACGCGCGACAACGGCACCTCGCTGGATGCGTGGTCGATCCCCTTCGCGAACGCGGTTTCTGGGGACTATAATTCGCTGACCACTTTGCCGAAGCCCGACGTGGGCTTGTCATCTCCGATACGACAAATGATCCCGTGGCGCAACGAGTTGCTGTGCATCTGCCAAGACGGATCCTTTGTCCAACTCAGCCCGAATACCCGCGCCACGATTCGTCGACCCGAGGTTGCCCCGAAGATCGACATGAAAGAGATCGTCGACGTGGCGCAAGTCGACCACAAGTTCGGCAACGCCTTCCATCTCGCCTCGGAGAAGGAAGTGTACAGCTATGATCTTGGGTCGCGAACGTGGAAAGAAAACTGGAGTGGGCAATGGGGTGCCATCTCCCCCATCCGCGAACTCGGCCCGGCCTTCGGCGGTCTGGCCTTGGTCCATGACAACCAGTCGCTGACGGTGCTGACCCCAGGAGTCCGACCCAAAGACCCCGCAGAGTTCGCGCGCCTGTTCCATGGGGATCCGGGCCTCACCGACCGCCAGATTGCCGATGTCCAGGCGGCAAACAACTATCTGCTACATCTGGGCACGCACGATGGGCGCCTCCACAGTTACAACACGGTGCAACGGCATTGGTTGAGTTCGCAGGACATTGGCAAAGGCACGGTGGATCTGGTTGGTAGTCTTGGTAAAGAAGCCCTTGCGGTCTGTGATGGATCGCTGTTTCTCGGCGATTGGGAGATTGAACCAGGGGATGGGCCGGTGGTTCGCGCGTTCGAGCGGGGGGGCAAATTTTGGGCCATCCGCGGCGATAAGAGCGGTTCAGCGCGGCGCATGTTTGTCTACACGCCCTCCAATCCAGGTAGCCAAATCGTGACCAAGCGGGTCTTCTTCGATTCGTCAAACGCCGCCGCCTTTCGCCTCGAGGATGTCGACTCTTTGGCACCGTTGCCCAACGGCTTGGTGGTTCGAACCCGCACGGGCGAACTCCATGAATACAGCCTGAACCTGCGGCGCTGGAAGAAACTCAATGTGCCGAAATGTCCGGCGCTGTTTTATCAAGTCCCCCGCAATTCTCAGACCGCGGAACTTTTTTTCCTCTTTGATGACGGGTCGGGCGGCAGGAGCCTGCGTCGCGAAACTGCCAAGTCCCCCCACCGTGGCAGCACGGTGGTTCTCGCCGACGTGTTGGATCTCGAACAAGTGGAGGGCGGTGATTTGTACGCCTTGCAGGAGGATGGCAAAGTCTCTCGGCTCCGTCCCGGACTCAGTCCGGCCATCGAACTTCGTGGCAAGGCGCCCGGACTTTCCAATGGCCCGACCACGCAAGAGTTCGACGACATTCTCCGCGTCACCAACGCCAAGGATTTGCATCTGCTCGCCACCGAAAAAGATGAAATGTGGCGCTACGCCAATGGAGCCTGGAGCAGGGCAAAACACAACTACGCCAACGCCGAACGGCTGACGCTGTCGACGGCGGACGATCCCTTTGTCACCGCGCGCTTCTCCGGCAACACCTTCTATGCGGGTCGGGTTGGCCGCGTCGGTGTATCAGACAATCAATTGGTCTACCGGCACAGCAAGCCGACGCTGGGCAAGAACGCCGAAATTCGTGGTGCCTGGCGGAGCGACAGCCGCTGGGTGTTTCTCGATGACCGCGGAGATTTCCACCGGCTCAACCCGGCCACCCGCAAGTGGGACCCGGTGATTACCAACGGACCAAAACCGGCCGACAGCGCCACACTCCAGCTCTCCGAAGTCGGCGGTACTTGGCTGCTGATGCAACCGGGTTCGGGCAAGGCGCACATCCATATCGGCGGGCAGGAACGACAGTTCCGCGAAATTTCGGTCGACCCGAGCATGCCGATGGTCCTCCTGAGAAGCGGCCGGATCTGGCGGATTCGTCAAGGTCGCTTTGAGCAATCCACGCTTCCGGATTCCTCCGGCTACCCGAGGTTCGCGCCACCCGCGAGTTCGGCCAAGGCCACGTTCCGGATTGGTTCCCGCGGCCAACTGGACGTGGTGGAGGATGGCGGACGGCGCCCCACCTCGACGCTCGCCGCAGACGATTTCACGGTCATCGGCCCCTCGGCGAAGTCGCACGTGCTGGCTCCGCTGAACGCTGGCTGGCTGGCTTGGAATCCGGAGAGCAACACCTTTTTGATGGCCAAGCCTGGTGTCCGCGCCGGTCACACCGAGGTGTCCCCCGCCGACTTTTCGCAAGCCGGGCACCTGTTGCCGGAGCAGGTCACCGACATGCTGGTTCACGGCCCGACCCGGGTCAGCGTGCTTACGCCAAAAGGGGTGTTCGTCCATCATGATTGGAACCTGAGTCTGACCGACAAGCGGATTACCTTTCAGCCGATTCGTTTGAAAACGGGCCGCTTTGAAAACGGTCGCGTGGTTGACCATCAAGGCCAGCGCTACGCCTTCGATGGCAAAAGCTGGCTGCCAGAGAAATCCCCGGACGCGTTCGGCGGCGTTATCATCGACCGCAGCGGTGCTCACGTCCGCTTGCTCGGCCCCAACGGCAAACCCGCGCTGGGGCCTGACGGCTTCGAACGCGACCGCCGGCTCTCGCTCCGGTCGGTCGGCGACACCATCTGGGTCAACACCTCCGCCGGTAGTCACACGCTGGCGAGGCCGGCCGACATCCGTCCCCAAGCGCCCCCAGCCACCCGCCCGGCGGCCATGGATTACTCCGACCGGTTCTGGCAATGGACGTTCGAACCGAACGGCTTGGTGGTGAGCGTGCCATCGGTGCCGGAGGTCCTGCGTCGTGGTCCGCCGGACTTCTCCTTCAACACCATCATTGATGCTGCGGAATATGACGGCGTCAGTTACGTGCTCACCCCGGCAGGCCTCGAACGGCTGGGCAACGCCTCCGGTTTCTTCGGCCAACCCCAATTCTATCCAATCCCCGGCGGCAAGGCAATCGAGACCAGGCTGGGGGTTGGCAAACGCCTGTGCGTGCGCACCGATAAAGGCTTGTTCCAGTTTGACGGCCGGAAGTTCCATTCGACCGGGCCGTCGGGGCCGGAGGTCCTTTATCGCGACACCCGCCTTGAATTCGTGCGGCGTGCGAATGGACAGATCGATAAATATCTGCAGCTCGACAACGCTCGTAAACCGACGATTGGCTCCTACCAAAAGATCCTGTTTCGCATGTCGAACGGGCGCTTTCCCTTCGACAACATCAACGACATTCACGAAGCCGGTGGCCATCTCTACCTCGCCACTGATGCCGGACTCGAAGTGCACTACGACGACGTGTACTACCGGTCCAAGCGCCATGCGCCGATGGTCTTTCCGGTCAGCGATGCGCAGCGCATCTGGCACCTCGGGAGTTCGGCTTCCAGCCTGAGTCCGCTGAAGGGACTCTCCCCTGTTCCAGGGATATTGCCCCGCGAGGCGAAGGTGCGGGCCATTCACGAATCGAGTGTCTGGCAGGCTTCGTACGACTCGATACAAGCCTTGAACCGACGTCCGATGGAGCGCGATCAAGACCTGCGCTTCCGCAACGGGTTCTGGGAGTGGCGCCGCGTAAACGGCACGATCCAGGGCGAATATCTCGCCAAGGGGAAGACCGTCTACCCGGTTGTCATGAATCAGGGCAAGGCCGGCCGGGCCCTGTTCGAACACGATCAAATTGTTGATGCCGGCATCTACGACCAGACGGCGTTTGTGCTTTGGGCCAACGGTTGGGTATCGATAAATCCCAGCGGCGACGTTGGCCTCGGCAATCCCAATATCGTCAACGAGGATTGGAGCGCGATCCAACCCCGCCGGTTCATCCGCCTCGTCGAACCCGCCCGTCCCGACGGCGAGATCCGGCAAGCCTTGTTTCTTGAGGGGCGCCGCGGCGACCTCCACGAATATGATCCGGGACGACGCACCTTTGTCCGTGTGACCAAACCTGACCGAGTCGATTCGATCCGGGCCGAGGACCAGCAGCAGTTGGTGTATCAGGATAAGCGGCTCCGTCTGCATCCGCCTGCCGCCAAGCGTGCCCCGCTCTTCGAACTGTTTGCCAGTACTGGTTGGACGTCCTTGCCGTGGCATCCCGACGGCGTGCTCGGCATTGATCGCTTCGACGCGGTTGCCGCGACCAGCGAGGGCTGCTGGGCGGTCACGCGTTCGGGCCTGCTGCACCTGGACCGTCCGACCGCCGCCGAATCGCTGCGTCCGTTCAGTGGTCGCCTCCGCCCGCTGCCGTCCCTCGTGAAACCGAGCGGTGAACCCGGCGCGATCACCGATTTGTCGGTTCAAGGCGGGCACCTTTACTTGCGTCAGGATTTCCAAACCAACTTGATTTGGCGCACCGCCGCCAATCCCGGCGCGGCTGACTCGTTGGTGACGCCTTGGGGCGAGGACCCGTTCAGCGAACGGATCTGGGTCGACAGCGAAGAGTGGCAATGGCGGCAAGTCGGAACGCATTCGGGCAAACGCGGTTGGATGACTGCCTCGTGGCGCGGCGAGGACTTGCAACTGGTCGGCGGCCGCTTCCCGTTCGACACGATCAACTCGATTGCCTTCTTCAACGAACGCATCGAACTCGGCACTGAACACGGCGGCTGGTTGCAGTCGGAGGAAGGATCGATCAAACTCGGCGATCTGCTCCGGCCAGACGTGCCTGGGGTGGACGCGGCCTCGGTGCGCGGCGTGCGTATCGTCCCGGGTTCCGACGGCGCGGTTGAACTCGGCTTGGTTCGTGAGAAAGATGTCCTCCGCCTCTCCCGTGACAATGTGCTGCGCGAAACCACGGACGCGCCCGCCTTGCAGTTCGACGACGGCTTTTGGACGGCAGTTCGGCGCAGTAGCAAAGACGGCGGCGAACTTGAGATTTACAGCGAACGCGGCGCGCCCATTACGCGTCTGCTGGTCGATGGCCGGTTCGACGACCAGCGGGTGACCGGATTGCCGATCACCACTCGTGACGCCGATGGAACCTACACGTTGTTGCCGACGGCGGGCGGCCTGCTTCGACTCGGTTCGGACTTGCAGCCTGAACGCGTGGTCCTACCGCCGGACGAGCTCCCGCCGCGTCCGCTCTTGGTGCTCGACCGCGAAGGCGAACCGCATCTCCTCTCCCCGACCAATGCCGTGCCGCTCGATCCCGAACGCCCGTCGCTGCCGATTCCCTTGCTCGACGGAACGCCGCTCTATGCCGAACACGCCCCGCTGGATCTCATCCGGGTGTTCACCATGAGCGAGGGCCAGCGCAAGCAGACCTTGATTCGGATCGGCGCCGAACGCCCCGTCGCGGACGTGGAGCATTTGATTCCCTTGAGCGCCTCCGACCAAGTGGCCAGCGGTGGCGACGAGTCCGCCGTGCTCGGCGTCGCGGTGCGCGACGACATGGTGTTGTTCCGTTTCCCCGATGAGGAGCGCGGCTTGGCTTACACCTACAAACCGACGCGCATCTTGCGTTCGGTGATGACCGACCAGCACTTGTTCCTGCTCAGCGGCACGGACCTGTGGGCGGTCGATGTCGAACGCGCCAAAGCCCAAACCCTCGAACGCCGCCAAGAAATCGGCGCGCCCGCCAAGCCGTAAGTTTTGCTGGGCGTATTGGGCTCGACGGTCCAACGGCCAATCCTACGTTACTCGCCAAGCAGCGTCTCTGTCGCGATCGCGCCTTCACGGAACACCACGAGGCCAGCCATCGGATCCTCACCATCTGTCGCTGCGCCGTCCGTCACGCCAACCACCGTGCTCGGAATCTGTCCCGGTGTTGTTCCGCCATCCAGAATCAGGTCGACTTCCGGCAGAGCCAGCAACGCAGCCTCGGCGGTAAGCGCGTCCGGCTCGCCGCTGCGGTTCGCCGAGGTGGTCGGCAGTGCCGCACCGAACGCCCGGATCAGTGCGCGGGCGAGTTCGTGATCGGGCACACGGTAGCCGACGCCGTCGACCACCAGGGTCAGCGGTCCCGGCCAGTGCCGTTCGGCGAGTTCGAGCAGGCGCGGATGGGCGATCTCGATTTGTTCGGGATCGGCCGCGAGCCGGGCAATCGGCTTGTCCGGCTTGCGACCTTTGATCGTATAGATGCGCTCAAGCGCACCTTCCGTCGTGGGGCAGGCAGCCAGTCCATAAACGGTGTCGGTCGGAAACACGACTAAGCCGCCGGCGCGCAAAATTTTAACCGCAGCGTCGACCGCGGCGTCGCGTTCGGTGGGGGTTGTCAGTGGCATGACGGTTGTACTCATACCGGTTGACTAATCGCCGGCGCGCGGAAGCCAAGTCCAAGCTGATTCAGAATAGTGCTTAGTAAAACTCCTATTTCTTTCAGGGTTCGCCATTCAACGGAGGGTAGGATGTTTGTTGTGACCGTCCCTCCGGGACTCCCTTTTCTCGCTCGGTATTCCGGGGGTTGCGCTACGCTCCACCCCCGGCTACTGTCTTCCGTCCCTCCGGGACTCAGCGTCATGACCCATAAATTTAAAATTTTGGATGAGATGGGCAGCCGACGCCACCACAGTTGTCACAGGAGGTGGCACCGTCTCTCCGAGCGGTGTCGGGCCGCCTCTCTCCAGAGAGGTCGGCGCTGGTTCCCGAAAGACCGGCGGCCTTAGGGGAAATCGAGGCTCAGACGGTAAAAGACGCGGACCCCAGGGATAATCGTATTGGTATAGGCGCCGTTCGGCACATCATTGGTCAGCGGGGACCAGCCGCCGGGATCGTTCAGGTTCGGGCAGTTTTGAATGTCCACTAGCAAACTGGGATGGTTGGTCCACGCCAAGTAATGGTTCAGGCCGTCGAGGCTGCATGCGAGGTCTAGATGCAACGCAGAGGTGTCGTCGGTCGGGTCGGTGCCGGCGTAGTACTCCGCGCCATCAATTTGCCCGTCTCCGTCGGAGTCGATGAGTCCATCGGTGGTGGTAAGATCACCAAAGTACAGGAGCTCCCACGCGTCGTCGATGCCGTCGCCATCCGAGTCGGATGAATTCCCGCCGTTTCCGCCGCCGCCGCCACCTGGGTCGGGTTCGGTGAGGAAGCTTAAGGTGTCCTGGCTCCAATCTATGCCGAAGGTGTTTTCGCCGGCCAGTCTGACGTAGTAGGAGGTCTCCGCGTGGAGTCCGCCGAGAAGGAAAGGGAACGCGCCAAGGCTGTAGACCGGCACGGCAATTTGATTCTCCCAGAGGCTCGAGTCGGTGCCACCGTCGGTGGTTCCGTAGAAAAAGATCAGCGTGGTCGCTGAGCCGCCGGTACTTAGAATGTCGGCCACACCACTCGCGCTTTCGTGGGTGATATTGGTCATCGCAATCGGCGTTCCGGCGGTCGAGCCCTCGGCGAACAAGGCCAAGTCGAATGAGATGTCGGAGCTGGTTTTGTTGCGCTGGTGGATCTCCACCGCGATTACGTTCTTTCCGGTGACAAGATCGTTGGGCGAAATGCTGAAGTCGAAGAAGGTATCTTCTTCTGCGCCTCCGACCGTGGCGGTTGCCAAGGTCGATTTAGAAATGGTCCCAGAAGGTAAATTCTCGCGTAGAATCTCGTTTCCATTGAGATACACCAACGCCGAGTCATCTCGAAGAAGGGACAGGGTCAACTCCTGATAAACGCTTGGATCGACCACGTCGAACGCGTGCCGGAACCACGTGGTGATCTGTTTATTATTATTGTTCGAGCCATAACTGACCACGGTCTCCTCATCGCCGTCGCCATAGCCGAGTTGGGCCGGACCGCGGTCCCAACCGCTGTCGTCGTAGGTCGTTTCCCGCCAGTCGGCGTCGACATTGTTGTCGTCGTCGAACGCCCAGATCGCCCCCGCCGCGATCAGTTGGTCATCCACCGAATACGCGGTGCTGACAAACTCGACGTTGGGCAAGGTGCTGCTGTCGGTGGTCCAGGATTTGGTCGCCGGACTCCAACTGCTGCCGTTGTCGTTTTGCGCCACCAAGCGGTAAAAGTAGGTGGTGTCGTCACTCAAGCCGGTAAGGATGATGGCTTCGGCTTGTTGTTGGTCGGTGGTGTAGCTGCCGACGGATATCGCATTCGCCCAGGCGTCGAGCTGCATGCCTTCATCGGTTTGGCCGTAGTACAAAACCACGTCGGTAACATGGCTAACGGCATTGCTGGACGCGACCTTGGTCAGATCGAACCCGATCCGGGTGTCCGACGGGTGAACTTGGGTCGGGGCGTCGTTGGTCACCACCGGCAGTTCAGCCACGTCGTGGCGGATGACGAACTCGTCGCGGATCCGCGCCTGATCGTCCAGCAAGCGAACTTGCATCACTTGGTTGCTCACATCGATCACCAAGGAACCGAGTTCGTGGATTGGCGCGTACACGGCTTCGTGGCGCGTGAGCGTGCCCGTGATTTTGCCACTGTTACCGGCGGTGATGTAGACGGTGCCTTCACCATTCAGCGTGGAATAGGCACCGTTGCCCGCCGGGTCGCCGTCGCCGCCGTTGTAGAGGTTGGCTTCGGGGTCGAAGGTGTCGGAGGTGCCGTAGTGGCCTTTGAGATAGTAGGTGCGTTCGTAGCTGTGGCTGTGTCCAGAGAGAACGAGGTCGCAGCCGTAGCTTTCCAAAATCGGCAGGAAGCGTTCACGCATCTCGTGCATGCGTCCGGTGCTGTCAGCCCAGTTATCCGAGTCGTGCGAGCCTTTGGTGTAGGGCGGGTGATGGAAGTAGGCGATGATAAACTCGGCCGAGGTCGCGGCCAGATCCGCCTCCAGCCACAGCGCCATGTCGCCGCCAATGGAGCGGTCGGTGTCGTAGGAATCGAGGCAGACGAAATGCACGTGACCGTAGTCAAAGCTGTAGTACGCCTCGGTGCCGGAAGGAACGCCGCCGCCCTCGGCGACCGTCGGGTGTTCGTGGATATTGTAGTACACGCCGGCGTCGCGTTCGTGGTTGCCGCGGGTCGACCAGAGGCCGGTGTTGGGCAACTTGCCGGTGTACATGTTGAAGACCCCGTTCTGGTATTGGGCGTCGGTGCCGTCGTTGTAGGCGTTGTCGCCGAGCATCAACCAGACGTCGGTATGCTTGTCGTCGAAATTATTGTGGTAGGCGTCGTACACGTTGTAGGCGTCGGAGTTTGCGGTGCCGGCATCGCCAATGGCCCAAATCCGATAGGCTCCAACTGCGCCTGGTGTCGGAGCGCTACGCACGGTGAACTCCGGTCCGCTCGCGATCGCATCGCCGTTCTCGTCCAAGATCTCGTATCTGTAGTCCTGACCCGGACTCGGCAGGGAGAGAGTGATCTGATGCTCGGTGGTCATTGCCGGGTTAGCCGCCAAGGCGTTGCCGGGGGCACCAATGGCCTGGGCCGTTACATGGGTCACCGTTGGATCATCGGTCCGATATTTGATCACCACCGAGGAGTCGGTTAGGTTTTGCAGATAAGGCCCACGGATAATAGATGCGGCCATGCCCGAGGATTGGATGAAAATGCAACAAAGGAGCAGGGCGCAAAGTCCGCTCAATTTCGAATTCGTAGGTAGTAAAGACAAGTTCATGCGTCACAAGCAGCATTTAATATGCCATTATTGGAACTTTGACGGGATTCATCCGCATAAATGTCACGATAGTAACGTTCAACCATGTCCATTTGTTGTTCACGCAACGCCCGTCTTGAACGTCACGAAAAACATGACTATGGAACTGAGTTGATGGTCGAATACGAGAATCAGATCCTAGAAAAAGTGAACCGGTTTTCGCAGTTACTCGAACCGTTCGGTACACCGGTCCCTTCTGTTTTTCGCTCGCCCGCGACCGCTTATCGCATGCGCGCCGAGTTCCGGGTCTGGCATCAAGACGAGGCGCTCGACTACGTGATGTTCGATCAGGCGACCAAGGAGCGCTACGCGGTAACCGATCTACCGATTGCCTGCACCACCATCCGCGAACTCATGCCGCGCCTCCTCGACGCGATCCGGACACGTCCCGAATTGCGCCGCCGCTTGTTCCAAGTGGAGTTCCTCGCCAACAAAGCCGGCGATTGCATCGTCAGTCTGGTCTACCGGCGCCCTCTCGACGCGGCCTGGGAAGCCGCCGCTCCCGGACTCGCGTCCGCACTCGGCGTCCAGTTGATCGGCCGCAGCCGGAAACAACGGATCTTGATCGGCACCGACCACATCACCGAAACCTTCACGGTCGCAGGCCGCGCGTTCCGCTACCAGCAGATTGAAAACAGTTTCACCCAGCCCAATGCCACCATCAATGAGTGCATGCTCAACTGGGTGGTCGACCAACTCACGGCCATCGCCGAACCCAGCCCGCGCGACTTCCTCGAACTCTACTGCGGCAACGGCAACTTCACGCTCCCAGTCTCCTTGCTGTTCCGCCGCACGCTGGTGACCGAAATCAGCCGCGCCTCGATCCGCGCGCTCGAACACAACCTCAAGACGAACCAAGTAGAGGAGGTCGACCATGCGCGCATGACCGCACTCGAACTCAGCCAAGCGCTCACCGGCGTGCGTCCCTTCTTTCGGTTGCGCCATATCCCGCTGGCGGACTTTTCCTTTTCCACCATGTTGGTCGACCCGCCGCGCGCGGGCGTTGACGAGGTCACGCTCGGACTGATGCGCAACATCGACACGCTGGTCTACATTTCCTGCAACCCCGAAACCCTCGCCGCCAACGTGGCCGCGCTCGTGGACACGCACACGATCACCGCCGCCGCCGTGTTCGATCAATTTCCCGGAACACTGCATATCGAGTCCGGCGTGGTGCTGCGCCGGAACGTGTAACACGTCCGCGCGTAAGGATTTAGATGCGATCACGCATGATCCGGCGACCGGCCAGTTTGTCGGACCTCACTTGATCGACCTGCACTAACTCCGCCCGCCCGAGATCGAAAACACGGGCACGAAACCAAAAAAGGTCAGCTAGCCGAAGCCAACTGACCTTCTTCAGGTTCGTAAACGCGTAGAGTTTAGAACTCGTCTTCGAATCCGGGCGGGGGCAATCCGCCTCCCATCATGCCCTGGAACATGCGCTGGCCTTCTTGGATGGCCTTGTTCACATCTTCGAAACGGATACGGTCGACGTGCAGGTATTTCGACCCGAGTTTGTTACTCCAGCCAGTGAGGGCCGCACCGCCCGCGGGCATTTTCGCGGCCCCGGCCGGGTTCATTATCTGCGCCATGTTTTTCATGTAGCCGAGGATGTCGAGGGTGTACATTGAGGTCGGTGCCTTCTTCAGGCTGGGGAAGTTTTTCGCGAACGCGCCGCGTTTCTCGAACAGCTCGCCGCCCTTGCCCGCAAGCGTGTCGGCGAGTTTGTCGTAGGCATCGCCGTCGTAGGCGAACAACAGGTGTTTGCCGTCTTGGCCGACATCCATGCTCATGTCCTTCATCATCTCAAGCGGGTTGGGGCCGAAGCCTCCGGGCACGTTTTCCAAGTCCATCTCCATCTTGAAGGTGGAGACTTTTTTTCCATTGTGTTTGCGCTCGCCCCCGTCTTTCCAACTCATCGTGCCGGCGTCCGGAATGTCGATGTCGTCCATGCTCTTGTACATCTTGATCACATCGGCTTCCATTTTTGCGGCGTCTTTTACCTGCATCGCGCCGAGCTGTTGCATGTAGCCTTTACCCGGTAGAATGGCGGTCATGATGTCGCCTTCCAGTTGGCCTTTTAGCATGACTTCTGCGTCCTTCATGATCTTCTTCAAGGCTGCAGTCTGCTTGGCGGTTTCTGGTTGCTGGGCCTCGGCCATGTTCATCATGTCGCCCATGAAGCCCATGTAGCCACTGAGCATTTCGTCGAGGTTGGCCACCCGACCGACGTAGGCGAAGAACGCGTCGTCTGGAACCGATTTGCGAAATAGTTCGCTGGGCGGCTTCATGTTGGCAACCGATTTGCCGAGGGTGCTGTACGCTTTGGGTTCGGCGAGGGTGTAGGCGGTGAACATCTTGTTTTTGGCGTCGATGCCGAACTGCAGCTTCTCCATCTGGCGAAGTAAGTCGAACAATGGTTTCATGGCGTCACCGGGGCCTTGGCCTTTCTTCATCATGGCGAGGTTCTTCTCCATGTCTTCGGTGTCGATGCCGTCTTTCTTGAACTGTTCGATCATTTTTTCTTGCTGGACGATCGCGTCCTTCATCATCTCTTTCTGCATCGCCTGCATTTCTTTCATGCCTTGCTCGGCGGCGGCCACAAGTTTGGGCACGTTGAGATCGACCGCGACGGTGCCGGGCACGTTTTTCCGGTCGGCGAGGTTTTTCATGTGTGGCACCGCAGAGCGGACGAACGTGAGGCTCGGACCGAGGAGTAGGGTGTCGCCCACTTTTTTGGTGTGGAAGGGGGTGCTGCTGAGGCTGGGCAGTCCGCCCATCTGGCCAGCGCCTCCGGGCTTCGGCGTAAAGTGCGCTTCACCGGGTTTTGCGCCGTCCTTGCGATTCATCGACAGGCCGAGCGACTTGAGGAAGCCGTCGCCCTTGAGCGGAAACGCGATCACGATCGGAGGTTCTTGCATCGCGGCCGGATTGAATTCGGTGTCGGGAATGAACACCCGCACTGTTTTATCAAGGTCGATGCCTTCCTGGGTCATCACCATGGCGCCGAACATGGCTTGCATGTCCTCGAGCTCCATCTCTTGGCCCATCATCTGCATCACCGAACCGGCTTGCCGCATGACATTGTTGATGCCGCGGATTTCGAGGGTCGCGATCAGGTCTTTGCCTGGGTTCGCGGCGGCTTCCTGCGCGTGGAGCGAGCTCTTTAGAGGCAGGAGGCAAAGGACCGTCGCGAGGCACAAGGCGCTGGCACGGCGAAAAGTTGTGGCGAGTTGCTGCGTGTTCATATGTGGTTCCTATTTGTTCCCATGGGAATTTCTCCCGTTGTATTCGTGGAGGATTCTCTCCGGCGCTTCAATTGAAAAGTTATTCTTATACGGATGCCACCTCGGATAGTTACTCCCCCCGTCGATCTTTTGAACCTTTATGGATTTCCAAATGTAATCTGTCTCTTGGTAGCTTTCCGATATTTTGGAATCGGCTTTTGGGCAAAAGCCTGCATGGTGGCACTGAAATGAAATCGTACGAAGTCCTTAGGGAGGCCATCAAGGACACCGGCGTGAAACAGGTTGCATCCGACCTGCGCGTCTCCACCTCCCTAGTATACAAATGGTGTCAAAACAGCGAAGGCGAAGATGCGGCCGGGGCGGATAATCCGCTCGACCGGATCCTGCGAGTGGTCCAATCCACGGGGAATAAAACCCCGGTCGAATGGCTTGCTCAGGCGGTCGATGGCTATCTGGTCGAAAACCCCAAGGTCGATCAAGAGAGTCTGCCGGTGGTTTCCGCCACCCGCAGCCTGCTCAACGAATTTTCCGAATTGCTCTTGGCCGTCTCCGAAAGCCTCGAAGACGACGGCAAAATCGACAAGAAAGAGGCTAGCGCCATCCGCAAGGAATGGGAAGATCTCAAACGTCGCTCCGAACGCTTTGTCGTCGCCTGCGAACGCGGCGTCTATAATAAAGATGAGACCAAGGATTCTTCGCCATCGACCACCCCTGCGAAAACCAGCGGCTAGAACTCGCTTTCACGGTAGGGCCACACGCCAGCTTCGATATCGTTTGCCGATTATAACTTGAACGATTCACCGACTCACCGACTCACCCCGTTCTCTCGTTTGATTTGGCCAACGAACATCCGACCAAAATGACCGACATCAAGAACGCTCCCTCCTTCTCGATTTCCCGCATTTTCGTGATCATCTCGCTCATGTTCACTGGAGCCACGGCCATGGCGAAAGACGTCAAACGAAGCATCGAACTCTCTCTGACCCTACCGGGCAGCGGCTACGCCTACCATGTGCAAGAGGTGCGCCAAGTTGGCGAGGAACTCTGGGTGCTCACCCACGTTGAACCCAAAGGAGTTGGCACCGCCGCGATCACCACTGCGAAGGCCAAAGCGGATGTGAAGGTCCCGGCCACGTTAACAAAAGCGCCGGTCCGCCAACTCGTCGCAGGTAAGACCTGGAACTGGGGCGACAATACCGCCGACACGGTCTTTCTCGAAAAGGGCAAAGCCCTCCCTGCCAACTTCTCCAAGGCGCCGTTGTTGTATCAACGCAAAGCGGATAAAGCGGCCGACCCCGCCGACCCCGCCGACCCCGCCGACCCCGCCGACCCCGCCGACTCCGCCGACCCGAGCCTGTGGATTTTTGTCATGCCAAAGGAGCAGCGGATGGACGAAGTCGCAGCGCGCAAACTGGTGGCGGCCCACGGCGGAACCTTCAACAAGCATCTTGGTGCTATCGGCATGTTTTTCGCCAAGGCTACCCCGGCACAGGCAGCCAAAATCGAGGCGGATCCGCGGGTGTCCTACGCCGAGAAAGACCGCTAGGTTCTGTCGACGATGCGTGGGTTTTTGTTTGGTTCGGTCGTTGCAGTTGGACTGCTGGGAGGCACGCTGCTGCTCAACGGTTGCGGCAATCGATCGAGCAAATCAGGCAAAGGTTCTGCCACCTCGGCGCATGCCTCCACCGCCGCCAAACCCGCCGCCAAGCCCGCCGCCGAACCCGGCACCTATGCCGCCATCGCGCCGATCTTGCACCAATCCTGCACCACCTGCCATCGACCGAACGGCGCCGCTCCATTCTCGTTGCTCGATGCCAAGCAAGCGCGCAAGCGCTCTGAACTGATCGCCGAAGTTCTGCGCGACGGCAGCATGCCGCCATGGCTTCCGTCCGACAAGGGACTGCCGCTGGCGAACGCGCGCAAACTGTCCGACACCAATCGCACCGCGCTGCTCGCCTGGGCCGAGTCCGGCGCGCCAATCGGCGACCTGAAAGCGGTGCCGACCCCGCCCGTCTACAACGATGACGGTTGGCAACTCGGCGAACCGGACGCCGTCACTGGACTCGGCCCGCCGCTGACCGTTCCCGCCGACGGCCCCGACGTGTTCCGTAACCTTGTCATTCCTTGGCCGGAGACTCGCCGCCGCTACGTCAAGTCGGTTGAAATCCGTCCTGGCAACCAGCGCGCCGTCCACCACGCGATTCTCAAAGTCGACCGCTCCGGCATGGCGCGCTACTTCGATGAACAGGATCCGGAAACTGGTTTCGCGGGCATGGAAATGGGCGGCGCGCGTTCGCCGTCCGGGCACTTCATCGGCTGGACGCCCGGTAAGGTTGCGGACACCACTGACGAGGAACTCGCCTGGGCCATCGACCCCGGCAGTGACCTCGTTCTGCAGTTGCATATGCCGCCAACTGGTAAAGAAGAGACCGTCGAGCCGAGCATTGGTTTCAGGTTCAGTGACGAGGCACCACCGCGTCAGCCTTGGGGTATTTTGTTATTCTCGCGTGACATCGTCATCCCCGCAGGCTCGACCAACGTGATCGCCGCCGACCGCTTCCTGCTGCCTACTCCAGTAAGTCTGCGCGGCATCTACCCGCACACGCACTATCTTGCTCGGGAGTTCACCGCCACCGCCATGCTGCCCGACGGGTCTAAGCAAACTCTGCTGCACATTCCCGACTGGGATTTCAACTGGCAAGACGACTACCGCCTCGCGGAACCGTTCGAACTGCCTGCCCTTACCGAGCTCCGGTTTGCCGTTCGCTTCGACAACTCTGCGGCCAATCCGCAAAACCCGAACGATCCGCCGCTTGATGTTGCGTTTGGACCCGCGTCGACCAACGAGATGGCGGCGGTGCATTTTCAAGTCGTTCCGAAGGACGCCAAGGACCTCCACTTGCTGCAAGAAAAGCAGCTTGAGGAACGGCTGAAAAAAGATGTCGACGACTGGGCTGCCTGGAATGCACTTGGTGAACACGTCGTCGCCCTCGATCCCAAGCGGGCCGAAATCTGTTTCCGCCGCGCCATCAAAGGCAATCCCGAGTACGCCAATCCGCTCTATCATCTCGGCCTGTTGTTTCAGAAGCAGGGACGTAACGGCGAGGCGTCTCAGTACTACCAGCAGGCGATCGCGCTGCGTTCGAACTTCGCCGCGGCACTCGGTAATCTTGGCACGCTCGAAATTCAGATGGGCGAGGCCGAATCCGGCATAGCGCATTTGCGTCAAGCGCTCGCCGCGAACCCACGTCTGGCCATGGTACACAGCAATCTCGGAGGGGTGCTCTGCGCCCGCGGCAACGTGGAAGAAGGCATCGTCCATCTCCAACGCTGCATCGATCTCGACCCGCAAACTCTTCAAGCCCACTTAAATTTTGTTCGCGCCCTGCGCCTCGCCAAACGCGACAAGGACGCTCGGGCTGCAGCCGAACACGGGCTCACGATCGCGCGTTCGCAGAGAGCCGCGTCCGCGATTGCATTCTTTGAGAAAGAGCTCAGCCGCTAGTCATTCACAAGGCCGTGCCCCCAGACGATAATCTAAATTAGGGGCCTGGCCCTTATTTTGTGCTTGAACTCGAACCCTACCCCCTTAATACAGTGCCATGAGAAAAAAACGATTCCTTGGAC
>ENA-ORXR01002006-ORXR01002006.1-marine-metagenome-genome-assembly--contig:-NODE-2006-length-20214-cov-4.185380_pt1 | contig 20214 bp, 17 predicted proteins | sample MGYA00237866_ERZ511479 | MGnify/ENA metagenome assembly ERZ511479 | reverse complement strand
ACGGCTCTCGCCTCATTCAAATATCGTAAGCGCGGTAAGAACCCGATGCTGGATGTGGCCGTGCCCAAACTGCTTCACTGCGAAGATGGCGTTAGGCTTCGCGGCAGTTATTCTCGAAATCCTGCGAATAAGACTTTGGTGATTTTTCTGCATGGCTGGGAAGGCTCCCAAGACAGTACCTATGTTGTGGCGGGTGGACGTCACCTTTATAATCAGGGCGCGTCGATATTTCGCCTGAACTATCGTGACCATGGGGACACGCATGAGCTGAATGAGGGTATTTTTCTTTCGACAAATTTCAATGAAGTTTTCCATGCCGTTAAACAAGCGGCAGAATTAGCTGAAGGCGCACCAGTTTATATTGTAGGGTTTTCGCTGGGCGGTAATTTTGCATTGCGCATTGCGCGTAGCCTGCGAGACCTAAGGATAACAAACCTCAAACATATCTTTGCCATCAGTCCTGTTGTCGACCCGTGGGCTGCCGCGCCTTTGGTGGATGTAAACCCCATATATCGGCGTTACTTTTTAAAGAAATGGACAGCGTCTTTGCGCAAGAAGCAATCTGTCTATCCGCATCTATATGCTTTTGATGATATGATAAAGACGAACCGCGTTTTGGCGATTACCGAACAAATAATGCCGCTCTATTCCGATTACCCGACCATGGAGGCTTATTTTAATGCTTATCGCGTTGACCCGCATGATCTTAAAACCTGCCCTGTTCCGATTAGCATTGTGACGGCGGCTGATGATGGCATCATTCCGCCAGAAGATATCTTAAAGCTGGAGCTTAATCACAATGCGCGGCGGATTATTCATGACCATGGCGGGCATAATGGTTTCTTCCAAAGCTTGACGGGACCGACATGGTATGATGATTACGTGTCTGACGTTATATTTACCGCAGCACAAGAGACGCCATCATGAAATTCATTCTCTCCGCTATAGGCCTTATCATCGTGTTGTTCTTTTTACTCGGACTGAAGTCTCAAAAAGGTAAAGCAAAAGGCCTGATTGACGGGTATTTGGCTGAGCCGGGGACCGCGCCTAATTGCGTATCCTCTGAAGTAGATGTGCAGCCTGAGAAAAAAGTGGCCCCGCTCAATGGCTCGCTCGAGCAAATCAAAGCCGCAATTACTACGACAGGGGGCGTTATAACCTCAGAGACCGATAGCTATCTCTCTGCAACCTATATGTCCAAGCTGTTCAAATTTATTGATGATGTTGAAGTGCGTCATGAGAAAGAGGATATCTGGCATATCCGTTCGGCGTCTCGCGTGGGATATTCAGATCGCGGTGTGAACCGAAAGCGCGTCGAGGGTATTCGCGCCGCGATAGTTTAAAACCCCTTTAAGGTCTTCACCCGTATATATCACAAGGCTTCAAGCCTTTCATTTTTCAAAGAGATATAAATGCCATCACGCTATAATGAACCGCCGCGCAAAATTGACCATGAGAAGGTCAAATCTCTTGTCACAGAGCTTTTAACTGCATTGGGTGAAGACCCTAACCGCGAAGGCTTATTAGAAACGCCGCGCCGCATAGCTAATTTCTGGAAAGAGTTTGTCGAATATGATGCGGGTAAGCTCGACACCACGTTCAGCGCTGTGAAACACAACCAAATGGTGGCTGTCACAGGTATGCGCGTCTGGTCGATGTGCGAACATCATATGCTGCCATTCTGGTGTGATGTCTCCATCGCCTATATCGCAGATGATAAAGTCTTAGGCCTCTCAAAGTTTGCACGTATCGCCCACAAGCATGCACATAAGCTGACTCTGCAAGAGCAGCTTGTTTCCGACATCGCCAACCATGTGAAGATTATCCTCGGCACGGATGATGTTGCTGTTATGGCTAAAGGTGAGCATCTCTGCATGACCATGCGCGGCATCAAAACTCCGCATAAGATGATCAGCTCGGCCTTGTCAGGTAAATTCCACAAAGCGGAGCAGCGGGCCGAATTTTTACGCTTGGTAGATTAGGCAAGGGGCGCTAACCTCTCCTCCAACAATAGGAGACCCACCATGCCAAAATTAACCGGAAACTGCCTTTGTGGCGCTGTCAGCTTTGAAGCGGATGGGGATATTGCTATGCAGGGGAATTGTCACTGCACCGATTGCCAGCAAATCTCGGGTTCGCCTTACGCAACACTCGTTTTTATGTCGAGCGATAATGTAGAGGTTACAGGCGAGCTTAAAGCCTTCAGCCATTCGGTTGATAGCGGCAATGAGCTTAGCAAAGAGTTTTGCCCCAATTGCGGGTCACAGATGTTTGCCAAAGGACGCCCCGGAATGGTTGGGCTTCGCGCGGGAAGCATAAATGAAAAAGAGCATATTCAGCCGCAATTCAATGTCTATGCGAGCTCTAAAGTTCCTTGCACCATTATGGATGAGGGTATTCCGGCTTTCGATAAAATGCCTAGCTAGGTTAGCTTATCTATATAGAAGTTTTTTTAATTCTCTTATGCTCAACATATGCTTTCCTCGATGAACCATAGCGTGACAGTTAGGACAAAGTGGTACTAAGTCTTTGATAGGGTTCACTTGATATTGTTTGTTGATTTTGGAAAGAGGAGTAAGATGATGTACATGTATAAAGCTCTTTCCATGCGCTCCATAAACTGTCTCGAAGTCAAATTTGCAGGCTGCGCATTTGTAACCGAACTTATCTAAGCACTTTTGACGTGCTTGAGGGTTTCTTTCATGTGTTGTGGCAGTAACAGTTCGTGTTGTTCCTTCTAGGTACTTCTCATCATCATCATCTTCTGAAAGTACGGCTGGCATTTTTGTTTTGGAATTTATTGGACCACACTTCCAGTCAGGGCCATCATTAAAAAGAGTTTTTTCTGTCAATATTTCTGAAAAACTAATGCATTTTGCCGATTTAACTCCAGTTTTTGTATTTATAACTTCGCCATGAACCATATCGAAGGTTTTTAATCTAAACCCCTCCTCAGAAATCAATCTGATGTGCTCTAGTGATTGATTATAACCCTTTTTCTTGTGTCCAATCTCATCTCTTTCCCAATATTCAGAAAAAATGAGGCCATATTCATTCTGTTTGAGAACATCCCACAATCCGAAAATTATCAATTTTTCAGAATGTTTTATGTATGACCATGCATAACTCCAATTATTGCATTCAGCACCTATACTTTCCATAAATTGTTTGATGCTGGGAAACATGCTAGGCCCCTTGGCTTAGCCGCATATTGACGACATCTAGCACTTCTAGCACCGCTTCGGGAATGTTTGTTCCAGGTGGGAAGACGGCCTTTGCGCCCATCTCTTTCAGTGTTTCGACATCTTCGGGCGGGACGACGCCGCCGACGATAATCATGATATCATTTCGGCCCTGCGCTTTTAGCTCGTCGCGTAAGCTGGGGACAAGATTAAGGTGACCTGCCGCCAAAGAGCTTGCCGCGATAACATCAACATCATTGTCTATGCCCATTTTGGCGCTCTCTTCAGGGGTCTGGAAGAGGGGGCCGATGACCACGTCAAAGCCGATATCTTTAAAGGCTGTAGCGACGACTTTCTGGCCGCGATCATGGCCGTCCTGGCCCATTTTTGCGATCATGACTTTAGGCTTGCGCCCTTCCAGTTCGGCGAAGGCGTTGATGCGTTTTACGGCTTCGGCATAGCTGGGGTTGCGCTCATCAAAGGCGCTGGAATAAACACCCGTGACCCCTGCAGGTTTGGCTTCATAGCGGCCCCAGACTTTCTCAAGCGCATAGGAGATTTCGCCGACAGTCGCTTTCTTGCGCGCCGCATCTACGGCGAGGGCGAGCAGATTGCCTTCTCCCGTATCGGCAGACTTCGTGAGCGCATCGAGCGCCTCCATAGTCGCGTTTGTATCACGGTCGACTTTTAATTGCTTGATACGGGCAATCTGGCCATTGCGGACTTTGTCATTATCAACTTTCAAAATCGGAATATCGTCTTTTTCATCAGAGAGATATTTGTTCACGCCGACCACCGTTTGTGCGCCGCTATCAATGCGGGCTTGTGTGCGTGCGGCAGATTCTTCGATACGCAGTTTAGGAATGCCCGCTTCAATCGCGGCCGCCATTCCGCCTAGGGCCTCGACTTCTTCAATATGAGCAAGGGCCCGCGAAGCGAGGTCATGGGTCAGGCGTTCGACATAAAAACTACCGCCCCAAGGGTCGACTTGATCGCAATGCTTGCCCTCGGTTTGCAAAAAGATTTGCGTGTTACGGGCAATGCGCGCCGAGAAATCTGTCGGTAATGCTAAGGCTTCATCAAGCGAGTTGGTGTGCAAGCTCTGCGTTCCGCCATCCACGGCGGCCATCGCTTCGATATGGGTGCGGCCAACATTGTTATAGACATCCTGCGCGGTAAGTGACCAGCCAGATGTTTGGCAATGGGTGCGCAGCATTGTCGATTTTGGGTTTTTGGGATTAAACGGCGTCAGGAGCTTGGCCCAAAGCAGTCTTGCGGCCCGCAATTTAGCGACCTCCATGAAGTAGTTCATCCCAATCCCCCAAAAGAAGGACAGGCGAGGGGCGAAGCTATCAATATCCATTCCGGCGGCGATACCTGTGCGGACATATTCAAGACCATCGGCGAGGGTATAGCCGAGCTCAATATCGGCTGACGCCCCGGCTTCCTGCATGTGATAACCGGAGATCGAAATAGAATTGAATTTAGGCATGTGCTGAGATGTATGCTCAAAAATATCCGAGATAATCCGCATGCTGGGTTTGGGCGGATAGATATAGGTGTTGCGCACCATGAACTCTTTGAGAATATCGTTTTGAATGGTGCCTGCCAGATGCTCTTGTTTGACGCCTTGCTCTTCGGCGGCGGAAATATAAAGCGCGAGGATAGGTAGTACCGCGCCGTTCATTGTCATAGAGACCGACATCTTATCCAGTGGGATTTGATCGAACAGCACACGCATATCGTAAATGGAATCAATGGCGACACCTGCCATGCCAACATCACCCGGTACGCGCGGATGGTCTGAGTCGTAACCGCGATGCGTGGCTAAATCGAAGGCAACTGACAGGCCTTTTTGTCCTGCGGCCAGATTACGGCGGTAAAAAGCGTTTGAGTCCTCAGCCGTAGAGAACCCTGCATATTGGCGGATAGTCCAAGGCCGCTGCACATACATGGTCGGGTAGGGGCCGCGAATATAAGGCGCGAGGCCGGGATAGCTGTTCAGATCGTCTAAGCCTGAAATATCAGCGGCGTTATAGGCGGCTTTGACGTCAATGCCTTCGGGGGATGGCCAAGCCGCACCCTCACGAGCTACGCTCTTAGCAGAGCCAAGATATATTTTTGTGAAATCGGGAGTGCTCATGAGGTGGCCCTCCGCACTTTGGCTTCTCGGTTTTTCTCTGCGGGGTGGAGCGTGACGCCTAATATGGGGTCTGCTTTATCTTTGCGGGCTTTCTCAGCTGCTTTGATGCGGGCTTTAAACGGGGTTATGTTGTCTATACCGCCGTCGCGTTCAATCTGCTGAAACTCTTTCCAAGCCGCTTTGGCGAGACTTTCGCTCATACGTTCATGGAAATAGCTGCCATAAGCGGCGTCCTGAACCTGTCCGAGATGACTCTCTTCCATCATCATGAGCTGCATATTTCGCGCGATACGATGCCCAAAAGGAGTGGCGAGGCCTAGGGCATCGGTGAAGGGGCGCGTTGTAATGAAATCCGCACTACCAATCACGGCTCCAAAACCTGCGCTCATGACGCGGAGCATATTTGTCCAAGGGTCAGTGCTCTGCATCATGCGTTTTGAGCTTATGGCATGAAGAGAGAGCGGAGCGTCCATTACGCCAAAGCTTTCTGCGATACGGGCATAGATGCGCCGCGCGGCTCTGAGTTTGGCAATGGAGAGGTGGCCGTCTTGGTTTGTTGTCAGTTCAACACCTACATGTTTAGCGGCCTGTTTACCGAGAACACGGTAAGCATAAGCGGCGCTAGCGGCGAAATAGGCGAGCTCTTGGGCCTCTGTGCCGCCGGTTTCATGGACACGGGCCGCATTGATGGTGATAAGCCGCCAGGTGTCAGGCAGGCTTTTTGCTAGTTCTGCAAGACCATCAGTCTTGGGGCCGAGACCGAGGCAGATATTGGCCGCTTTAAAGTCTATAAGCAGCTCAGCATTGGAGATGTCATTATTGGGAGCCAATGTGATGGGGGCGAGGCTCGTATAAACATTGTCTAATAAGCGCTTCATTTCATTGGCGTTTTTAATCGCCACACCATTTTTACCTAGGGTTATTCGCAGTGCGCTCGCCCCGCCACTTAAGTCTTCGAGCGCTTGTTTGTTGGCGTGGGCAATCTCAGGGTCTCTGACGGGGGCTGTAATGTGCCAAGGGCGATTATCTAGAAGAGGCGCACCTGCGCGGGGCAAGGCCGCAATGGTTTCTGGCTTGTTTGCAGCTGTTGAGAGAGGGCCGCGAATGAGGCCATCATCCGTTATGCGCGTGAGACTTTCAAAGTCAGCACCGCGCAAACCTTTTACGACTAAGGCATTCCAGTCTACCTCTGACGTTGCTGGGAAATCTTGTGTAAGTTTTAAGTCTGACATAGAGATGTTCTAAGCCATTTAGGCATAAGTTCAACTTATCTCAGGTCAAACATCCGCTATATGATTGCGTTCTTTATAAAGAACAGTTGTTTTTTATAAAGGATATTGTAATTTGCCTCATTAAGCCTTATCTCGCGCACGCAACACAATTTAGAAGAGTTTATGTCTAACGCCCCTACAGAAGAAAAAGTCCTTTCCGTCGAGCATTTTACGGATCGTCTTTTTCGCTTTGAAATCAGCCGTCCGGCCAGTTTTCGCTTCCGCTCAGGCGAGTTCATTATGATTGGTCTGCCTAAGACCGAAGACCAGCGTAAGCCGATTATGCGGGCTTACTCTGTGGCCAGTCCGTCTTGGGATGATAAGCTTGAGTTCTATTCCATTAAAGTTCCTGATGGGCCGCTCACATCGCGCCTGCAGAAAATCCAAGAGGGCGACACTATTCTCCTAGGTAAAAAACCTGTTGGGACGTTGGTCTTGGACGCGCTTCTGCCGGGCAAACGTCTTTACATGTTCTCAACAGGGACAGGCATTGCGCCATTCGCGTCACTCATTCGCGACCCTGAAACTTATGAACGTTATGACCAAGTTATCCTTACTCATACATGCCGCCAAAAGGCGGAACTGTCTTACGGACTTCGTCTTGTGAATGATTTGAAAGACGACCCATTAGTGGGCGAAATGGTTGGCGACAAGCTCTTACACGTAGCGTCACTCACGCGCGAGGATTATCCGCTTAAAGGCCGCATCACCACACTTATTGAGTCGGGCGATCTCTTTAAAAATGCAGGCACGCCGCCGCTCAATCCCGAAGAAGACCGCGTTATGATTTGCGGCTCTAAGGATATGATTGATGATACAGCCGCTATTGTCGGAAAGTTTGGCCTTAAGGAAGGCTCTAACTCACAACCAGCTGAATTTGTCGTCGAAAAGTCTTTCGTTGGATAATCAACCTATTCAGGTTCAAAATCACCTAGCGTAAGTAATGAGACGCGAATACCAAAACCTGAGCTGTCACGGATGACATCACTGTCAAAATTGCTCTTATTGTAAACAAACTCGACCAATGTGCAGTCATCCTGGAACATTAGGCCAAGCTCTTGGCGGCGTGTGACTTTGCGGTCAAGGTCGCGATTGGCTTGATAGCGAACACTCCATTTATCTGTCAGCTTAAGCCGTACATTGCCTGAAACTTCTTCTGGTGGAGCAATCGTGTCAATATCGAGTAGGTTAGCGTCTGGATCCACATCATTGGTGGCCGAATCGATACGGTAATAGCGCCAGCCCGTACTGAGCCGTTCACTACGGTAGCTAAAGCCCGTATCAATGCGGCGAAATTTATCTGAATCATCATCATAACGAAGACGTGTGGTCCAAGAAAACTTGTCATTGATGTCGAGTTCAAACAATCCAACCAGATCGGATTTATCGCCAAATAGACCTGTTCCCAGGGCGTAATTCACATTGCGATCATCAACATAGCTTTGACCCACAAAAAGATGCGCGCGTGTTTTGCCTGCATCTGCAATAAATGAGGCTCCAATGTCGGCCCGTGTGCCTTCCTGCCAGAAATCATAGCCTGTGGCTTTGTTGCTCTGCCAAAACAAAGCTTGATCAATGTCCACATTTTGCACAACGTTAAACGTCGCGGGGTTCGTTCCTGAGAACGTAATGCCATCTTGTGAGGTTGAAATAATAGATGTGCCGTCGTCATTTACTGAAATGAAATTCTCAAGCTTACCGTCGCCAAAGCTTCGCGTAATCTGTGCGCGGGGTTCAATAATCCAATCAATACCGCCACTGGATTTGATAAAGGGATAACGCACATCCACGCCGACCTGCCCAACTGTGCGGCCAAAGCTGACATCTTCGTAGATGTTATCATTGCGGTCCTCTGGCGTAATATCAAAATAATCGTACCGCGCATTCGCAAAGGGTTTCACCTCAACCCCGCCCGGTGCAATAAAGGTTTTGCTGTAATCTGCGCCAGCTGTGCCGCGCATATAGTCAGTGCCTATATTACGTGTAAGAGCTGTGAAATCACCGAAAGCCTTGAGGCGTCCGCCAATAGCAGGGTCTGTCCAATATTTCTCAAGCTCGATTTTTGGCGCGACAATCGGCAGTTCGCGGTCATTGGGTTCAATAATAGTAATCAGCCCAAAATTTGGACTGTCCTCATCATTATTTTTTCTGAAGGTTGTCCTTAAATCCTGAAAGCCGAAAGCTGATGTTGAAAAACGGAAACTGTCATCTTGGCCGACAATAAAGGCTTGTGAGATATTGCGGCGGCTTTCTGCTTCATAAAGACCGAATCTCTCTGGCGATTCATTTTGGTCGTAACGGTTAAGGTAATTATCATCCGTAGCGAGCTGTAAGCCATAGCCGTAAGTCCATGTTTCATTGGGCGCAAACAGGCCTTTAGCATAAATATGAGACCTAAGTTTTTTGCCGCCAGGAAGCTGTGTCGGATCAACAAAGTCTTCGGCTTTGAACGTATCGCCGTCACGATCAAAGAAGCTGGCATAGGTAAAACTACCCTCGACATTAAATGAGCCTGTATTGAATCGTCTCGCAAATTGATATTCCATAATTGGATTGACGCGTTGGAAAATATGCGGCGTCAAAGTGGCTTCTGTGTAGTCGTCAATAGCCCAATAATAGGGGACGCGAACATTCAGGCCCTTACTAGATGACAGCCCTGCAAATGGAGTCAGCAAACCGCTGGCGCGTCCCGCGCTGGGGTCTGGATGGGCCAGATAAGGAGTGTAAAATAAGGGAACGCCTAGAAATTCAAATACCGCATCATTATATCGGACAGTCCGTGTGTTTTTATCCTGGCGAACCTTACGGGCTTTAATGCGCCATGAGGGCTTCTTGGCTTTACCTTCTTCAATGCAGGGCTGACAAGCTGTGTAATAAGCATTGTAAAGTTCAATCTCGCCGTCTTCTGTGCGCGTGGCAAAGGCTGCTGCCATGATGCCGCCATTGGCTTGTCGGGCTGTAAAGTCGGCTGCGGTGCCGGCTTCTAATTCATTCGAGAGTTCAAGCTTTTCGGCATATTGCGTCGAGCCATTGGCATCGATGAGGACAACATTGCCGCTGGCGATGACGATTCCTGTGTCCAAATTGTAAACCACCTTGTTCGCGCGCAGAGTTCTATCTTGATAGCGGCCTTCAACCTCGCCGGTGGCCGTAATAACATTGGCAACTTCATCATTGATGAGTTCATCTGCCTCCAGGTAGATAATATCGGGGTCACGAAAGGGGCTATCAGCTTTAAGATCTAGAGGACGATTGGCATTATCTGCTTGCGTAAATTGCGCAACGGCCGGAGCCGCGCAAAATAGAGGCAGAGCACACGCCGAAAGCCATAATGCATTTTTAAAGACTGATTTAGACACGTGTCCCCACCTTCATATTTGTATACGCTGGCTACGACAGCACTTAGTTAGTCCACACTGACATAGCGAAAGCACTCAACAAGGTCTAATGATTTCATACTGAAAAACACAACAATAGGATGAATTATCAGTTAGATATGAACCATATAGAAGGCTAGCAATAAAGACGAGTTTGGTTTACCTAGGCTTATATTTTTTTACCTAAGCTCTATTGAGAATCAATACTGAGCAAACCAAGGCAAGATTTTGGCTACGAGAACTGCAAATTCAGCTGATAAAACAGGGTTTCGATCTACTGTCGGTCAAGCTCTGCTGACGGCAAAAAAAGCCTTTTGGGGCATTGGTATTTTCAGTTTTTTCGTAAATTTACTTATGCTGACCGGACCTATCTACATGTTGCAGGTCTATGACCGAGTTCTAGCCAGCCGCTCTGTTGAAACGCTTCTGGTGATTTCATTGATCATGGCGTGGCTGTATTTCTGTATGGGGTTTCTGGACTTTTGCCGCTCTCGCGTGCTCGTGAGGGTCGCGAATAAGTTCGAAAAGGCTCTTGGTGAACGCACATTCCGCATATGGCTCAAGCAGGGTTTGATGGGACGAGGGGCCGCGCGTCATCAACCGCTAAATGATCTCAGCACAATGCGGCAGTTTTTGTCGGGAAATGCTCCCGGGACGTTTTTTGATTTACCTTGGGTTCCTGTTTATATCGCGGCCATCTTTGTGCTGCATTGGCAGCTAGGTATATTGGCCATTGCTGGCTCCATCGTCATTCTCATTTCTGCTATTTATAACGAATGGGGCACGCGCAAGCCTATGATTGAAAGCCTAAAACTGCGCCGCGCGGAACAGGCGCTAGCGCAGCAAGCTCACCGAAATGCAGACACTATCGAATCTATGGGTATGGGCGATCATATGCGCCGCCGCTGGGAAGATTTAAACAGCCGCGGCAGTGCCGAGGGGCAAGTTTCAAGTGACCGTTCGGGCGGCTCGACAGCTTTTTCCAAAGCCTTCCGCATGTTCATTCAATCTGCCATTTTAGGGATGGGCGGATATTTGGCCGTTAAACAGATTATCACGCCCGGCGCGATGATTGCGGGCTCTATTATTTTAGGACGCGCTTTAGCGCCAATTCAGATGATTATTGGTCAATGGCGCGGGTTCAATGCCGCGCGTGACGCCTATGGACGCTTAAATGCCTTTTATGAAATGGTGCCCGAAGATGGTCAAAACATGCAACTCCCGCCGCCTAAGGGGGAAATCTCTGTAGAGAACATGTTTGCCGGACCACCCGGAGCGCAAACCGCTGTTTTAAGCGGCTTGAATTTTGCCTTAAAACCAGGACAAGGCCTGGGTGTTATCGGACCGAGCGCGGCAGGCAAGTCTACATTAGCGCGTTTGCTGGTCGGTATTTGGATGCCGCAAAAAGGGGCTGTGCGAATTGACGGCGCAACATTTGACCAATGGGAAAAAGATGAAATAGGTAAGTATATCGGATACTTGCCGCAAGATGTTGAGTTATTTGACGGCACGATTGGTCAGAACATTTCACGGTTCCATCCTGATGCTACTGACGCGTCAATTGTAGAAGCCGCGCGGTGGGCGGGTGTGCATGATCTTATATTACGTCTGCCTGAAGGATATGATTCTATGATAGGTGAAGGCGGCGTGGTCTTGTCTGGCGGCCAGACACAACGTGTGGCTTTGGCGCGCGCGCTTTACGGTGAACCCGCTTTGATCGTCTTGGACGAGCCTAATGCCAGCTTAGATGCAGAAGGGGATGCCGCCTTGACGAAAGCGATTGCTGAGGCTCGCAAGCGCGGTAAAACAGTTATCGTTATGGCGCATCGTCCGAGTGCTATTGCAGCTGTTGATATGTTGCTGATGCTGCGTGATGGCAAACAAGAAGCCTTTGGCCCCAAGGAAGAGGTTATCAAGCATTTAAAAAGTCAGAAACCTAAGTCTAAGCCTAAACCGCCTGGTGGTTCTCACCCAAAAGGCCCGCCGCCTAAAGGTAAGCCACCTAAAAAACCAAGTGGTGGAGGTTTCTCAATCTCTGCGCCCACCGTAACAGGACGCAGATAATGAACATGCAATTAAATCCTGATATGATGGCCGCTATGAGCCAACAAAAGCCCGCGAAAGAGCCTTATGATAGGTTCCTGTGGATGGGCTTTATCGCCATATTCCTTCTAATTGGTATTGGCTTGGTGTGGGGGTCTCTGGCTAAGATTAAAGGTGCGGTCATTGCGCCTGGCGTGGTTGTCGTCGAAGGCAAGCCTAAAACATTACAGCATCTTGATGGGGGTATCGTCGGAGAGATTTTCGTCAAAGACGGCGATGTTGTTCAAGAGGGCGATATTGTTATGCAGCTTGACCCAACAATGCTTGGCGCAAATGAAGAGCTGGTAAATACACGCTTGAGAGAAACCATGGCCCGTGTTGCGCGCCTGGAGGCTGAGCGGGATTCAAAACGCGAAATTACTTGGCCTGAGGATTTGCTTGGGGCCAAGAGTAACCCGATTGTTGCTGCAGCTATGATAGGCCAAGAAAACCTGTTTAAGGCTCGCCGCGTAGCCGCTTATGGTCAAGTCGAGCAATTAGAGCAACGCATCGCGCAATCAAAAGACCAGATAGATGGTCTGAATTCGCTGATAAGGTCGAAAGAAAGCCAAACGATGAAAATTCGCGAAGAGGCACAGGCTAAACGGACATTGGTTGAAAAAGGATGGCTGGCGAAGCCCGTTATTTTGACTCTAGAGCGCGAGGAACTCCGGCTTAAAGGTGATGTCGCTAACCATAAGTCAGAAATTGCGCGGCTTTTAAATTCAATTTCAGAGACAGACGTACAAATCCTTCAACTGCGGCGTGAACGCCAAGCGGAAGTTTTGACGGAGTTGCGCCAAGCCGACACAGAGGCCAGTGATTTCAGAGAACAACTCACAACCGCGTCTGATCAGCTTCGCCGTATCGACGTTATCGCGCCTGTCACAGGCACAGTGCATAATATGACGGTCACAACAGTGGGCGGGGTCGTCGCGCCAGGGCAAGAGATTATGCAAATCATTCCGGCTGATGACCGCCTTATAATCGAAGCGCAAGTTGAGCCTGCTGATATTGACCAAATCTATCCGGGCCAGAAAACAACAGTCCGGCTTTCAGCCTTCAATATGCGCACCACACCTGAAATGAACGGGCTCGTCATACAGTCCTCTGCCGACCGCATCATCGATCAGGTGACAGGTATGCCTTATTATTCTGTGAAAATAGAAATTCCGCCCAACGAACTGGCGCGCCTGCCTAAAAACCTGACCTTATTACCAGGTATGCCTGCTGAGAGCTTTATGCAAACGGATAGCCGTTCGGTTCTAAGCTATATTCTTAAACCAGCAACAGACGCGATGAACCATACATTCCGCGAAGAATAGGTTACAAAGGTCTTGCAGGGTATCCTGTCCACCGCTTAACCGACTTCATGACTAGTGAGCTTTGCACTCTATTGACATGGGGCAGGGCCGCGATGATGCGTTTGTAAATTTGTTCATAACTTTCAGTGTCTTGCGCGGCAACTTTAATGAGATAATCAGCTGACCCTGTTGTCAGATAACACTCTAGCACTTCGGGGCGGGCTAAGGCCGCTTTCTCAAAAGCGGCGAGAACGGCTTCGGACTGACTTTCGAGAGAGACCTCAACAAAAAAGGTCATGGCATAGCCCAGTTTTTTACCGCTTAGCCGGGCCGCATAGCTCTCTATCACGCCGTCCTTTTCCAATATCCCGATACGTCTGTGAGTAGCGGAGGGGGACAGGCCAATATGGTCCCCAATTTCAGAGACGGATTGCCGGCAGTTTTTCTGCAAAGAATCGAGTATTTTATAGTCAATCGCATCTAACATGGTAAAGTTTCCTGCTATTATGAGTTATAGTGATATTTATTGCGAATAAATCGGTATATAGCCAGAGTTTTTCGGAATACTCTCTTATAAAGCTTTGATATTCGGAGTATGAACATGAAGGAGAGAGACCATGCTCATTGGGGTCCCGAAGGAAATTAAAAATCACGAATATCGGGTCGGACTAACACCCGAATCTGTGGCTGAGCTCGTTCACGACGGGCAAAGCGTTATTATCGAGACTCAAGCGGGGGCGGGTATTGGTTCTTCGGACAAGGATTATATTAAAGTCGGGGCTGAGATTGTGTCCTCCGCATCTGAAGTTTTTGAGCGCGCCGAGATGATTATCAAAGTCAAAGAGCCACAAGCTACAGAGCGCGCTATGTTGCGTGAAGGTCAAATACTCTACACATATCTGCATTTGGCGCCTGATCCTGAGCAGACGAAAGACCTGATTAAGTCCAAAGCCGTCTGTATCGCTTACGAGACAGTGACGGATGATAATGGCCATCTTCCGCTCTTAAAACCTATGAGCCAAGTTGCGGGCCGCCTTGCTATACAAGTTGGTGCAAAGGCGCTTCAAAAAGACGGCGGCGGGCGCGGTGTGCTGCTTGGCGGCGTGCCAGGCGTCGCCCCGGCCAAAGTCGTGATTATTGGCGGCGGTGATGTTGGCTTTAACGCCGCGCAAATGGCGGTTGGCCTCGGTGCAGACGTAACCATCTTAGAGCGCAGTAATGACCGTATGGAAGCGTTGTCTAACTACTTTGGCGTAAAAGCGAAAGTCGTGCGCTCAACGCCCGTGGTTTTGGCAAATCTTTTGACGCAAGCTGACATGGTTGTCGGCGCTGTGCTCATACCGGGCGCGGCAGCGCCTAAGCTCGTGACGCGCGACATGCTCCCGACAATGTTGGACGGTTCCGTTCTGGTTGACGTTGCCATTGACCAAGGCGGGTGTTTTGAAACGTCCAAAGCGACAACTCATGCGGACCCGACTTATATCGTAGACGGTGTCGTACATTATTGCGTTGCCAATATGCCAGGCGCTGTGTCTCGCACGGCGACTTATGCGCTGAATGCGACGACATTAGTTCACGCGAAACGCATTGCCAAGATGGGCTGGAAGGCAGCGCTTAAAGCTGACCCGCACCTGCTTAATGGCCTTAATGTCTGTGAAGGCAAGCTGACCTACGCAGCGGTGGGCGAAGCTCTGGGTCTGGAGACGGTTGACGCGGCCTCTTGCCTCTAAAGCGATAGCTCGCAATAAGCGGGCTATGATTTTAAATACGCATTTGCCGATAAAGGCATGGCCAGATCCGCAAACGGCGCGGCTGCCGGGTGTTCAGCCTATGGCAATCGGAGACTGGCTCGCGCGGTCTGATACTTATGCAGCTCAGATGGCTTACAGGCGAGAGCTCATAGATTCGAAACGTGATGAAGTGTTCGCACATACCGAAAACGCTATTGATGCCTGTCATGAATTGAGCAGTATTCTTGGCGCTGAACCATTAGGCGAGCACCCGCTTATAGAGGCGGCGCTTACTGTTCAGGAAGACCTGTGCATCTTAGAAAAACAGGGTGACAAGCACATGCTTACCGCAGCGGTCATGTGCTTTGCGTCAAGCTGGGATGTGCGAGAGAAACTCGGCCGCTCAATATCCAGTATTCATTCACCTGTTCCTGAGTTTTCACCCGTGTCTAAAACTGTCGAACGTATGTTATCCGCGATACGGGTAGAGCAGCCTTTGGGGCGTGCGAACTTTTTGATCTATACCGATCCCGAACTGCATCAGCCGCGAGGTGAGGGCATTGCCAAGCCTATCGACCCCATTGCGCCGCGATACATCCGTGTAGAGCGCCAGACCTTTAGGCGGCTCCCAGAAACTCTCGCAGTTGTCTTTGCCATACACACATACATCGTGCCTGAAACCGCTTTATCAACCGAAGAACACGCCGCATTGGCAGTCCTGAAGCCTGAGCTTATCCGGCCCTGAATGTATAATTGATTTTGTGTTTATAGATCTCACCTGGATGCAAAATATCACTGGGGAAGCTGGGTTGATTTATGGCATTGGGATAATTTTGAGGTTCAAGCGTCACGCCGTGATAGGCTTTATAGATTACGCCTGATTTCCCCTTAATCGCAGAAATGCCGCTTCCTGTGTAAGCTTGGATACAGCTTTGTGTTGAACAGATAATGACTTTATGTCCCGTGGTATCAGAACTGAGTTTTGCCATTTTCACCATCTCATCATTTTTAGCGCCGCTTGTAGATTTGATGACAAAATTTTGATCCAGAGACTCTTCTGCACGGATGGGTCTGGAATTATTATATCGATATCTACCACTGCAGGGCGCACGTGATCTCTCGCCTGTGCAAACGCCGTATCTGTCCGTATGCGTGTAAAAACTGGCATTTATTTGAAGATGATGATCCGTACAAGGCGTTGCGCCGCCATCTGTCAGATTAAAATATGGATGATAGGTGATGTTAACGGGGCAGGGCTTATCTACCGTCGCTTCAATCTCAAGCACCAATGTTGACCCTTCAAAGGTAAAACGAAGTTCTGTGAGTAGTTCTCCCGGAAACCCTTGGTGAGCGTCCGGGCTTTTGTGGCGAAAAATAAGCGTTTCTCCGTCAATCTCACCTCTCCAATTCATGCGATCAAACCCTTCAGGGCCTGAATGAAGATTATTCATATGCTCATTAGCAGGCAGTTTAAATTGTGTGCCATTAATTTCAAAAGCCGCGCCCCCTATCCGGTTAGCGACACGGCCAATAATGGCTCCAAAATAAGGATGCTCGCCAAGGTAAGAGTCCAGTGCGTCAAAACCCAGCACAACATCTGTGCCGTCAGGAAAGATAAGAGATTGCAGTGTCGCGCCGTAACTTAAAATCGTGGCGCAAAACCCATCCTCTGAGTTTAGCTCATATGCTGTTACAGGCTCCCCGCAGGGTAGCTCCCCAAATGTTCGACTCGTAATCATGCCTTTGGAATAAGGTTTCTTTTCCGGCTTGCAAAGACTTGTCAGACCCGATTCATATGCGCATAATTGCATATAAATAAGGAGAGCCTCAATGAACGCGCAAAATGAGATAAAGAAGGCTGACACATCCGCTATGCAAGTTGACGCTGGGTTCAACATCCCTGACCCTACGACAGTACCAAGCTTGAAAGGTAAAGTTAGTGAGGCAGAATGGGCGATGCGCAAACAGCTTGCGGCAACGTACCGTCTCTGCGCCATGCATGGCTGGACTGATTTGGTGTTTACTCACATATCTGCTCGTCTGCCCGATGAAGCCAATGCAAAAGGTGAGATGGAGCATCGTTTCCTCATCAATCCTTACGGCGTCATGTTTGACGAAATGACAGCGTCAGCCTTGGTTAAAATTGATATGGACGGTAAGGTCTGTCAGGACACACCTTACTTTATAAATCCCGCAGGTTTTACAATCCATTCCGCTGTTCATTTAGCGAGAGAAGATGCGGGCTGCGTTATCCACGTGCATACGCCTTATGGCATGGCCGTTTCCGCTCAGAAAAAAGGTCTCCGCCGTTATACACAAATGTCGATGCAGGTTTATGATGATCTGGCTTATCACGACTATGAAGGTATCGCGCTTGAGCTCGAAGAACGCGACCGCATTGTTGCAAACCTAGGCACAAAGAGTCTTTTGATGCTGCGAAATCACGGCACATTAACGCTTGGGAAAACATGCGGCACAGCCTTCTTGCGTATGTATTTCCTAGAGAACGCCTGCAAAGCCCAAATCTTTGCGCAATCTGTTGGAGGTGAAGAGCATTTACACGAAGAGCCCGAGTCTATGGGGCACCGCGTTTATCAACAAGGCGCGGCAGCTTTTGTGCCTGGTATGGGGGACAATCTCGTCTGGCCGGGCCTTATGAGAAAACTAGCGCGCACCAATCCCGGATATGATCATTAGCTGAAATCCAAGCTCTAACCGGGCTTTTTGCGCCTTATTAACGGTCTTTCCATGTGTGAGGGTTAGGTACATATCAAAATGATTACCTTCATATTAGTCTAGAAAGGCTAAGGGAAGGCGGGGACGTAAAACATGTCAGCAGGCCTTTGCGCACTTATATTTACAACAACGCCTTTTGTTGTAGAGACAGCCTGCGCAGCAGACCCCATGTCGCCCGAAGCCATCCACTATTCGACGTTAGACGCTAAGCCGCCCAAAGCTAAAATTGCGATAGCAAAGCCGCGCGACCATGGCCGGCCTTCTCCGGCGCGCATGAATATGGTCACAATGTTGCCTGGTAAATTCATGATGGGCTCTCCGAATGATGAAGTTCGGCGCGACAGTAATGAAAGCCCTCGGCACGAGGTCACGATTGATTACCCTTTCGAAGTCGGAAAGTTTGAAGTCACATTTAGTGAATGGGGCGCATGTGTCGCTGATGGCGGCTGCCGTGGACATCGCCCAAAGGATGGCGGTTGGGGACGGGGGAACAGACCCGTCATTAATGTCAGTTGGCAAGACGGGAAATCTTACATCAAATGGCTACGGAGAAAGACAGGTCTAAATTACCGACTGCTCTCCGAAGCGGAATGGGAATATGTTGCGCGGGCGGGCCAAAAGGGCCCGTTTTCGATGGGGTATTCAATCGGGGCTTATGACGCGAATTTTAATGGCGAAAAACCTTATGGCAACGGTCCACAAGGGCCTTACCGCAAAAAGACACTCCCCGTAGGAAGCTTCAAACCTAATGCTTACGGTCTTTATGACATTCACGGAAATGTCTATGAATGGGTTGAGGATTGCTGGAATGAGAACCACTCAGGCGCGCCCGCTAATGGCAAAGCGCGTAAGGACGGAGACTGCAAATTCCGAGTCATGCGCGGCGGCTCATGGGTCACCCATGGCTATCAAATGCGGGCCTCAAAGCGCCTGCGTTACACCACAGATTATCGCTATGATGATTACGGCTTTCGTATCGCGCGGACTCTTAAGAAATAGGTTGGGTAATTTTTGAAACTAGAGGCAATTATGGAGGGGTTTAAGGTCGCTTGTTTTAAGGTAACTTAAAATCAGGCGGTAACATCACCGTTAAAATCAATTTGTATTGCAAGGTTTAGAAAACTAAAATTAGTCCAAATCACTATCCAAACATAGTTGTAACAAATGATTTAAACTCTCAATGTTACATTTGTATTTTCTGCCAGCGTGTATCAATGCTTTAAGAATGGCAATCCGATAAATCGAAAATATCTCAAAATATTCAGAGTGACGCTTTCCCTGTATATCAACTTCTATTGATAGAGGTAGATCTCCATATTTTTTACTTATTCTACCGTATTTCGGTTCATCATCATTTTTTAGACCGTCTTTAATAACGATTGTAATCCACCAAAATGGAGCATTTTTATAAAAACCAGATTCAAGTAAAACTTTTTCTATTTCATCTTTATTTTCATTCAAACATCTCATTCCATGTTTGTTTAGCCTTTGCATTGTCAGGCTGACGCTAGAAACCCCTAGGCGCCGATTATGAGGAGGCTTAGCTATCATGAATGATAATATTTTTGTAAATTAACAGGGAGTGGTTGTTGTTAATAATAGTTGATTCATTTGTATTTCGTTCATTTCTGAAATGAGATTTATTATATCTAGTAATACTTATTCTATCGCCAATGCGGACATTTCGCTAGTATCCTAAATGTTTACCGAAGATTATATTATTGATGCCCGCTTTGATATCAAGAGTAAAGACCGTCACTTCTAGTTGACCCGCGCCCGAGCCCTCGCCAAAACAGCACTATCGACATTCTCTTCCAACCGCTTCTTAAGCTCGGCGCGATCTTGATCGTAATCGTCATTGCCGCTTTTATCGGATTTTAAGAGCCAGTAATAAGCCTCTTCAAAATTCTGCGTCACACCTTCGCCTTTGGCGAGTGTGAAAGCATAGAGAAATTGACCTTCTTTATCTCCGCCCTTGGCAGATTTTTCAAACCAATTTGCCGCTGCAGTGTCGGATTTTACCGCGCCGTATCCTTGATAGACTAGCAGGCCGTAATCGGCTTGCGCGGCGGCGTGTCCACCTTCTGCGGCCTGCTTGAGCAAGGCGGCTGATTTAGCCGAATTGGGACGAATATCAAAATTCTCTGCATACATCACGCCTGCAATATAAGCCGCTTCAATGTTACCGGCATCTGCAGCTTGCTCGTAATATTTGAGCGCTTTCTTAGCATCGCTTTCAAAATAGCTATCGCCCAGACGTTTCGTGGCATCACTGTCAAAACTTTGTGAGGCCTTCTTTAAAAGTTTTTGAGACTTTTTTGTGTTGGGAACGGTACCTTGGCCCGTGCGATATAAATCAGACAGGGCGCGCATAGCATCTGTGCGGCCC
>ENA-ORXR01002005-ORXR01002005.1-marine-metagenome-genome-assembly--contig:-NODE-2005-length-20221-cov-10.415707_pt1 | contig 20221 bp, 17 predicted proteins | sample MGYA00237866_ERZ511479 | MGnify/ENA metagenome assembly ERZ511479 | reverse complement strand
CTGAATAACCTCCGCCTCGTACTCGAAAAAATTTCACTCAAAGCAACATATCATAATTAGATTGACTTACTACTCAGGTAGATTATTGTTTGACAAATTTAGTCACCGACTGGTGTGTCTCACTTTCGATAGAAATGATATATACACCCGTAGGCATGTCGCTGACATTTATATCGAATGTATTAGCTCCATTTAACAGATTAACTTGTTGCTGGTCCACGACTTGTCCTGTAATATTCGTAATCATCAGCATAGCATCAGTGTGCTGCTCTTGGGCATTGATGTTTAAGTTGATGACATCTTTTACCGGATTCGGAAAGACTGTCATGCCGAGTACAGCTTTGTCCACGTCAAGTATGCTGACAGCAGGGCAATCATTTTCGGAATAGTATTCTACTTTGGCAGAATTGCTCACAAAGGTACATGCGGGATCAAGGGCAGTTGTGGTCGCATTACCAAAGGCATATAAAGTGAGGTAATAAACTCCCGGATTAAAATTATTTAGCGCAAAATTGATATTACCGGGAAAATCCGGCGTGGACGAAGCCGAAAAGCTACCAAGAAATCCCTGTACTGTTGTCGGATCGACTGCACCTGCTAAGTCAACAGTAGATACCGCCCAAAAGTAACCAAATATATCTTCTTCATTCGGTCCCATTACGCCTTCATGTGAGAAGAGCGCTATGCTATCCGGTTGACAAAGTATCGGAGGATCGACTGATACCGTACCCGCACTTGCATTAGGATTATTGCATAAAATATTCGCTTTTTGAGTAAATTTCATACAAAACTCACCTCTGGAAAAGCCATTATTATCATTTTTAAAACCATCTACGAGAATATAGTATTGAACGCCACTTTCTGTATTAACATCTAATCCAGCAGGGTAAATACCCATATTTTGATCGGCGTTTGGTCCGTCTTCATTACAAGCTATCGGAGTCAATGATCCACAATTACCAGTATATACGACGATTTGTGTGTCGTCAAGATTGATACCACTGCCTGCTATTGAACAGTCATTTACGGTCGCTTCTACAAAATAAATATTACCGTCGCCTGTAAATGTAAACCACAGCGTATTATCCAAAGAAGGGGTTTGTTGATTATTGTCCGATTCCAAAAAACATTCAAAACCTGCATTAGGGTCGCTGGCTTCGTTCGTCGCCGATGTGTTGTCATAAGGACCGGAAGTGATTGTATTATCAATGCCTTGTCCAATGCTTGTACTCAGATTAATAGCACCCGAACATTCATTATTAGCAGGTTGAGCAAAAGCCCAAATACCAGTGGACATAAAAAATGCGGTCAACAATAATTTGTACACGTTTTTCATTTATATAATTATCTTATTTTAATAAAAGTAATACAGGTAAAAATAAAAAATACCTGTCGAAATACGTGTATTTTGACAGGTATTTTATGTATTTGTCCTAATTGAGTGAATTCAAAGGTTCACTCGTAGATTATTGTTTGACAAATTTAGTTACTGATTGGTGTGTCTCACTTTCGATAGAAACCATATACACGCCCGAAGGCATATCACTGACATTTACATCGAATGTATTAGCTCCACTTAACAGATTAACTCGTTGCTGGTCAACGACTTGACCTGTAACATTCGTAATCATCAGTATAGCCTCGCTGTACTGCTCTTGAGCATTGATATTTAAGTTGATAACATCTTTTACCGGATTCGGAAAGACTGTCATGCCGAGTACTGCTTTGTCCACATCAAGTACGCTGGTAATAGGACAAGCATCTTCGGGATAGTATTCCAGTTTAAAGGAATTACTCGCAAAAGTACATGCAGGATCGAACACAAGACCCGCCATAGGATCTTCGGTGGCATTACCAAAAGCATATAAGGTAAAATAGTAAATACCTACCGGAAATTCATTACCCAAAAGATTTATTCCCGGATTAGTAGCTGGACTGCTTGCAACTGGAAAAGCACCAAAATAACTTGGGTCTGCTGTAGGATTTACCGACCCTACTAAGTCCGAGGTAGAAACTATCCACTGATAACCGAAGACATCACCCTCATTCGGTCCGAATGTGCCATCGTATGAGAAAAGGGCGATACTATCTGGCTGACAAACTATTGCAGGTTCTACCGAAATAGTGCCACCACTCACATCAGGATCGTTACAAAGTACAGTATTTGTTTGAGTAAAACTCAAGCAGAATTCTCCCGTTGATAAAGCACCTCCACATGATGTCGCAGAGCAATCAAAACCATCAACCATAATATAATAATCCAATCCAGCCTCAGTGTTAAGGCTAAGTTCTGATAAATAATTGGAAGTAGAAGCATTTGGACCATCTTCGTTACAATTTACTGGTGTCAAGTTGCCACAAGCACCACTATAAACAGCAATTTGTGTATCATTGGCATCAATAGGGTCACTTGTCGCACAAGTGCCTGTATTAGAAGAAGCCACGATGTCGTAGAGATTACCGTCTCCGATAACTTTGAACCATAGAGTATTTTGTAAAGCTTCTGGTGCCCCATAAGAAGGGTCAGCGAAACAATCAAAACCCGTAGTCGGGTCACTGGCTTCGGTAGTAGCCGTTGAATTATCGAAGCTACCCGTAGTAACAGTATTTCCTGCGCCTTGACCAAGGTTGCTTGATAAATCAATAGCACCAGAACATTCATTGTTGACAGGTTGAGCAAAAGCCCAAGTGCTAATTGTCATGAAGCAAAGTAATGAAAATAAGTAGTTGAGTTTTTTCATAAATTCTTTTATTTTATTTGTTAAAAAAAGTATATAGATGAGTAAAATTAAAGACATTCCTGAATAAAATGGCTGTTTTTCAAAAGTATTTTTGTAAAAATTTCATTATAATCAAATTTAATCAATACTTTAAAAAACACATTGCTTGTAAAAATATAAATTAGAATAGTTTTTAACCTGTCGTATAAAACTCTATTCAAACTACTTATAAAGTAAAAATATTTTTATAAGTATTTTAAAATTACATCATAATACATTAAAACAAAATAGTGTGTAGTCTTTTTCGGAATTAATAACCTTTTATTTAGAGGAATATCTATTGAAGAATATCTTAGGGTTTTTACATCATTTAAATCGAATGGCTTTAACCGGATCGATGCGTGTTACAAGGTAAGAAGGAATAATTAATATCATTAGCGTAATCAAAAACGTACCGAGATTGAGCAATAAAATTGTCCAAAGATTAATCTCAACCGGAGCGATAGAGACGTAATAAGATTCTTCAGGCAACTGAATCAGCCCGAATTTTTGTTGAATAAAACAGATACCCAAACCCAGTATATTACCCAATAACAAACCAATTCCGATAATATACGCAGCATGATACAAAAAGATTTTCCGGATGGATACACTCGGACTACCGAGTGCTTTTAGCACACCTATCATATTAGTTCGTTCTAATATAAGAATCATCAAGGCGGTCGTCATGTTGACAATAGAAACGATAATCATCAGGATGAGAATAAGTCGCTCATTGACATCTTGGAGGTTGAGCCAATTGAAGATCCCGGGATAGACATCTTTGATGCTTTGACACATCAAATCAGGGCCGAGTACATGAAAATAAATATACTCGTCAAACACATCCAAATCTCGAATATCGTCCAGAAAGACCTCAAAACCAGAGACTTCCTCTTCTGACCAGCCATTGAGTTGTTGGATACGGCGAATATCAATGATAGCAAATTTTTTATCGTATTCCTCTAAGCCTGTCTTATAAATGCCTTTGACTTTGAAGAGTCTTTGGATGCGATTGCCCGACTCCACAAAGTGTACCGTAAACTTATCGCTGACTTTCAGTTTCAGTCGTTTGGCAGTCGATTCAGAAATGAGAATATCGCGCGATTCGGTACTGTCTGTAAGGTCAAGTATCTCGCCTTCTACCAAGTGTCGCTCCATAAAACTCCAGTCATAATCACTTCCAACACCTTTAAGCACAATGCCTTCGAGTTGGTCTTTGGCTTTGATGATGCCTGCTTTGTTGGCAAACATTTGGACATTGCGAACGCCACCGTGAGTGGTCGCTTCGTGTTCGCCTCTTATCAAGGTACTGAAGCCTTCACGCTTGCGATAAGGCGTACGCTCAATATCCGCAAGTTTGACGGCTTCTTTGTAGCCAGTATAGAAGTTTTGATTAATGTTAATCGGAATGGTCTCGACTGAATTTTCGGTCTCGTAGCTCGTGACGTGTATGTGTCCCCAGAAGCCAAATATCTTATGACTGATTTCACTTTTGAAGCCCGATATCAATGCCGTAGCCGTAATCATTACCGCTACACTCAAGGTAATAGCAATGATAGCAATCAGCATAATTTTGCCGGAAAAAGAACTGCGTCTGCCTGTGGCAACGCGCCTTGCTATGAAGTATTCTAAATTCAAAAGTGCGTGTTGTTTGGTCTTTTTTGTTCTACGTTTCTTTACTTACAAAATGTAGAAATAAGAACACAATATCATTGTCCGAAAAGTTGTCGTTTGGGTGTCGTTATTGTCTTCGGTGCTTTGTCCAAAAACTCCAATAGAATCCGATTGAACTCTCCGGGATGTGTCTCCATTGGGTTGTGTGCTGCGCCTTCTATTTCCTTGATTTCAGCGTCAAATAAGGCTTCGTCAAGTGCTTCGCCTTCGCTGAAAGGGATGTTTTCATCTTCTGTTCCCCAGATGATTAGTGCGGGTTGGGTGATCTTTTCCAATTTGTAATCAGCTACTTCATTTGAATATAAAAAAGACTCTACAATCGCACTTCCCGTGCGCGGTTGGCGCAAAGCAAGCATGTAAGCATTGACAGCAGTTGCATCGGGTTTTTGCCCATAAGATTTACGGAGCATCTTTTTGATTCGTTTGGGTTTGTAAAAATAATATTGTCCGCCTACTTCTGCGATACGCTTGAATGGAACAAATGTCCTTAATAGCTTGCGTCCCAAAGGAATTTTTTCAGCAACACCGTCAGAAGCACCGCCATCTACGAAGATAATACTTTCCATACGCTGCGGTTCTAATGCTCCCATAGCGGCTACTACATTGGTATTCATTGAGTGTCCGACAAGATGCCACTTAGCATAAGGTGTCATTCCGTATTGCAAGCCAACCCTATCAGCCAGCGTCCATAATAGCGCGCTACGGGCAGAGTTGGAATGATTGATGCCTTTGCTGCGGTCGCTGTAGCCAAAAGCCGGTAGATCAGGAACTAATACATTATACCCCGCTTCTGTAAGTGCTAATACATTGTTGCGCCAAGAGTAGGTCGAACTGCCAAATCCGTGAATCAACATCACATTGCCGAGTACTTCTTCTGCCTCGCTTCCCCAATATCGGTAATGGACTTTGACCTCATCTATTCTTGTAAATTGGCTATTGCTGTATGGTTTTTCGTTCATCGGGTCAGGCTTGACTGGAATGACATGAGGCACTAACCACATCAAGACATAAATCACTAATAATGTGATAAAAAGAGCTTTAAAAAATCTAAGTATAAAACGCATTATGTAAAAATATTTTATTTAATGGTTTAAATTGTAATGGGATGCAGGACAAGTTTTTAACTTGCCTCGTACCGACGACTTTAGCCGTCGCGGGAAAGTACCGAGTCACTTGATGGCTAAAGTCGTCAGTAAAGTGGCATTTCAAAATGAAATTGAAAATTTGTCCTACACCCATTGGAATGAATTAATAACTGAAGAGAAAAGTTTTGACATCCACCTTGATACGTATAGAGGTTTTTCAAACTAATCACCAGTCAACCAATTACTAATCACCATATTAGAGTGCTTGGCGCAAAGTTAGTTAAAGAAATCGGGAATGTATGTTAAGAGGCTATTTGAATTTACATCAAAAATCATTGGAGGTTTGTTTATTTTTACGACATCGTTCGCTACAATATTTTACATTATCCCAATCCTTTGCCCATTTTTTGCGCCATTTGAAGGGGCGTTTGCAGACAAGGCAGATTTTTTCCGGTAGATGTTGTTTTTTCATATTACTGTAAGCATCTTTCTCAATAAACAAAAAACACATAACGATGTTTCAAACGAATACAAAAAGAAATATGTTATGAAAACGGCGAAAAAATACAATCTGACGGATAGCGATGTTGATCGGATAATAGAAATGGCTTGGGAGGATAGAACGCCTTTTGATGCGATTAAAATGCAATTTGGTGTACCTGAAAAAGATGTGATTCAACTGATGCGCGAGGCAATGAAATTGAGCAGTTGGAAAATGTGGCGCAAAAGAGTACAAGGCAGAGCAACAAAACATCTGAAAAAACGCGACTTTAGCGAAGGTCGTCATAAGTGTTCGCGTCAGCGTAGCATTTCTAATAATAAAATTGCTAAACGTCGGTGAATATGATGGCTACATTATTCGGTTTATAACTTTTTGATTTTAATAATTACTATTTTCTCTTACGGACTTTACGAGTAGGTGTATTTCTTGGTTTTGTCTGTTGACTTTTAGGTGAATGTAATATATGATTTTCAACATAAAATCTATCCGCATTGTTTGCTACAATTTTGACAGCGGCTGATTTCAAAAAACACAACTCAGTAGCATGAAATACAGATAATAATAAATCTTGAAATGTTTGGTCAGACTCTAAATCTTCGATGTTGAGACCTAATTTTTTCATATAATCAGAATCTAATTTCTTGCCGTGTGTATTAAAATTTCCATGATCGGAAAGATAATCGCTGATTCTAGTAGCACTAGCTTTATCATTTCCTTGAAACATATACTTGTCCAAAAATTCTTCAACAATTTCTTTAGTAAATTGTATTGATTTTTTAGCTTCTACTAACATTGCAGGTGCCAAAGATTGAAGAATTGGTAACCAAGCTTTCAGTGTAGTTGGATCCTTGGACACTTCTTGTTTTGCCTGTTCAAATTGTTCTATGAAAGAGTAGGCAGGAAATGCTCTAACTCCTAAAGGTGTGCTAAGAATAAACTGCGGATCAATAGGACCCATAAATGAATGCTTACCCATTACTATTGAATCACAACCACAAGCCATTATTGTACCAGCCGACATTGCATTCTGGGGGATAATAGCACGAATATGAGTATATTTTTTTCTCAAATAACGCATTATCGCATCAGCTGCATTAGGATCACCTCCATTAGTATGGATGATTAAATCTAGGTTATCATTATTTAGACCAGCCAGTACCGACATAAATTTATGTATGTCACTGTTATTTATACTAGTAATGTTTGCCGGACCATTCCATTTGCCTGAATATACAATAGTATCTCTTCCTGTATGTTTAGATAATAATTTGATATACTTTTGTCTAGTGTCATCTAACGGAGTATAAACAGGTTTGGTTACTCTACTTATTTCATTGATGATGTCCTTAAATTCAGGCATTGATAATACATTGGTTGTTGATGGTTATTTTCCCGGAATTATACGTTTCATTAATAATTTGATAGTACTCATTTACGTCTTCAATTGCTTCTTGAATACCCTCATTTGTAGAGCCAACAGTCAAGATTTCTTCATTTTCTTGATATGCTCTTCCTATCATATCAAGGAATTCTTGGTCAGTAAGAATGTTTTGTTTGTCATTTTCCATAATTACTATATTTTGCTCAAAGATAACTATTTTTTTTAAATTTACCAAATTCTATTTTTCCATATCTATTATTTCTGAGCCTTTATACATGTCACAAATGAAATACAAAAGTAATCGACCTCCAGTCTAAAATTCAAGAAATACCCCTAATTTTACCATACATGGAAATTCGAACATAATGAAACTTCACCCATTCTGCCTTCTCATACTTTCATTCTTATAGTCTTTTCAAATTCAACTATAAAAAAAAGCCCACTTCAAACGAAGCGGGCTTTTATATGATTGGTTAGCACTTTGAAATTTTACATCATACCAGGCATACCGTGTCCGTGTCCACCGCCATGTCCCATGCCACCATCTTCTTCCGGTTTGTCATTGATAACACACTCTGTGGTGAGTATCATTCCGGCGATAGAAGCAGCGTTTTCGAGTGCGATACGTGTTACTTTAGTCGGGTCGATAACACCAGCTTTTTTCAAGTCTTGGTATTCTTCCGAGTAAGCGTTATATCCGAAAGCACCTTTGCCTTCTTTCACTTTCAGTAAGACGACGGAACCCTCTACACCTGCATTTTCGGCAATAATGCGAAGTGGCGATTCGAGTGCTGTGCGGACGATAGCTACACCTGTATCTTCGTCTGCATTAGCTCCTCTTACTTTATCGAGTGATGCGATGGCGCGTACCAAAGCAACACCTCCGCCAACTACGATACCTTCCTCTACGGCTGCACGAGTCGCGTGAAGCGCATCATCTACGCGGTCTTTCTTTTCTTTCATTTCGACCTCTGTGGGTGCGCCTACATGCAATACAGCAACACCGCCTGCGAGTTTCGCCAAACGCTCTTGCAGCTTTTCGCGGTCGTAGTCAGAAGTTGTATTGTCGATTTGTTGCTTGATTTGCTTGATGCGTCCGTCGATAGCCTCTTGTGTACCGCCACCATTTACGACAGTGGTATTGTCTTTATCAACGGTGATTTTTTCGGCACTTCCCAAATGTGCTAACTCAGTGCTGTCGAGTTTGAATCCTTTTTCTTCCGAAATAACCGTACCACCTGTGAGGATAGCGATGTCTTCCAACATAGCTTTTCTACGGTCACCAAAACCCGGTGCTTTTACTGCAACGATTTTGAGTTGTGCGCGTAAACGATTGACCACCAATACACCAAGTGCCTGACTATCAATATCTTCTGCAATAATCAACAATGGCTTACCAGCTTGTACGGCTTTCTCCAAAATCGGCACGAGATCCTGCATATTGGAGATTTTTTTGTCGTGGATAAGAATGAGTGGGTGTTCGTACTCGGTCTCCATTGTCTCTGCATTGGTGATGAAGTAAGGCGAGAGGTAACCTCTGTCAAACTGCATTCCGATGACTTCATCAACGTAAGTCTCTGTACCACGCGCTTCCTCTACGGTGATGACACCGTCTTTGGTCACACGCTGCATTGCGTCAGCGATGAGTTGTCCGATTTCTGAATCGTTATTGGCAGAAATGGCAGCGACTTGTTTGATTTTTTCAAAGTTATCACCAACTACTTCTGATTGCTTTTCGAGGTCAGCAACTACAGCGTGTACCGCTTTGTCGATACCTCTTTTCAAATCCATTGGATTCGCTCCGGCAGCTACGTTTTTCATACCTGTCGTTACGATAGCTTGTGCCAAGACAGTAGCAGTCGTTGTTCCATCACCAGCAATATCAGCGGTTTTAGAGGCAACTTCTTTGACCATCTGCGCGCCCATATTGGCTACGGCATCTTCGAGTTCTATCTCTTTGGCTACCGTTACACCATCTTTTGTAATGGCAGGTGCGCCGAATTTTTTGTCAATAACGACATTTCTTCCTTTTGGTCCGAGGGTCACTTTGACGGCATTTGCAAGTGCGTCAATGCCCGATTTGAGTTTCTCACGGGCTTCTGTATTAAAACTTATTTCTTTAGACATAATTATTTAAGTGTTGAAGTGTTGAAGTATTAGGGTGTTGAAGTGTTGTGGTTGGGGAGTGTTGAAGTGTGAGGTGTTGAAATGTTATAATGTAGCATTAATGCTGCGCCATAATAACTGTAACACGATAACACAGAAACACTATAATACCACTAAGATGTCATCTTCGCGCATGATAAGGTAATCGTCTCCTTCGTAGTTGAGTTCCTGACCGGAGTATTTACCATATAATACGGTGTCTCCTTTTTTGACGGTCATTTTGTTACCGTCTTTGCCTGGTCCTACGGCGACGATTTCGCCACGTTGTGGTTTTTCTTTAGCGGTATCGGGTATGATGATGCCACCTTTCGTCTTCTCTTCGGCAGCTGCCGGTTTGACTACTACACGATCGTTGATCGGCTTCATATTTACTTTCTATTTTTAAGTTACTAAATTTATTGAAAATTGTTTGATTGACGAACTACCTGCTTTCGTGGTGATAGGTTATTTTTTATTATAAAAAATATATTTGTATAGATTTTGCTTCGCAAAATTTTCACCTGCTATCGCCATCTGAATAAGGAGTCATCAATAACATAGTTCACCAATAACATTTCTTATGCCAATGCTGTATTCATGTCATTCTGTCATTTTGACATTAAAAAATGGCATAAAAAAAGCCCATTCGTGCGAATGGGCTGTCAAAATATCTTATTTTTAAATGAAGTAGGTGTCGTCCTCCTCCTTGGTCTCGATTTGAATGTCGATAAAACCTGTTGGTTCGTCAGACAGAGAACCCGGACCTTGATTGCCACCACCGCCTGAGCCGCTACGCACAACCAAGCTTGTCGCCAAGCAAAGGATAAACAAAGCTGCTGCCAAGCCCCAAGTGAGTTTTTCGATAAAGTCGGTAGATTTTGCTGCACCGAGTAATTGGTTAGCACCGGATGTACCACCGAATGTAGAGTCTAACCCGCCACCTTTGGGATTTTGGATTAAGATAACGCCCATTAGTAAGATACAAACAAGGGCGATGAGTATTGCGAGTAATCCTATCATTTTATTTTTATTTGAATGACTGAATATTGAATATGGTTAAATTATACTAACGTATTTTATTCAAGATTCATTCACTTATTTCATTAATTTTTTGATTTGGGCTGCAAAGTTCGCACTTTTTTCTGGGAATTTCAAACTTAATTGTTGATACATTTTAATAGCTTTTTTCTTTTTGCCTTGTAACACGAGCAGTTCAGCAAGGGTTTCGGAGATAATTTCCTCGTTTGTATCGAGGCTTTTTTCGATTAATTTCTTTAATCGCTTGCCTTTATCTGCCATTACTTTTGGAGCAGTAGATGCTGGTCGAGGTTTGGCTTTTTTTACTGTTCTAATTTTATTTTTATTATCATAAGGATAGACTTCGGGGGCTTCAAGACCAGAGAGCCATTCCATAAAATCAGGCGTGTAGGCATCTTTGGTATTTATTTTTTTATTGGCATTTATTGGTTCTTCTATCAAATCATCCGACTCTTTAATCATCTCATTATCAGTAAATTCAGTCACATTTAACAATACTTCTTCTTCAATGTGGGTATCTGCTATTTCATTGATTTCTTCTTCGGAGAGGTCTATTTCTTCTATGGGCAAAATGACGAGTGGCTCGGTAGCAGAAGTGGTCTCAATGGGCAAATTTTTCGGCGACTCATTGAATGACAAGGTGCTGCTTGTAGTGTGTTGTGGAGGTGCGACAAGTATTTCAAATTCGGATACGGGCGGTTCCTCCAACACTAAAATTTGGTCATCAAAAGCAGTGGTCAAATCTACAATTTGTTCTGGCATAGTTGTGGATTTTGGCGTGTGAAGATTTTGCATCGTGTGGTACAAAAATGTACGGTCGGTTGAGTAGGTTGCTGCTCGATTGAGGGATAATTCGGCATTTGTATGATTCGTATAGCCGTGCATTTTGGCAATTAAGATATGCAAACTCTGACAATAAGGGTAACGTATCAAGGCACGTTCTACCTCTGCTTCGTCGGGCAATTCGTTGAGGTGAGGGTATAGAAGAATGTCTGTAAATCGTTGTTGTGTCATTTTTAATTTTGAAATGGGCAGCAAGATAACGATATTTTATTCAAAAGTCCAATAAAAAATTTCTATCATGGTCAATAAAATAAGAATAAACACGTTTTACCTTTCAGCATGAAATTACTCAAATCGCTTTCCTTATACACCATTTCCGGGCTTAGTAGCAAGGCGGCGGGCTTCCTGATTTTGCCTATCGTAGCCAATGAAATTGGGAAAGATAATATGGGGATTTTGGGTTTGATTTATTCGATTACGGGGGTGGTTGCGCCACTGATTTTGTTAAGTGCAAGTGCGGCGATTAGTGTTGAGTATTATAGAGAAGATCATGGCAAATCTAATTTCTCGAGCTACCTTAGTTCATCGTTGATGAACCCTTTATTGTCTTTTGGAATATTCATTTTATTATTTCTAATCTTTGGAAAATACTTAGCACAAACGATTGGTCTTGACCCCAAATGGATGCCTGTCATTCCGTTTTATTGTCTCGCCATATTGATTCCTTCCATTATTTCAGTCATTTATCAAGTTACTAATCAGCCGTTTAAACATCTTACTTTTAATATAAGTATGACCTTGCTCGAAATGGCACTTGCTATATTATTTGTGTTAGCCCTCAAATGGAATTATGACGGGCGAGTGTGGTCAATCATAGGCAGTAAAGCGATTTTTACGGGGATAGGACTGTATTTATTGTATCGAAGTGGCTTGCTGACTCGTAAAATATCAAAGGTGTATCGGCACGATGCGTGGAAGTTTGCACTGCCCTTAATTCCGACTTATGTGGCTTCTTCTGTCGTCAATTTTTCTGACCGTATTTTCATCAGTAGCATGGAGACACTCGGAGATTTGGGGATGTACGAAGTCGGCTACAAAATAGGTAGTGTTGTCCTCATTTTGCAATCGGCACTTGCGCTGGCTTGGATGCCTTTTTTGTACGAACTCATCAAGCGCGACACCGAACAAGCACGTCGAAAAATCGTACAATACAGCTATGCCGGAATGATAGGTTTTTTGGTTGCGGCATTGGGCGTTACCTTACTTGCTCCATTAGCATTTTATTTATTCAAACCGGAATATCAAGGCGGAATAATTTATGTATTTTGGGTGGCATTGGCGTATAGTTTTTTTGGATGCTATTCTCTTCGAGTGGGCTTTGTATTGTATTTTAAACGTAATATTTACCTGACTTATCTGGCATTTATAAAAATTACTTTGAATCTCGTCCTCAATTATTTTTTAATCAAATATTATGGTGTTATTGGAGCGGCTTATGCGACGGCAATTTCGTTTTTTATAGAGTTTGTGATTATTCATTTTATGGCTCAATATATTCAACCTTTGCCGTGGTTTTATTTTTTAAATCGTTCGAAAAAGGAAAACTAAATGAATCTTCTACAAATTCTCTGGCAAATCAGGTGAAATTATATCTTTAAAATGTCCGTTCATGCGCGCGCGCATACGCAGATTTTCGGCTTCTTTTACGATAGGAATCATGTGTTCGAGATGGTCGAGCATAAATTGCTGACGGACTTTTTCGTCGGTAATCTGTAGAAATTTTAGTTCTTGATTGGTCGAAAATCCGACATGATGTGCCAGACGGTAAGTGGAAAACTCAGCAGGATCTTCCGGCAATTCTTTATCAATATTCATAATGAGGTACAGCTCCCGAATACAATCCAAAATCTTCATATTCATCAGTACATCAGGCTCTATTGTATAATCAAGTTCTATAATATCTGCGCCGGAATAAAGTTTTTTTGGTGCGGTTCTATAAAATTTTTCTATTTTAAAAAGTCCTATACCTTGCGTTTTGATGTTCATTTTCCCATCAGGAAATCGCTTGACAATTTCAAGTAATTTTACCTCCGTACCAAAATTTGCCAATTTGCTATCATAAGTCGGTGGCACACCAAAAGTCATTCCTTGTTCTTCGCACTCATTAATAAGTTGTTGATAACGCGGTTCGAAGATACGCAGATTCAGGTGTTCGTCAGGAAACACGACCAATCCGAGCGGAAATAAAGGTAAAAAACGGGTCATAGAAAAAAATTCATTCGAGTCAAAAGTAGTGGTACAGGTCTGGAATAGATTTGATTTTTTCAAACCTATTTTAAAGATAAACAAGATAGTCCGCTTTTTGATGCGAAAAGGGGCTTTATTATTGAAAAAAATTAACAGCCAAATAATAAATTATAGATAGCAAGCTCCAAATTCAAAGTATCAAATTCCAATTTGGGTTCGATTTTTATTAGAATTTGGTACTTGTTATTTGAAATTCTGTCAGTAAGTAGTACGACAAAAATTTTGAACCACTAAGAACACAAAATACACGAAAATCAAACAGGCGCAGAGAATACTAACAAACTTTATAAAACACTGGTTATTAATACTTTATATTCTCTGTTTTCTTTACAGCCTGCCCCGTTGAAGAACGGGGTTAGTTCGATTTTAGTGCCTTTAGTGCGCTTCGTGGTTCAAAATGTTGTTAGTTTATTTTTGTCCAACTACCCAACTTATTCTTTCCGCGCAAAGACAATACAATGCTTGCTCAATCCATCACGAAACACAGGATACTGAGCGATGCTTCCAATCATATTACCTCGTTTTGCATCCGTATCATAATCGCGATGAATCCTCAAAGCACGTAAAGTATTGCTATGCCACAGCCCCAATCTTGCCCAAAAACGCATCATTCGCGAGGAGCGCATCACATAAGGAGTCATATCATCGCAAGCTACATCCACAAAACCCATCTCCTTCAAATCTGACATAAAACCATCAATATACACCAAATCTTTAATCGCCCAATTGTGCAACCATTTATTTATAAGCTGTTGTTCATCAATAGAATACGACGACTTAGTGGTAAAACCATCCGAGACAATCAACCGTCCGCCCGGCTTCAAAACTCGATAGGCTTCCAGAATAAAATCCTTTTTATCTGCTGCATGACAGACCGATTCCATCGCCCAGACCACATCGAAGGATGCTGCTTCATATCCAGTTTTAGTGTAGTCTCTTACTTCAAAAGTTGCCTTGTCCTCCACACCATATTGTCTTGCATTTTCTTGTGCTACGCCTATCTGTTTTTCACTCAAAGTAATCCCTCGAACTCGACAACCACGCTGTGCCAGATACACCGAACTTCCCCCTACCCCACATCCGGCATCCAACACCACATCACCCAATTGTATATCTGCCCGATTTGCTGTGATTTCATTTTGTTTTGCCAATGCCTCACCAAAATTCCGCACACCATCCATCCAGAAGCCGTAGTGCATTGCCATATTTTCATTCAGCTTCCAGATACGTTTGTATTGGCTAATCGTGTCATCATAATAATGTACGATTTCTTTTGAAGAAACCTCTTTCTGTTCTGCCATCTTACTTTTTGCGGTAAAGATAGTGAACGATTTAAAAAATCGCACTATCTTAGTCCATAGTTGATGGTCGGTAGTCCATAGTTAGCAATAGCTTTCAATGTATTTCGCATTTCTCTATGGACAATGGACTACGGACTATCAGCCGTTGCGATTTATCGCAAAATAGGCTAACTTATTCAAAGCAACATCTACGGCACGATATTCGTTGTCATTTAGGATTGTTGTGTATTCTTCAGTATATTTGTGATTGGTCATGAAAAAAACACTAATAATATTGTGGTTTTTGTGCTTTGTTGCCGCATTATCGGCACAGACGGATATACTGGATACCCGCCTTGATTTCAATTGTAAAAATAAACCACTTAAAGAAGCCTTAGATAAACTCAAAAAAAAAACCGGACTACGACTTTCATATTCCGACCACGTACTCACAGACAATCGCGTGACTATCAATATGAAAAACAGAAAAGTCAAAGACATCCTAACCGTTCTAATCCGTAAAGAACAGCTCACTTATGAAACTGTCGGACAACAAGTCCTCATTTTACCAAAAAAAACACCCCCTCGCACTTATCAAAAATTCACCATTAGCGGTACAGTCAAAGACAATGTTACCGGTACATTGCTTCCCCTCGCCAATATTCTTATTGACGGAGAAAAACCACGCACCACTAATAAAGACGGTAAAATTTACCTGCGTCTGCGCCCTACCGACAGCCTCCGAATGGAGTTTGCTTACACGGGTTATCAATCTGAAATTAATACCTTCCACATTCACCGCGATACTGCTTTTTCTATTCGATTAAAAACGGATAAAGAGCTTCTGCCGGAAGTCGTCGTTCAAGGCAATCAGCGCAAAGCTATTCCCGCAGAAGAAGAAGCGTCGGTAACGGCAAGCGATGTAGCGATGTTGCGCTCCATCAGCGAGCAAACGGATGTCATCAAAAGCATCCAACTTTTGCCCGGTATTCAAAGTGGTAACGAAGGATTTTCGGGTTTGAATGTACGTGGTGGCAGCACCGACCAAAATCTCATTTTGCTTGATGATGCGCCGATATACAATGCTTCTCATCTGGCAGGCGTATTTTCGATATTCAATGAAGCCGTTATTGGCGATATTGATTTGTATAAAAATGAAGTGCCGGCACGCTACGGCGGACGACTATCCTCGGTGCTTGACATTAGTGTGAGAGAAGGTAGCATGAGTGATTATTCGGTCAAAGGCAATATCGGTTTGCTGACTTCGGGCATCCTGCTTGAAGGTCCGCTCAAACGTGATAAAACTTCTATCCTCTTGGCTTTCCGACGTACTTGGTTGGATGTATTTATGAAGCCTCTAAGCCGTCGTTGGCTCAATGAATCCTTTACGATAGGCGATGTCAAACTGGCAAGTAACGGCGAGGCACATTATACTTTTTATGATATTAATGCGAAAATAAGTCATCGTTTTTCGGAAAAAGACCGACTCACATTGAGTCTATATAATGGTGGTGATAATTTTTCTTTTACAGATAAAACAATGACTGCCAGCACAGATACGCTCTCCGAATCAGAACGTATATTGAGTTCGCTCTGGGGCAATTTTACTGCTTCTTTGAAATGGCGACATATCTTCCAGCAAAAAATGGAACTCAATACCACCGCGAGTTTCACTGATTTTGAATTTGATTATTACGACCAATATGCCTTCGTCAATACCACGCCTTCACGATTGACCGGAGCGCGGTTGGTACAGAACTATACTTCTGATATTCAAGACATTGCATTAAAAACAGAATTAAAATATGCTCCGCATGAACAACATCGTTTTCGTATCGGCGGACAAGCGATTCAACATCGTTTCAGACCGGGTATTAATCAGGAAACGGAGGAAGGTATAGATGATTTGGAGCAAATAGAAACGGCTTTTGAAAATCCACTCATCAAAACGTATGAATTTGCAGGATATTTGCAAAGTCTTCATGCCTTCGGTCCTTTCCGTCTTCGTATCGGATTGCGTAGCGGATTTTTTATGAGCAATAAAAAATTATTCACTACCTTTGAACCAAGAATCGCCCTAAATGCAATCGTAAACAAAAAACTGACCCTCCGAAGCACCTACACTTATACGACTCAATATTTACATTTACTGACCAATTCGGGTATCGAATTGCCGACCGATTTATGGGTGCCGGCTACCGAGAATGTACGTCCCGAACAAAGCCGTCAATTTGCCGCCGGAGCAATATGGTCGAATGAAGACTACACCTTCAGCACAGATATTTTTTATAAAAAAATGAATCATCTAACGGCTTTCAGAACGGAGGATGCCATTATTTTGAGCGGTAATGATTGGGCAGACAAAATTGCCTTCGGCAAAGGCTGGGCTTATGGTAACGAATGGGCTTTGCTGAAAAAAACAGGTAAAACGACAGGCATGTTGGCTTATACATTGGCATGGTCATATCGCCAATTTGAAGATGTAAATGAAGGTCAGGCTTATCCGTACAAATATGACCGCCGACATGATATTTCGATAGCCATGCGACATGATTTGAGTGAACGAATGGCACTGAAATGGGATTGGACTTACGGTTCGGGCAATCCTTTTACTCGCCCTGTGCGTGAAGCTCCGATAGCAGATGCTGTATTTCCGTCGGGCAGTCCTGCGACGATTTATATCTACGAAAGTAAAAATAATTCGCGAATGCCAGCCACACACCGACTCAATATTGTGGCAGAATGGCAGGGCAAAAACACAGAAAATTATAAGTGGACGCTTGACTTTGGCATATATAATGTCTATAATAGAAAAAATCCTTTTTTCCTTTATATCGGAGAAAAAGAAAATACAAGGGAAAATGAGTATAAACAATTGAGTTTATTTCCTGTTTTACCATATCTGAATTATAAATTCATGTTTTAGCTTGATTTAATTGTGAAATTGCTTAATTGTTATTATGTTTTTTGCTTCGTAAAGAATTTCTTTTAAACATAAGCAATATAATAATAAGAACGTGTTTTGAAATTTTAATATATTTACTTACTATCAACCATTTAATGAATCGACTATTTGCTTTGCTTGGTATTTCTGGGATTATCACAATGATGATAACGACCGCCTGCGTGACTCCTGCCGATATAGATTTCCCTAAAGCGGAGCAACAATTGGTCGTTTATTCTCACTTTGGTCCCGGCGAAGTGCTTGGCGTATATATCACGCATACACGCGATCCGCTCAAGCCTGATGCTCCTTTTGAAACCTTAGAAGATGTGCGTATCAAAATCTACGAAAACGGTACGCTCGAATTTGACGGCACAGACAGAGCTAAGGATAATGACAATATTCCGTATTACGAAACAGACATCGTCGTAACCGATGGAAGTCATTACAGCATGGAGATAGTAGTCGAAGATTATCCCAAAGTAAGTGCCACCGAAACAGCTCCACACGATAGAGCCAATATATCACATCTTGACTTAATGCACTCTTCGGAAGAAGGACAAACGTACAAACTCGTTTTTTCGCATGATAATAAATATGACAATTATTACCGACTCATCGCAAAGCGTAATAAATGGGAAACTGGTGTACTAATTGACACCGAAATAGTTGATTATGAATTAAATAACTCAGACGATTTTTCGCTTTATGATATAAAAAACCATAAAGAATGGATGGCGGTATATCCCAAACATACTGGTTTTTTATTTGCTGCTACCAAAGAAGCAAGCGATGAAAAAGAATTAATGATTCACATTCCTAATCCTGAAACAAATAATACAAATAGCGATATTATCTATAATTACGAAGTAGAACTGCACAATGTATCGGCAGATTATTATCGCTATCACGAGAGTGTACAAGCTCAACTCAGCAATCAAAATCACCTCGCCGACCCTTCCTTGATTTATAATAATCTCGAAGGTGGTTTTGGTAATTTTTCGGCATATAATATCGCTACCGCACAAACACAACGCATGAGTAGCGGTGGAAATTAAGCCTATCTCGTCAATCGCTTATGTTTTTATCTTGATACCTGATACTTCTTCCTTAATAAAAAAAATACGCCGGGTTACGCCCAAAAATTTTGATACACTGGCATTGGAAGTTTTCCAATATCAGGCATTAGAAAATCCTGTATATCGCCGTTATTTGGAACTCTTGGGTGCAACAACGAAGGCGGTAAATAACATCGAAGCTATCCCTTTTCTACCTATTCAATTATTCAAAAATCATACAATAAAAACAGGCGAGTGGACTCCACAAACTACCTTTATGAGTAGTGGCACGACAGGTCAGCAAACCAGTCAACACCTTGTGCGCGACCGAGCTTTTTATCAAAACAATGCCCTACGCGGATTCGAGTATTTCTATGGACCAGTTAGTCAATATTGTGTTTTGGCATTGCTGCCGTCTTACTTAGAACGGTCGGGGTCGTCTTTGGTAGATATGGTCGATTTTTTTATTCGTGAATCGCAGTATTCGCAAAGTGGTTTTTTCTTGAATAATTTGGATGAATTATTGGTCATTTTAAGAAAAAATCAACGTAAACAGATACCGACTTTGTTGATTGGTGTGAGCTTCGCCCTATTGGATTTGGCAGAAAAAACGATTGAAGATTTTTCTAATATCATTGTCATGGAAACAGGCGGAATGAAAGGACGCAGAAAAGAGATGATTCGTACAGAACTACACAAAATACTTTGCAAGTCATTCAATATCAATAAAATACACTCAGAATATGGTATGACGGAATTACTCTCACAAGCCTATTCGCAAGGAGGTAAAAAGGCTACTTTTAAAGGCGCACCGACCTTACGCGCGCTCGCACGAGATATTAGTGACCCTTTTGCTTACGTTGCTCACGGGCGCACAGGCGGTTTAAATATCATTGACCTCGCTAATGTGGACACTTGTTCGTTTATTGCTACGGATGACCTCGGACGGGTGTATGCAGACGGACGTTTTGAAGTACTTGGCAGGTTTGATAATAGCGATGTGAGAGGGTGTAATTTGATGGTTTTTTAAGGGTCTTTTATAAAGATTTTGATTCGCGTTCCATAGAGGCTTACTAAATTTTTAAATCAGTGCTGCATCTGTCATCACTTCTAACAAAGTCGGTCCGTCATTATCCATGATTTTTGCATGGCTATGAGAAATATAATGGAAAAGGCTTGAAACATTAGACTTTATTTAGAAAAATTTTGTATGCAGCTAAATTGTCTTTTTCCGATACTCTTCACCTATTTTTCGCCCCGTA
>ENA-ORXR01002004-ORXR01002004.1-marine-metagenome-genome-assembly--contig:-NODE-2004-length-20228-cov-10.592874_pt1 | contig 20228 bp, 6 predicted proteins | sample MGYA00237866_ERZ511479 | MGnify/ENA metagenome assembly ERZ511479 | reverse complement strand
ACACGCCCGGCCTCCAGGTTGTGAGGCTCCCTTAGTGCAATTCCCTACCTTCGCCGCTATGGATTCCCCCACCGCCCTCCAGCCCCTTCAGCTCTCCGATGACTTCAACTACGCCATTGAGCGGATGGAGGCAGGCGCCAACCTGTTCATTACCGGGCGGGCGGGCACGGGCAAGTCTACCCTGCTACAGATATTCCGCCGAAGCACGAAGAAAAACGTAGTGGTACTGGCCCCCACGGGAGTAGCCGCCCTGAACGTTCACGGGCAAACCATCCATTCCCTTTTCGGCTTCCCACCCCGCCTGATTCAGCCCGGAGACGTAAAGCCCAACCGCCGTTATAAGCGGCTCTTCATGAACCTGGAGGTACTGGTAATTGATGAGATCAGCATGGTAAGGGCCGACGTGATGGAAGCCATCGACTACGCCCTGAAACTCAACCGGGAAAATCATGAGCCCTTCGGCGGCGTACAACTCATCCTTTTCGGAGATTTGTACCAGCTGCCGCCCGTCGTCAGCAGCCAGGAGGAACGGCAATACTTCAGCCAGCGCTACGCCAGTGCCTATTTCTTCAGCGCTGATTGCCTGGACCATATCGACCTGGAAATGATTGAGCTTCAGCAGGTGTACCGGCAAGACAGCCGCCACTTCCTGCGCCTGCTCGAAGCGATCCGCAACGCTACGGTCGACTACGACGAGCTGGAATCCCTCAACGAACGTCACATCAAAGACTTCGTGCCCGCCGAAGACGAAAACTACCTCACCCTGGCCGCCCGCAACGCTACCGTGACGGCCATCAACGCCAAAGCCCTGGCCGAGAACCCCAACCCGGAGATGCTCTACCTGGCAGAAACGAAGGGGGCCTTCCAGGAGCGTCTCTTCCCCGTTCCCGCCGCCCTGAAGCTCAAGGTGGGCGCGCAGGTGATGACCGTCAGAAACGACACCGACAAGAAGTTCGTAAACGGCACCATCGGTACCATCGTCGAGTGCAAGCCGGAGTCGGTTATCATTCAGGTCCGGGAAGGAGACCAAAACCGCAAGATCGAAGTCGGCAAGGAGGCCTGGGACATCATCCGTTACAAAGCCACCGGCGAAGATATGACCTGTACGGGTGAGCATATTGTGACCCAGGCCAATATTGACGATAACGTCACCTTTGTTAACACAGCGAGTGTGACGGCGAATCCGAGTGAAGGTCAGCTTGGCAACGTATCAGGAACCTTGGAAATTCCCGGACCGGCTGCGGACCCTGCGGTCACAATTAAGAAAACAGCGTCACAAACATCGAACGCCCAGGTCGGCGATGTCATTACATATACATATGTCGTCGAAAACACGGGCAACATCACGATTGATAATGTTGCAGTGTCTGATGTGCATTCCGGAACAGGGTCTCTCTCTGCTATCACCCCGGCATCAGTAACCTTAGCCCCGTCCGATCCGCCGCAGACTTTCACGGCCACTTATACAGTCACGCAAGACGACATCGATGCCGGAACGCCTATCACTAATACCGCGACACCATCCGGTGATCCAAAGCGCGGCACGCTCACGCCGCCGAGCGATGATGCGGAAGTGACAGTGGCAACCCCGAAAGCTGACTTTACGAAAGTCGCCGACATCACAACAAACCTGATGGTTGGCGATGTTGTCACTTATACCTATACCGTCACTAATACAGGTAACGTCAACCTGACGAACGTCTCCGTCAGCGATGCCCATTCCGGCACGGGGACATTGTCCGCGATTACGCCAGCCTCTGTTGCAACGCTCGCCGTTGGCGATAGCGCTACTTTCACGGCGACGTACACGGTAAAGCAAGCTGACATTGATGCGGCCACACCGATTACGAATATCGCGACAGTGAGCGCGACACCGCCGAGCGGAACTTTCCCGCCAACCACTGCGGATGAGTCTGTCACCACAGAAACGTCAGCTCCCGAGCTTTCGATTGTGAAACGCGCTATCGATACTGATTTCGCTGCCGTCGGTGATGTGTTGAGCTATGAATATGATGTTGAGAACACAGGTAACGTGACGATCAGCGCTATCACGGTCACGGATGATAAAATCCCGTCAGTCTCTTGCCCTGTCATGACATTGGCCCCTACCGAGACAACGACTTGTACCGGTACATATAGTGTCACTCAGGCTGATTTGGACGCCGGGTCTGTCACAAATATTGCGAACGCTTCAGGCACACCTGCGGATGGAACGCTTCCGCCCGCAACCGATACAGCGACAGTGGACGGCACGCAAAGCCCGGCCCTGACAACGGTCAAACGCGCTTTGACGCTTGATTTCACAGCCGTCGGCGATGTGCTTGATTATGAGTATGACGTCACCAATACGGGTAACGTAACGATCACGTCCCCAATCACCGTGACCGATGACAAAATTCCCTCTGTTACTTGTCCGGCTTTACCAACAGGTGGTCTCCTGCCAATGGCAACGCTGACCTGTGCAGGTAGCTATACAGTAACCCAAGCTGATTTGGATGCGGGAGAGGTGACAAACATTGCCTCCGCAACGGACGGAACGACTACGTCTCCGGAAGATGACGTGACAGTCGATGCGGACCAAGCGCCTGCGATGACGATTGTTAAAGCGGCCAATGAAACTGATTTCAATATGGTTGGCGACATTCTGACCTATGACTATACGGTCGTGAATACGGGCAACGTCTTTATCGCTGACTTGGTCGTGACGGATGATAAAATTTCGAATGTGATCTGTAACGTCACTGCAATCGGGAACGGCGATGCCAATCTTGACCCGGCTGAGACAGTTGTCTGTACAGGCCAATATTCCGTTACTCAGGCTGATCTGGATGCGGGGTTTGTAACCAATCTGGCATCTGCGACAGGCACGCCTCCTGGCGGCACTCTGACCGACCCTGAAGCGACTGAGACCGTCGGCGCTGACCAAATGCCTGCGATGACACTTGTGAAAGCGTCCGGTAATAACAGCTTCGACGCTGTTGGCGATGTGCTGAGCTATACTTATACGGTTGAAAATACAGGTAATGTCCTCATCGGCGCTTTAGATGTCTCTGATGATAAGATCGCGAATGTGGTCTGCGACGTTCCGGCTATCGGAAATAATGACGCCAATCTTGATCCCGGCGAAGTCGTTGTGTGTACGGGTGATTACACCGTCACTCAGGCTGATTTGGACGCGGATGAGGTCACAAATAATGCGTCCGCGACGGGCACGCCTCCGGGCGGCACGTTAACGCCGCCAACGGATGATTTGACAATCGATGCTGACCAGCAGCCGTCGATGGAAACCGTGAAAACGGCAATAGACGTCAATTTCGAATTGCCGGGCGATGTCACGACCTATGAGTATGTCGTCACGAATACCGGTAACGTCACAATTACAGCACCCATCACGGTGACGGATAACCTTATTCCTGCCGTGAACTGCCCGGCGCTTCCGGCCGGAGGTCTTGCGCCAACCGCAAGCCTGACATGTACAGGTGAATATACAGCGACACAGGCGGATCTGGATGCAGGGCAGGTGACAAACCTCGCATCTTCATCTGACGGAACAACATCATCTCCAACAACGTCGGAAACGATCCCGGCTGATCAAAGCCCGGCTCTGTCCATTGTCAAAACGCCTTTGTTCACAGACTTCACGTCTGCCGGCGATGTCGTCACCTATGAATTCGCTGTGACGAATGACGGCAATATCACTTTGACCGAAGGTATTGATGTCCAGGACGATAAAATCGGCACGATCTCTTGCTTCACGGGCAACCTCACACCCGGCGCAACGACAACTTGCCAGGCCACTTACACAATCACGCAAGCGGATATGGATGCGGGCGAAGTCACGAACGAAGCCTATGCGGAATCCGATGGCCTTGTTTCAGCGCCCGTCGACGCCACAGTTGACGGCACAACTTCGCCGTCCCTTGGCTTTGTCAAACGCGCTGTGACGACGGACTTTAATGCAGCCGGCGATGTCATCAACTATGAGTTTGATGTTGAAAACACAGGGAATGTCACGCTGACCGGCGTGTCCGTGACGGATGATATTATCGCCTCTGTTGTCTGTCCGCAGACTGTGCTCGCGCCTGCCGCGACAATGGTTTGTACAGGCAGCTATACTGTCACACAGGCAGATGTGGATGCGGGCGAAGTCATCAATAACGCGTCCGGTTCCGGCAATCCTCCGGGAGGAGAGCCGCCGGTCGAGACACCTGACAGCACGACTGTCGATAGTACGGCTGATTCTGAACTCACATTTGTGAAACGCGCTTTGAGCACGGATTTTACAGCCGTTGGCGATATCTTGAACTTCGAATTTGACGTTGAGAACACGGGCGCAATCACGCTCTCCAACATCGTCATCAGCGATGATTTGGTTGCCTCGGTCAGCTGTCCCGCCACCACGCTCGCACCTGCCGCAACAATGGTCTGTTTTGCCAGCTATACGGTGACGCAAGCTGATTTGGACGCCGGAGAAGTTGTCAATAATGCGTCTGCTGATGCGACGTTACCAGACGGCAGCGACATTCCAACTGAAACGGACACAGCTACAGTGGAAGGTTCACCTTCGCCGGAGCTTGACGTTCAGAAAACCGCTTTGACAACCAGCTATAACGCTGTTGGCGATACTTTGGATTTTGAAATCACAGTGACGAATATCGGCAATGTGACGATAACAAATATCCTTGTTGATGATCCTCTGATCCCGGCGCTGTCATGCCCGGCCACTGTTTTGGCTCCGACGGACAACTTTGTTTGTACGGGTTCATATACGGTCACACAGGCTGACCTTGATGCCGGCCAAGTGGATAACACGGCTACAGTTACAGGCACGCCGCCAACCGGCACACTGCCGCCAGAAACCGCTGAGGAGACTGTGGATGCTGACGTTGAGCCGGAGCTGACAATAGTCAAAACGGCGTTGACAGCTGACTTTGACGCTGTCGGAGATACAATCGACTATGAGTATCTGGTCACCAATACAGGTAATGTCACTCTGACAGGCACGATTTCTGTTTCAGATGATAGAATCTCCTCTGTTTCTTGTCCTGTTCCGCCAGCCGGTGGTCTTGCCCCGACGGCGAGCCTGACCTGTATGGCGACATATGTTGTGACCCAAGCCGATCTTGATGCCGGCGAAGTCACAAACATCGCGAGCGCGACAGATGGCACAACGACGTCTGACGATGTCTCTGAGACTGTGGACGCTGTTCAGGGTCCATCCCTTGCGATGACGAAGACAGCTACGCCGCAAAGCTTTGCGGTCGTCGGCGATGTCGTAACCTATGAGTATGTGATCACAAACACAGGTAATGTGACCCTGACGGATCCAATTTCTGTGTCTGATGACCAAATCGCATCTGTCACCTGTCCGGCTCTGCCTCCTGCAGGTCTCGTGCCAAACGCATCGCTGACTTGCACAGCTACCGATACGATCACGCAAGCCGATATTGATGCGGGCTCACTGACGAACACAGCCAGCGGCAGCTCGGGCGGTACGACGTCTCCGCCTGTCAGCGAAACTGTAAATGCGGATCAAATGCCAGCTCTTGAAACTGTCAAAACAGCGACAATGGTCAATTTTGAAAATCCCGGCGATATCACGACATATGAGTATGTTGTAACCAATACAGGCAATGTCACAATTACAGCGCCTATCACGGTGACAGATAATCTGATTAGTAACGTGATATGTCCGGCTGTGCCGGCGGGTGGACTACTCCCGTCAGAAAGCCTGACGTGTACAGGTGATTATACTGCCACGCAGGCTGACCTGGATGCCGGTTCTGTAACGAACCTAGCGTCTGCATCTGATGGGACAACGACGTCTCCGCTAACGTCAGAGACAATTCCTGCCGATCAGGATCCGGCCCTTACAATTGTGAAGACGGCTCTGTTTACGGACTTTGTCGCGGCTGGCGATGTGGTGGATTATGAGTTCGAAGTGACGAACACTGGTAACCTCACGCTGACTGGCGGGATTACTGTAGAAGACGACAAAATTGGGACGATCCCTTGTATTTCAGGGAACCTTACGCCTGGTGCGAGCCAGACCTGTACAGCGTCTTACACGATAACGCAGGCCGACGTGGATGCGGGCGAGGTGACAAACCAAGCCTATGCTGAAAATGGAACGTCTGTTTCGCCGCCGGATGATGTAACGGTTGAAGGTACGCAATCGCCAGAATTGACGCTCGTGAAAACAGCTCTAACAACAGAATATGCAGCTGTTGGCGATACGCTAGACTACGAATATGTGGTGACCAACTCCGGCAATACGACGATTATTTCCGCGATTACGATAAATGATGATCAGATCTTGACAGTCAATTGTCCTGCGCTTCCGGCTGGTGGATTACTGCCCGGCGGTAGTCTCACATGTACGGCGACGGATACAATCACGCAGGCTGATTTGGATGCCGGCGAGGTAACCAACACGGCGTCAGCAACAGACGGCACGACTGACTCGCCTGATGAAATGGCGACCGTTACAGGCGACAGCAATGAAGGTGTTGAGATCGATAAGGTTGCGCGTTCGAATGACTTCTCTGAAGTTGGCGACATCTTGCTTTATGATTATATCGTTCGGAATACGGGTAACGTTACCCTGACTGACCCTGTCACAGTGAATGATGACAGGATCGCAAATGTGGTTTGTCCGACAAACACCGGCCTTGTTCCGGGTGCAACACTGACCTGTACTGGCGAATATACAGTCGTTCAGGCTGATTTGGATGAAGGTTCGGTCACGAATATCGCGACAGCGACAGTTGGCGACACAACATCCGATCCTGATACTGTTGTAATTACAGGCACACAGGAACCGTCCTTGGGCGTGGAGAAATCCTCGTCAGCGGCGATGATCTCTTTCGCTGGAGAGACGGTGCCATATGATTACCTTGTCACGAACACGGGTAATGTCGTCTTCACGTCTGCCATCACGATTGACGATGATAAAATTTCGAATGTGATTTGTCCGGCCCTCCCGGCCGGCGGCTTGCAGCCCGGCGCATCTCTGACCTGTTCTGCAGACTACACGGTCTTGCAGTCTGATTTAGACGCCGGCTCTGTCACAAATATCGCGACAGCAAGTTCTGATGTGGACGGCGCGCCGGTCACGTCTGACCCTGATACAGTCACGATTGACGCTGATATCACGCGCGATCTAGATGTCGTGAAGACGGCTACGACTGAGAGCTTCATGATGCCGGGTGATGTGATCAGCTACACATATGTTGTCACAAACACCGGTAATGAAACCATGGTGGAACCGATCACGATTTCGGATGACAGAATTCCATCTGTCTCTTGTCCGGCTCTGCCGGCAGGCGGCCTAGTCCCAGGCGCTAGCCTGACATGTACAGCCGATTACACGGCGACACAGGACGACGTGGACGAAGGCTCCGTCACGAACCTTGCGACTGCGAGCACGACCGTCGGCGGTGAAGATGTAACGTCTTCGGAAGTATCCGAAACGGTTGAAGCCAATGTTGAACCGCGTTTGGACGTGACCAAGACGACTATTGCCAGCCGTCAGCTCTTTGGCCCGATTTTCGAGGTTGAATATGCTTTGGGTCTGGAAAACAGCGGAAATGTCACTTTAAATAACATCCAGTTGGAAGATGACTTGGCTGTGGCTTTCGCCCCGGCAGTTATTGCCGGAACGCCGGTTGTGACGTCATCTGACTTTGCTGTGAATGCTAGCTATGACGGTGTGAGCCTGATTGACCTGTTGACCGGTACTGACAGCTTGGCTGTGGGTGAAAACGGCAGCCTTAGCTTGATTGCCCGTTTGGATATCACCAATGGTGGACCGACGCAGGGTAACACGGCTAATGGTCAGTCTGATGAGATCTCGACTCCTGTTCCGTCTGATGATCCGAATGTTACGCCCGGCACACCGGGAGACACGAACCCTGCACCATTGTCGCTTGAAGACTCTGATGGTGACGGCGTTCCGGATAGTTTTGAGAGCGGAACTGATGACCGCGACGGTGACGGAATCCCGGATTCCGAAGATTATGATCCGACAGGTTACTTCTATTGTGAAGAGAACGGCGCGATCCTGCCCGGCGGTAGCATTAGCGTCACCGGACCGGTTGGATCAAACAACGCAGTTGGCCTTTCCAATAATATCAATATAGTTCAGGACGGCTCTAACGGTTTCTTCCAATTCTATGTCACGGAGCCGGGGCTTTATACCCTGACGCCGACTTATCCGACCAGCGGTGAGCCGTCCACGACGCGCCTGCCATCTGCGAATCCTTTGGATGTTTCCACTCGGACAGATAACCCTGCAGTTCTAGGGTCATCCGAGGTGGCGAGTACAGGTGTCATTGGTGACTTTACAGCAGGCGCGAACTCACCGTTCTACTTTGCTTTTGATATTGAAGCCGGGGACCCTTCCGTCTTCATGAACAATATTCCGATGCAGTCTTGCGGCATCCCGGCAGTTGATTTGACCAAGACGGTCATGGGCGATCCGGACCGTTTGGAAGACGGGCGCCAAACCGTGACTTATGACTTTACTGTCGTGAACTCGGGTGAAGTCTCTATCTCCCAAATCGAGTTGTCAGATGACCTGAGCGCTGTCTTTGGTACTCAAATGGTTGAAGTTAGTAGCCTCGTCATCAGTGATTCCCCGACCGGATTTACCGGAACGGCAAATGGTGCATTTGACGGTGCGGCGAATTTGGGCCTCTTGAACGGTTCGGGTGTGTTGCAACCGGGTGAGAACGTCACTTTGTCGTTAACCGTTTTTGTCGCCACAAATGAAGCCGGAGCGTTCATGAACACCGCGTCTGTCACGGCCCAGGGCCCGCTTAACACGGGTGAGGTCACGGATGCGGATACGGCTGAGGTGACCCTAGCGCCGCTTTCAGATGCCAGCTTCCTGCGCGTCAGAAAAACAGCGAGTCCGCGGACAGTTCAGATCGGTGATCCGGTACTGTACACAATCTCAGTCACAAATGAGAGCGCCTCGACCTTGAGCGGCGTCGACATTGTTGATCGCCTGCCGGACGGGTTCGCTTATGTGCCGGACTCCAGTTCGGTCTCCGATGCGGCCGGAACTGTTGGTATTGAGCCAACTGTCCGCGGTCCAGGTGTCTTGAGCTGGTCTCTGGGTGGCGGTCAGCCCGCACCTCTGGATGCTTTATTGCCGGGTGAAACTGTGTCTGTGTCACTGCGTTTGCTCGCAGGTCCAAACGTCACATTCGGCGCGCATGAGAACCAAGCCTTTGCCGAAAATACGGCGGATGGCTCACGCTCTGAAATCGCGACAGCGAGTGTCGATTTCATTCCGGAACCAAGTTTCGATTGTACGCCGGTTATTGGCCGTGTGTATGATGATGTGAACGTAAACGGCTATCCTGATGACGGCGAGCCTGGCCTTCCGGGTGTGCGTCTTGTCACTGTGAACGGCGACATCATCACGACTGATGAGTATGGCCGTTATCACATTCCATGTGCTGCTATTGCGGATGCTGAGAATGGATCTAACTTCCTGCTCAAAGCTGATACCCGCACATTGCCGCTCGGCTATGCGCCGACAACAGAGAACCCGCGGGTTGTCCGGGTCACGCGTGGTAAGTTTGTGAAGATGAACTTCGGTGCAGGTTTCCGTACGAAACTCCGCGTCGATTTCCAGATGAGCGATTTTAATGCTGATGGCACCGGTATTGCCGCGCCAAAAGTTGCGGAGCTTGCGAAGTTCCTGGCTCTGAACCAAACGGCTGAACGGGCTGTTCTGGTCTATCACGCCGATGAGGACATGAGTGTCGATGCAGCGCAGGCGCGTTTGCAAACCGCTCTGGACGCTGTGCGCGACCTGGGTCCAATATCCCTGAGAGACATTGCGCTGGAAGCGCTTTGGAAGAACATGGATGGCGAGAACGGTTACGAGCTGACAGATCGCCGCAAACGACTGCTGGAAAAGCATGGCGCTGTCGGCGGTATTGCCGGGGAAACCTTTGGACCAACAATATCCGGCGAAGCCATCAATGATAATGGCCGCCGTAATGGCACCGACCGTCAAGCCTTTGGTGTCAACGCCAATGGTGACGTGTCGCCAATCTCGCGCGATGAGATCCCGAATCGCTCAGAAGGTCGCCGTTGGAGCCGCAATGCGGGTCTGCGCGATAGCCATGGCGACGAGGATGGCGATAAGCTGTCGGGCGATACACGCGATAACCGTGCGGCCTTCTTGGGTCGTCGTGACCGCGTCGGTGAAGCCGATCGCAGCCCGGCTCCGGGCAGGTTGCAGCGCTGGCTCGGCTGGGGGAATTCTACCTCCGCCTATGTTGACGCAATGGAAATCGAGACAACTGTCGATAGTTTGGACCCTGTGAAGCGTTTGAATGCGCATATGGAAATCGTTTCGGAAAATGGACAACGTGTCTTGAAAGCCGCGACTTATTCTAACTATGTGGCCTTTGCAGCCGACTTCGAAATTCGGGTCTTTGATGCCAGACGTTCTGCACGCGGTGAACCGATATTTATCATCCCTGTGCGCGGTAACGTTGCTACCGCTGCGTTGCCGGAAGGTCTGCCTTACGGATTGCAATATGTCTTGCGGGCTAAAGCGAGCGACGGGTCCTTTGACCAAACGGCGCCTAAAGGTCTTCGTATCGGCGATGCTGATTTTGACCTCACACCGGCTGAATGGCTGGAGCGTGCGTCCGGAACCTATGGCCAGAACACACTTGAGACGTCGAATGTTCGCGTCCGTGGTGGGTCTGTTCGGGTTTACGGACGGAATGTTCCGGGCGAGATGGCTGTTGTCATGAGTGAAGCTGTGCGCATCGATCCGGATGGCCGTTTCGTTGCCGAGCAGCTTTTGCCTGCCGGACCACAATCCGTCACGGTTGAAGCTGGGCTACAAAAGCTTGTCCGCTCTGTTGATGTGAAATCAAGAGACACATTCTATGTCGCGCAAATCGAAGCCTCAGTCGGAGAACGGATTGGCGATGCCGAGATGTTCGAAGAAGGCCGCGTGGCATTTTATGTTCGCTCGCGCCTGAATGACCGTTGGACGGTGACGGCCACGGCCGACACGGGTGAAGCCGGATTGGGTGACCTTGTCTCCACATTGGATGATAAAGACCTGAACCAGCTCCTGCGTCGTCTGGACCCGGACCGCTATTACCCGACATATGGTGATAATTCTGACATTGAGCAGGATGCGCCGACATCAGGCCGTATCTATGCCCGTATCGAACGGGATGATGATTACGCGCTCTGGGGTAACTACCAAACGAACTTCAATGATACTGAATTCGCACGGGTTAACCGCACGCTTTACGGTGCCAAGCTGCACTGGGACGAGAACGCGTTTACGACCTTAGGCGATGCCAGAACCGAGCTAACAGCCTTCATCGCAGAGGGCGGATCGCGCCAGGCGCGTGACGAGCTGCGCGGCACGGGTGGATCTGTTTACTACTTACGTCACGGTGATATTTCGATCGGCAGCGAACAGCTCCGTGTTGAGACACGGGACTCTGTCTCCGGTCTCGTGATTGAAAGCAGACGCCTGCAATACGGGTCTGATTATGATCTCGACTTTATTCAAGGCCGTGTCATCCTGACTCGTCCACTGGGCAGCACAGGTGATGACGGACGTTTGTTCCGCGACGGTAGCCAATCCGGTAATGCACAAGTGCTTGTGGCTGATTATGAGTATTCGCCCGTCTTTGGCGGTGATGAGACCGGCGCCGTTTACGGCGGTCGGGCCAAGCGTTGGTTTGGTGATCACATCAAACTCGGCGCGACCTATAATCATTCGGATGAAGGCGGCGTGGAATCGGACCTTTATGAGATGGACCTGACCCTGCAATATGCAGCCGGGACTTATGTCAAAGGCGAGATTGCCCGCAGTGAAGGCATTGGGGTTGAAACCTTCACCTCAGTGGACGGCGGATTTACATATAATGCAGCTGATCGCGGCGGCGTGACCACCGGTAATGATCTGACAGCTATGGCTTATGCGGTCGAAGCTGCGGTGAACTTCTCGGAAGTCTCCGGTCTCGACGGCAATGCTTATGCCTATTGGCGCAAGCGTCAGGCCGGCTTTGCAGGGTATTCTGAAGCGACCAACCAAGCGGTTGAGCAATTTGGCGGCGGGATGGAAATCGCGTTGGCTAGAGGTCTCGATCTTGGCGCTCGTGCAGATATTTCCGACAACGCGCTGAGCGGCACGAATAGCTTTGCTGAGGCACGTCTGGATTATGCTCTTAATGAGAAGGCAACGCTCAGTGCGGGTCTGTCATATAATGAAGATAGAGTTGGTAATTCCGGCACGTCCTTGGGTCTGCGCGGCGAGCATAAGATCGGCAATGACGGGAAGATCTATGCCTTCGGTCAAGTTGGCCTAACGGGTGAGAACTCCCGAACAACGGACCGGATTGGTGCGGGCGGTGAAGTGCGCTTGTCCAAGACACTCTTTGGTGGGGGCGAAGTCTCCACGGGTGAAGATGGTCTGGGTCTGCGGGCGAGCTTGCGCCGTGAAGAGGAAGATGGAGACGAGTATTATCTCGCTTATGATCTACCGCTGCGCGCGCAACCGACGGGCAATTACGGGACGCTAAACGTGGGTGCGCGTAAGCGTTACACGGATGCACTCTCAGTCTTTGGTGAAGAGCGTATGCAGTTCAATGATCGTGGTCTGAACGGTATCACCCATGCTTATGGTGTGGATTGGAGCCCCGGTAACTGGAACCTTGGTTTCTCAGGCGAGGTCGGCCGGATTGATAGTCTGGACCGCGAGGCGATTGCGCTCTCAGCCGGATTTGCCGATGAGCGTTTCAAAGCCGGATTTGCCGCTGAATACCGTGAGGATGAGAACATCAACACGCAAGACAAGCGCAATACGTGGTTGCTGCGTTGGACATCCCAGTATCAGGCCAGTGAGGAGCTGCGCTTGCAAGGTAAGTTCAACCGTGCGTTCTCTAAGCAAACGCAGAACGGGGCATTCGGACCGCTCGACTTCAATGAAGCTGAGTTTACGGAAGGCTCGATTGCGGCGGCTTATCGCCCAATTTGGGATGATCGCTTCAACCTGCTGGCGAAATATACGTATCTCGAAGATCTGTCTCCGACGAGCCAGCGCTTTGGCGGAGAGACGTTGAACTATCGTCAGAAGTCAGAAATCATCTCTATCGACACGGCCTTTGATGTGTCGCCGAAATGGACATTGGGCGGTAAATACGCGCATCGTTCCGGCTCAGTGACCGCCGATCGTCAGAGCCTGAACTTCACGAAGTCCACGGCTGATCTGGGTGTCTTGCGCCTTGACTATCACGTGACCCATCAGTGGGACGCGCATCTGGAAGGCCGTTATTTAAACATCGGCGACGGGGTTATCACTCGTCTCGGCGGACAGGCCGGCGTCTATCGCCACATGAATGACCATGCGAAACTTGGCATCGGCATCACATGGGGTGGTATTGAAGAGCAATATCTCGCTGCGATAGCGGATGAAAACGACATTGGTTGGTATCTCAACCTCATCGGTAAGTTCTAAAAAATGCAGAAACCCCCGACTTTGTCGGGGTTTTTTTGTTTGGGACAATACTCATCTCTTTGGTTAACGTTTAAACGACGGCTTTGCCATTAAAGGTTCCTAACTGAACCCATAAAAGGTTTCATTCTGCTGGCCGCCCTAGCATTTGCTAGAGATGTCAGCGATAAGCTTTCTGCTTTGACCAATTCAGATGAATCTGCGTCAGGTGTGCAAAAATTAAAATGTCCTTTCTGAGAGATGCGCGAATGAAGATACTGATAACAGGGGGGGGGCAGGGTTCATTGGCTCTTCACTGGTCAAACTCGCTCTCAGAAACGGGCATGAGGTTTTGAACATAGATCGTTTGACCTATGCAGCTAATCCGCGGAGCTTGGACGACATATCAGGCAGTGAAAACTATCGTTTTCTGCGAGCAAATATTTGTGACCAGACTGCGATGGCCGCTGCGATTTCAGGTTTTGAGCCTGATGCTATTATGAACTTAGCAGCGGAATCTCATGTTGATCGCTCAATTGATGGTCCGAGCCCTTTTATACAGACCAATGTGATCGGAACCTTTACGCTGTTGCAGTCGGCGCGGGCTTATTGGGAAGGTTTGTCGGGAACTGACAAAGACGCGTTTCGTTTCCATCATGTCTCTACAGATGAAGTCTATGGTGATTTGAAATTGGCGGATCCGGCTTTTGAGGAGACGACGTCTTATGACCCAAGTTCGCCATATTCTGCCAGCAAGGCCGCATCCGATCATTTAGTGCGAGCTTGGGCTAGAACTTATGGTTTGCCCACCTTGATTACGAATTGCTCCAATAATTACGGGCCTTTTCAGTTTCCGGAAAAACTCGTCCCTGTCGTTATCCTGAAAGCTTTACACGGAGAGTCTATCCCAGTTTATGGAAATGGTGAAAATATACGGGATTGGCTTTATGTTGAAGATCATGTCGAGGCCTTGCTGACTGTGTTGACGAACGGAAAAATTGGCGAAACGTACAATATTGGCGGCAATAATGAATGTACGAATATTGAGCTTGTCCAAACAATTTGCAGCTTAATGTCTAAGTCCCTGCCGCAGGTGGACGTCGAATTTTCTGACCTTATTTCTTTTGTCGAGGACCGTCCCGGACATGATAAACGTTACGCCATAAACGCGTCCAAAATTGAACAAGATCTGAACTGGACGCCGTCAATAACTTTCGATGAAGGATTTGAGAAAACCATTCACTGGTATGTGAACAATGAAGAGTGGTGGCGCCCTCTTGTGATTGAGGGGTCTTTTGGTGCGCGCTTGGGGTTAGACAAAAGTTAATCTGGCGTTCGCGCCGCCGGCCTTGATAGACACTGCCGCCTGGGTCAAACTGCCCCATCCAGGCAAAGGCCTTTATACGAAGAGGGAGGCAATGACTATCATGCGAAAAGGCATTATCCTGGCGGGCGGAACGGGCACGCGTCTTCATCCGAGCACGATTTCTGTTTCCAAACAGCTTATGCCCGTTTTCGACAAACCCATGATCTACTATCCACTATCTGTTTTGATGGCTGCGAACATTCGCAAGGTTATGATTATCACGACGCCGCAAGACCAGGGTGCGTTCATAAATTTACTTGGTGATGGCTCTTCATGGGGAATAAATATTTCCTATGCGATCCAGCCAAGCCCCGACGGCCTTGCTCAGGCGCTCATAATCGCTGAGGACTTTTTAGATGGGTCGCCAAGCACATTGATTCTGGGCGACAACTTGTTTTTCGGAAACAGCTTTATTAAAACTCTCGACAAGGCGATTAATCGATCGACCGGGGCAACCATATTCGGATATCAAGTCAATAACCCATAAGATTACGGGGTTGTGGGGTTTGACAAAAACGGGCGAGCCAACTCATTGGTTGAAAAACCGGAGCATCCGGTTTCCAATTACGCCGTAACGGGCTTATATTTTTATGACGAACATGCTCCCGAATATGCGAGGCAGGTTACGCCAAGTCAGCGTGGTGAGGTGGAGATTACTGCGCTGAATGAGATGTATATGGACACCGGAACCCTCCACGTAGAGCTCATCGATGATGGATCGACATGGCTTGATACTGGCACGCATAGATCGCTCCTTCAAGCGTCGCAGTTCGTGAGTGTTATCGAGGAGCGCCAAGGTCGCCGTGTGTGTTGTCCAGAGGTAATCGCGTATCAAAATGGATGGATTGACGTTCATCAACTCGAGCACTTGGCAAAACCGCTTTTGAAGAGTGGGTATGGACAATATCTGATGAAAGTCATCACCTCTGGTGTCAGAATTTCTAGAATGTAACGTCCCGGACAAACTGGCTCAATGGTTGTAATAAAAGTGTCACAGAACTAATATCAGTTTGTCATTAATCTTTGTCATAGGACCCCCAACATAGCCGAGCGGGGGGATTCTCTTTTTGGCGCTCAACGTCAAAGTAAGAGGTTAGTTATGACGTTTACGAAGAGGGCCAGCTTGGCCGTAATGACACTTGGTTTGCCAATGATGGTTGCCCCGACAGCTTTTGCACAAGATGCGACCATAAAAATCGGCGGTCGCTTGATGCTCGATTATACAATTGCTGATATAGAGGGGCCTGACTCCACTATTAGGGACAGTGAAGTCCGCCGCGCGCGCTTATTTGCCAGCGGCAAATATGGGGACAGCATCTCCTACAAGGCCGAACTCAATCACGCGACGGGTGGCGGGATCATCTTGACGGATGGCTATGTCCAATTCGCTCCAAAAGACAGCGGGTTCAAGGTCAAGGTCGGACAGTTTAAGACACATGTCTCTTTAGACGAACAAACGTCGTCTCGCTTTATTTCGACGATTGAGCGGGGCGCATTCACAGACGCGTTTGAGCTGGGCCGCCGTCTTGGCGTCTCGGTCAATGTGTCCGGCGATAATTATGGACTGGATGTCGGAGCGTTTGGCACAAATGTCGAAACTGAAGGCGGGCCTGAAGAGGGATATGCGCTATCGGGACGCGGATATTATAACCCGGTGAAAACGGATGACGCGCTTGCACATGTTGGTGTGTCTTGGCGCTACCGCAAACAGGGCGATTCGCAATCGGACCTGCGCTATCGTCAGCGCCCTTACACCCATTCTGCCCCTGACCGCATTGTGAATACAGGCCGATTCGCGGATAGCGATAACGTTATTATCGGGGAGGTCGCCTTCCTAAAGGACAATATGTGGGCCGCAGGAGAATATGCTGTGCTCAGCGCCAACGGGTCTGCAGGGAATGATGATGCTGATTTTTCTGGTGGATATCTCGAAGCGGGCATTATGTTTGGCGGAAAACGCACCTATAAGGGCGGAAAGTTTAACCGACCCAAAGTTGACAACCCCGTCGGAGCAGGCGGCATGGGCGCGATTGCGCTCGTCGCCCGCTATGACACGCTTGATGTTCAGGACGGTCCATATTTGGGCAAGATGGATACAATCGTCCTGGGGGCAGATTGGTGGGCCACAAAGCAAACGCGTTTTGCCCTGAACTATTTTAACGTCGAGGCCGAAAACGGCACGGCCGAGAGCGGGAATGGGGTCGTTGGACGGCTCTCATTCGATTTTTAGACCGAGTTTTCACGAGGAATATGAAAATGATGAAAAAACTATTATTGTGTAGCGTTGTTGCGTTTGGCCTGACGGCTTGCGGCGGCGGAGACGCCCCATCAGGTGACACACCTTCCGCAACCAAGGCTGCCGTGACAACTAGCGGACGTGACCAGATTAAAATTGTGGGCTCTTCCACCGTCTATCCTTTCTCGACCACAGTGGCTGAGAATTTTGGGCGCAGCACTTCGTTTAAGACTCCGATCGTTGAGAGCACAGGCTCGGGCGGCGGTTTGAAGCTGTTCTGTTCCGGTGTTGGTGAAAATCACCCTGACATCACAAACGCGTCTCGCCGTATCAAAAAGTCAGAAGTCGACCGTTGCGCGGAAAACGGCATCGACGACATCATTGAAGTCAAAATCGGCTATGACGGGATTGTTCTCGCGAATTCTCGAAAGTCAGATCAATATAACATCACACTTCAGCAGCTTTATCTGGCGCTCGCCAAAGATATTCCGAACGGTAACGGCGGGACCAAGCCGAATGATAATGAGATGTGGAGCGATATTGATAGCTCACTTCCAAATATCAAAATCGAGATCCTCGGGCCGCCTCCGACATCGGGAACGCGCGACGCCTTTGTCGAGCTCGCTATGGAGGGCGGCTGCAAGACATTTGACTTCATAAAGGATATGAAATCATCCGACAAAGCAATGTATAAATCTCTCTGCCACACAATCCGCGAAGATGATAACTTCGTCGAAGCCGGCGAGAATGACAATTTGATCGTAAATAAGCTCAACGCCAACCCGGATGCGCTTGGCATTTTCGGCTATAGCTTCCTCGAGCAAAACGCAGATTCAGTGCAAGGTACAATCATTGACGGCGTTTCGCCGACCTTTGAGAATATCTCCGACGGGTCATATCCTGTCTCGCGGTCTTTGTATTTCTACGTCAAGAAAGACAATATCGGCGTCGTCCCGGGCATTCAGGAATATGTTCTAGAATTCCTCAGTGACCGCGCGAGCGGCGATGATGGGTATTTGGCTGAGAAGGGCTTGATTCCTATGCTTCCTGCGGAACACAAACAATGGGAAGCGAAAGTTGAAAAACTTGAGCCGCTAAGCCTGAATTAGTGCATTTCTCCGCTGGTGTTAATCACAAGAGTATCGCAAGTAAGGCTGAATTTGCGATACTCGTAAAACAGGAATAGCATCGGTGGAACTTTCCCAAGACCTCACCCTGCGGCGCGCAAGCCGCAGCAGTCAAATTAGAGAATATGCGATTCAGGGCGCGCTCATCGCGTGTTCCTTGGTCGCTATTTTCACGACTATCGGCATTGTAGCGTCTCTGGCCTTTGAGGCCATTCGCTTTTTCGCAAAAATTCCTATCGGTAGCTTTTTATTCGGCCTCGAATGGAGCCCGCAAACCGCAATCCGCGCTGACCAAGTCGGCGCGACCGGGGCCTTCGGTATCCTGCCGCTTTTGACGGGTACGCTTCTCATCAGTTTTATTGCCATGTCCGTGGCCACGCCCTTGGGGCTCTTATCCGCTGTCTATTTGGCCGAATTCGCCAATACAAAAACCCGTAATATTGTGAAGCCCATGCTGGAGCTCTTGGCGGGTATTCCGACCGTTGTTTACGGCTTTTTCGCCGCTCTGGTCGTCGCGCCGCTTATCAGGGGCGGGGGCGCGGAGGTTGGGCTTCAAATATCCTCCGAGAGCGCCTTGGCCGCCGGCTCCGTCATGGGCATCATGCTTGTGCCCTTTATCTCTTCGCTTTCAGACGACGTTATTAATGCCGTCCCGCAAGCTTTGCGCGACGCGTCTTACGGCATGGGCGCGACTCATACGGAAACCGTGACGCAGGTTGTTCTGCCGGCCGCGACACCGGGCATTATCGGAAGTCTGTTGCTGGCGATTTCCCGCGCGATTGGCGAGACGATGATTGTGGTCATGGCGGCGGGCCTCGCCGCGAACCTCACGGCCAACCCGTTCGAAGCCGTCACAACCATGACGGTGCAGATTGTGACATTGCTGACGGGAGATCAAGAGTTTGACAGCGCCAAGACATTGGCCGCTTTTGCCATCGCACTTTACTTGCTTGTCCTGACATTGGGGCTGAACATTGTCGCGCTCAAACTTGTCGATAAATACAAGAAAAAATATGCCTGATTATCTACTGACAACCTCGCCTCAAATGGCCAAGCGTCACGCGCGGCACAAACGATTCCAGTGGTATGGCCGGATCGCGATTGGGATCTCGATTTCATTTATGCTGCTAATGTTCACTGCGATTTTCTTTCGCGGGATCGGTGCTTTTCAAAAGACGATGGTGGCCGTGGATGTGAAATTCACGGAAAGCCAGATTGATCCATCCGGCACGCGGGATGAGGCGACCCTCAAACAGGCTAATTACAAACCGATATTGCTGCAAGGTCTGCAACAGCTTGTCCCTGAAGCGACAGACCGACGCGAGAGAAACCAGCTCTACAAGATTTTGAGTAATGGCGCGGCTTTCGATTTGGGCGAGCGCGTCGCTAATGACCCGGACCTTATCGGCACGTCCAAGCGTGTTTGGGTTGCGGCATCTTCCGAAGTCGACCTCTATGTCAAAGGGAAGATTGACCCTGTTGAAATCCCCGAGGACCTGCGCCGCCTGAAGGATCAGGATATCGCTTGGGTGGAAAGATTTCGCGAGTCGGGTCAGCTCAAGAAAAAATTCAACACGACTTTTTTTACAACGGGCGATTCACGTGAGCCGGAAATGGCGGGTATTTTGAGCGCGGCCTTGGGGTCGTTTTTCAGCCTGTTGATATGTTTCTTGATCGCGTTTCCGCTTGGGATTTTGACGGCTGTCTATCTGGAAGAATATGCAAAAAAGAGCCGGCTGACTGATATGATCGAGGTCAATATTAACAACCTCGCAGCAGTTCCGTCGATTGTGTTTGGTCTCTTGGGGCTGGCGATTTTCCTGAACTTCTTCAATCTACCGCGCTCGACCCCTTTGGTTGGCGGCATGGTTTTGGCTCTGATGACACTGCCGACTATCATTATCGCGTCGCGGTCGATCTAGCGCTCCGTCCCGCAAGCCACACGCGATGCGGCTCTAGGTTTGGGCGCAAGCAAGACGCAGACGACCTTCCATCATGTTGTCCCGC
>ENA-ORXR01002003-ORXR01002003.1-marine-metagenome-genome-assembly--contig:-NODE-2003-length-20230-cov-3.647348_pt1 | contig 20230 bp, 18 predicted proteins | sample MGYA00237866_ERZ511479 | MGnify/ENA metagenome assembly ERZ511479 | reverse complement strand
CTTCACCAAATGAATCTCCGAATCTTTGTAAATCATCAGCATAATCGCGCTGCGTTCGGGCAGCACCTTTTTGGGTTTGGGCGTTGGGTATCGATGTGTGGTCTCTGTTTTTAACGCGGTGCAATCGTCTTGTAATGGGCATTGTTTGCAGTTTGGGCGAGATCTTGTACAGAGTGTCGCACCTAAATCCATCATCGCCTGCGTATAATCAGCATACCTTTGTGGAGCAACGTCTTGGGGAAGATGGTTTTCTGCAAGTTCCCAGAGTTGTTTTTGTACTTTGGCATTGCCATACCAGCCCTCAACGCAATGATAGCGGGCTAAAACACGTTTTACATTGCCATCAAGGATTGCTTGTTTTTGCAGAAATGCTATCGACAGAATGGCTCCGGCAGTTGAACGTCCAATGCCACTCAATGCCTCGACGGATTCCAAGGTGTCAGGAAACTGTCCATCATGGTTGTCACGAATCTGCTGGGCTGCTTTGTGTAAATTTCTTGCTCTGGCGTAATAACCAAGACCTGACCAATGTTTTAAAACATCATCAGTTGAGGCATTAGCAAGTGAATCCAGACTAGGAAAGCTAACCATGAATTTTTGGTAGTAGGGGACAACCGTTGCAACCTGAGTTTGTTGCAGCATGATTTCAGATACCCAGACCCGATAGGGAGTAATCGGATGCTGCCAAGGTAAATCCTTGCGGCCATGTTGATCAAACCAACTCAGAACACGTTCAGAAAATTCAGGGGTGGAAGTCATGAAGGAAGAGGGTTTTGAAAGACGTCAGTCTAACGCAAATGTAACGAAAGATAATAGTTTAGATAAGTTTAGTTTGCGTTCTAATCAAGCTCTTCGGTTCAAATTGTTATTGTTGCTTGGGTTTTTGGCTGTTCACACCGAGACAAAATTGGGTAGCTAATGTTAATCCATATAAGCTTTGGCCTCTTCGCCAGGGTTGGGCAGTCCTGCCACCTTCCAAAGCTGCGTACAGCCACCAAACAGTCCTTGAACCGCATCCCTTTCGTAACCGAACTCGCGACAAATGCTACGCATGGGCGGTATTGCGCCAATGCTTAAATACTTCTCACGGATAAACCTAATAATGTTCCAGTGGGCTTTATGGAGTGTTCCCAGTTCTGCTGTCTCTGCAAGTTGTGCAGCTAATTCATTAGTCCAGACATTGGGGTCAAGCAAAAATCCATCCTCGTCAAACTGAGACAAGGGGTTAAATGATGCTCCAAAGCTAGCGGCTTGATAATGTTGCATAATAGCTCCACAAGGTATTTAAACGATGTGGCTATTTTAGCGAATGTTTAAATCATGTAAAATGATAGTTATTGAAAACAATATTACAAAAAATGATATAGAGTTTAAGCAATTAAAAGCGTCTGTTGCAATAGTCGGTAGTCGTTGAGTAAGTTTTACAACCAATCCAGATGATAGCCTTCTTCGAAGGTTATGGGTTCTTCCTGATTGACTGGTATTGACTCGATAGCTATGGGCTGTCCTGATTCATCGAGGCGCACACGTCCCATACCATTGCCGTTGAGCAAGCGCTGATGCCGATAGCGCCCTTGTTCATAGATCGGCCGCCTCGGACGTATGTACATTGCACGTCGTCTGGTCAACCAGTTTAACGGTGAGTAGCCTGCAAATAAGAAGCGATTGAGCCGATCAAATACGCGTAGAAGCTTGGGTGGGAAGGTACTCATAATTCCAGAGCTGGTAATTTGCCAAATTAGTGGGCCTTCTTTATTTCTTCTCAAGCGAACATCATAGGTGAAAGAGTAGTGCACATCGCCAGAAAGAATCACGAAGTGATGGGGGGTGCGCGGGTTCTTGAAGATATTCAAGATCTTATGCGCGGCTTGTCGGTGCCCCATCCAGTTTTCAGCATCGACAGTCAGAGCATGACCAAACCATGTGAATACACGCTGTACTACCTCAATCAGTTTCACCCCGAATATTGGCGCGGGGGATACCAAAATGACGGCCTTTTCATCGAGTAAGGTGTCTTGCAGTTCATCGAGTGCTGCTTCGTCTAACAGGCCGGATGGTGCGTTTTTACCATGCTTGCACCACCAGCGCTGCGTTCGGGTATCCAACACAACTATTTTGGGTGTCGTTTGAATAATGTAGTGCCATTGTCGGAGCTTCATCAAGCGTTCTATAAGCGCGTCCTGTGGCTCAGGTAAATCATTGTCTAATGCTTCCCGAATTTCTTCTATAAGATCTGCTGCAAAATTATCGGGTGCATTTCCCCAGCCTTGGCAAAGTAAATAGCCAATTAACGCATTACCGATAATGCGCTTGGAGAAAGGCTGGTTATAGGCGCTTTCTTCCCACAGGCGATTTAGATTCCAATCATCCGTCACATCATGATCGTCAAAAATCATATAGACCGGAACGTGCGCCAAAGCTCTGCGCACTTTTGAAAGTCCACCAACAAATTGATTAATCGAACGGAGCTCGTCTGCATACCTTTCGATATGTTCTTCAGGAACGTTAATTTGCTCTAACGATACATATTTCCAAAGTGCTGGTGACCACACCAGTAAATACATACCGAGAACTTCACTCAGACTAATCAGGTGATTGTCAGAATTAATAGAAGTAAAAATGGGTTTACGCGCACCCATGAAAATAGCTTCCCGAAGCGTATCATTCGCTTCCGTTTCGGGGAGTAACTCATTGCGACCATAGAGGTTATGCCGATGACCCGGTAAATCGCTACTACACAGATGTTCGTCTAAGCCTTCAATTTGCTCTTCGCAAAGTCCTAATAGGGCGACTACTTGCTGGATCGCCATCAACATTGGGCCCGCTACGTCATCTGCATAAATCTGGTCGCCAGTCATCATGAGTAATGCGGGTTGCTCTGATGGGGTGGTATCTGCTTTTCTGGCGGCAATTAGTACATCGTCAACTGCGAGTAGTCCGTCACGATCTTTATGGTGTGGTTTGCGGCAGGAGCCATGCAGCACGTGATCGACCTGTGATTTTATAATGAAGTCGGGGCGCGTTTTATCATCGTAGAAAAGGTTAGGTATGGTTTCTGTTAGCCACTGCTCCTGGCCTGGTTCACCGATACCAATATCGTAGGCTAGCCATTCATCTTGAGGCAGCAGGTTATCTGGGTTTAATTGTAGTAAGTGGAGATGAGCGTGCGTGCCTAGTTGCACATGATCTGTATGTTGAATTGAAAACTCTGCTGTGTGTAGACATTTATTGTTGCTATAGCACTGTAAATTAATGGGTTGTTCAGTGCTGGTGACTAGCCAAACTACCAGCTGTTTGTCAGACGTGTGTCTGAGGATGGGTCCAGCGAGTATTGTCGGTAAATTGGTAGGCTTGGCGTTACATGAGCCGATGAACTCGGCACTGCTGTTGTTCATTAATGAATATCCGTAGCGGGTTGTTAGTTTTGGCTAACGGTAGACTACTATTGAACTCATGCCAAGTAACTAGAAATAAATGTTACACTTCAATTAACAAATAGAGTGTGACGATAACGATGTCTACCGACTTTTTAAAACTAACAAAAAATCAACCAATCCAAACATTGGCGCTGATGGCTTTGCTGGCTCTACTTATAGTTGCTGGTTGTATTTCAACTGAAAAATCAGTTAAAAAAGTTAGCAGAACTGAAGAATCTCAAACAGTTCCAGTGCAATCAATCACTCCACCTAAGAAACCAGTGCAACCGAGCAGACCTATCGCCGTCGCAAAGCCACCTTCAGCACTTGGGCTGGATCCGGATCAATTGCAAATCATTGGCCAAAAGATCTTTCAAAATGAAACAGGAGGAAAGGTTAAAAACTTAATTTTCTGGAGTAACAATGAAGCCTTCCCTTCGCTTGGTGTTGGTCACTTCATTTGGTTTCCAGTAGGGCGTTCACTAGGTTTTACTGAGAGCTTTCCAGAGATAATTCGCTACCTTCAGGCCAATGGTGCTGCCGTGCCAAGCTGGTTGTCCAGGCAGATTTCTATTGGCGCGTTGTGGAACAGCCGAGAGCAGTTGGAACAGGAAAGGGACAGCGAGAAGTTTCAGGCTTTACAGCAGCTTTTGATTGATACGACGGGGTTGCAAGCAGCGTTTTTATTCAAACGTTTAGATGAGGCCTTGCCTAAAATGCTCATAGGCTTGGATCCCGACAAACGTGAGCGCATTGTTGATCGATTTTACACCGTGAGGGCTTCTCCGGGAGGGCTTTACCCCTTGGTAGATTACGTGAACTTCAAGGGCGAGGGTACGGTAACTTCTGAAAAGCATAACCGGGTAGGCTGGGGCTTACTTCAGGTACTTGAGCTGATGGAGTCAACACCCGTCGGCGCGAAAGCGCTTAAAGAGTTTGCGACAGCGGCGGATCTCGTATTAACGCGCCGCGTCGCCAATGCGCCAATAGAGCGCAATGAACAGCGCTGGTTGCCTGGCTGGCGAGTGCGTTTGAGGACGTACTATCAGTAATCAGATGATTCAGAGCCAGTGCGGTATTTCACGTGAATGCCGCACTCGGTTTGAGAGTTTGCAAAGCAGGAATTACTTCTTCTTAACACCTTCAATGAACAGGCTTAAATCTACATTTGCAGACGCAGCGCCAAGATTCATCTTGATGTCGTAGTCGGCCATAGCAATGCTAGTCGTCCCTTTGAAACCAATGCGCTCACCACCCCAAGGATCTTTACCTTGACCGCTCATTGTCACATCGATAGTCACGGGCTTTGTAACGCCATGCATCGTCAAGTCACCCATCAACGTCGCTTTTTTGCCTTCGCCCATTTTGAAGCTGGTACTTTTAAACGTTGCTTCTGGAAATTTCTCAACTTCAAGGAAGTCAGATCCTCGTAAATGTTTATCGCGATCAGCATGGTTACTATCAACACTCTTAGTATTGATCGTTACCTCAACGGTTGAAGCTTCCGGCTTATCTGCGTCATAGCTAAAGCTGCCTTCGAATTCGTTGAAACGACCGTTAACCCAACCATAGCCTAGGTGACTTACCGAGAAAAGAATGTCGGCATGAGCCCCTTTAGTATCGATGACGTACTCAGCGGCAAAGCTGTTTGCGGCAAAAGGAAGGGCTGTTGCTAGTAAAGCGGTAGAGAGTATTTTTTTCATATTTATTTCCTGAAAGTCATGTGTTTAAGGGTGTCATCACGATCAATAAAGTGATGTTTTAGCGCAGCCCCAGCATGTGCGGCAGCGAGGAGTATTAAGCTCCAGGCAAGGTAGAAGTGTATATCGCCAACACGGTCAGTATTGTCAGCGCTCAACTCTGTAAAAGAAGGTATTTCGAACCATCCGAAAACCTCAATCCCTTTGCCTTTAGCGGTTGAAATTAAGTAGCCACTGATGCCGATAATGAAAATCAGTAGGTACAAAATACGATGTATCCAGGAGGCTATTTTCACTTCCCATGATTTATGTGTAGCCAAGTGCACTGGTCGTACGTCGCTAGAACGCGAAAGGATGCGCAAAAATAACAGCCCCATCACTAGTAAACCGAAGCTTTTATGCCACCAGGGCATAACATGATATAAGCTGTCGTAGTAGCCTAAATCGGTCATATAGAGCCCGGTGGCAAACAAGCTAAACACCAAAGCAGCCATAATCCAATGCAGGAGTATGGCGATGGCACCATAACGAGTTTGTGTATTTCGTATCACCTCGGATCCTTGTTTTAAGCATTATATTTTAATGAAGATGCTTGAATCATAGCGCTTCGTTATATTTAAGCAATTAGAAAATATTGGGTATGGCTATCGATGAATTCGAATCATAAAATTGATCTGGATAGTCTACGCGTTATCGAAGCAATCGTTGAGCAGGCGTTTTCACCGAGATGAATCTTAGTTTGCTCAGTCACAGCTATTTGTGATATCAATGGTTCTATTAAGTATATTGTGCAAAAAACAAACTTAATCGCTTGAGACTTATGCGTCTGGAGCCGATTTTCTGGGAGATAAATGGTGGAGCAATCAGGCGCTTGGACAATTAAAACAAAGCATATCTCAGTGTTGATCATAGTATCTAGTCTCTTAGCTGGCTGTGCAACAGTGCCTGATGTGCCTAATGAATCATTGGCGCAATTCTCCAAATCGGTGGCGTCCTTTGAACAAGATACTGATGCAGCTTTCTCAGGGATCACTGTTGCCTCAGAGGCGCGGTTCAAAGCTAACCTGATCGAGGAGTTGGCGGAGGACGACACTTACTCATTGGATAAATTGGATATTGAGACAAACTTTAAAACGCTTTCAGTGACCAAGGTGCCGTACTTTCTTAAGTTGCAAAAGCTAAAGGCTGAGGTAAGTCAGTTAAATACGGCCTTAGTTGATTATGTGACGCTTTTGGAAAAACTGGCTGATCCGAATGCGATTTCAGCAGAGACGTTTGATACCCTAGCCACTAATCTGAATAGAAATGTTCTGGAGGTAGCGCCTTCAATCCGGTCTGATACGGCAAAAGAAGATACAGGGTTGTTCTCGTTAACTGCTATGGCGATCACCAAGACTTATTTGCAGTCTAAGCAAAGTCAGGGTTTGGTTGCAGCTATAAAAAAGAATCAGCCAACAATTCAGCGTTTTTCTACTCACTTGCAAAAGGCTGTGCTCATCATTGCGCGAGCGGTTAATACTGAGTACCTGCACGACACAAGGCATCTCAAACTGAAAGTGGCAAAAACAAAGGATCGCACCAAAACTGTCGATGAGCTAATTGCGCGCAACAAAAAGCATTTTACTGATCTGCAAACACTGAAGCGACTGCACACTAATTATGGTCGTTTACCGTTAATTCATGCGGAAGTGGGTGATCATATTCTGCTAGGTAACAGTGGTTTGCCGAAGATGGTGAGAATGCTCGAAACAACAGCTAAACTGAAAGCCGATTATCAAAAGACGCTAACCCCCGGAGTGCCTACCACTGCTCCAATCCCACCAACGAATCCGCAAACCCCGGTTCCAATGGTGAACCCTGCGGTTCCGGCGAGTGCTCCGGTAGTTAGCAATCCAGCAACACCAACTAGTTAATATCGGAAAATGAGCGTTTAAAGGAAGATAGAATGGTTGAAGATAATATAAAAATGGATATTTTGGATGGCCTTTCGGAGTCGCTAAAACAGGCTACGGCAATGGAAGTAAAGCTTACGCTACTTCGCAAACAAGATGAGGCGAATGCGTTTGCCAAAGATGCCAAAAAACTATCTCGCCGGATCGATGATGCCATGGGGGAATTGATAGATGAATGGGCCGAACAGTCAGCGACTATCACTGACGACATTGAGAAACTAAATGAACAGCTCGCTACGGCAAAAGAGCAGCTGAGCAAAAATGTTGATAATTCCAAGCTAATTGTTGATGCCATTGGTTATCTCGACGGTTTAACCTTTATCGCCAGGCGCTTGCTCAAGCCCTAAGGGATTTGTTCATGGTATAGTCCGCGCCATGAGCAGAATTACCCTAACCACTTTAAATGCCCGATACCTGCACACTGCTTTTGGGCTGCGCTATCTGTTAGCGAATTTGGGCGAATTGCAGTCTGAAACAACGCTGCGTGAATTTACGATTCACGAAACGCCCATCAATATTGCCGAGTCACTACTGAGTGATCAGCCAGAAATAATTGGCATCAGCGTATACATTTGGAACCTTACCGAAATCACGGCATTGGTAGCCATGCTCAAGCAAATTGCGCCAGAAATAATCATCGTATTAGGTGGGCCTGAAGTCAGTCATCCGCCGGATCTACCCGAAGTCATAGAACTGGCAGATTACGTAATCACTGGTCCGGGTGAGCTGAGCTTCAGACAGCTTTGCGAGCAGTTATTATCGGGTCAGAAACCACTGAATAAAATCATCACTGGCGTATCGGTTCCCTTAGAGCAACTCGCCTTGCCTTATGAGTATTATTCTGAAGAGGATATTCGCAACCGCATTACTTATGTGGAAGCGTCCCGAGGCTGTCCGTTCAAGTGTGAGTTTTGTTTGTCAGCGCTCGATAAAACCGCCAAACCGTTCCAGCTGGATCAGTTTCTGGATGAGATGGATGGTTTATATCAGCGTGGCGCTCGAAATTTCAAATTTATTGACCGTACTTTCAACCTGAAAGTAGCGACCAGCGTTGCTATTCTGGAATTTTTTCTAGCGCGTATGGATGAGGATTTATACCTGCATTTTGAGGTGATTCCGGATAACTTGCCTGACCCGCTAAAAGTGATGCTGCAACGTTTTCCCGCTAATCGCCTACAGTTTGAAATCGGCGTACAAACGTTTGATCCTGAAATTCAAGGCTTGATTAGCCGCCGCCAAGACAATGCTAAAACGGTTGAAAACCTGAAATGGCTGCGCGAAAACACGGGTGCACATTTACATACGGATCTGATCTTTGGCTTGCCGGGTGATAGTCTGGAAAATTTTGCTGAGAGCTTTGATAATCTGGCACTGTTACGACCACAGGAGATTCAGTTGGGTATTCTCAAACGCTTGCGTGGTGCACCACTGAATAGGCACAATGAAGAATACAAGCTGCGTTACAATCCGAACCCTCCGTATAATATTTTGAGTACACGCGATATTGACTTTGTAACCATGCAGCGCGTGAATCGCTTTGCCCGTTATTGGGATGTCGTGGCCAACTCAGGGCGTTTTATCAATTCGCTGCCGTTGATTCTAGGCGACTCGCCGTTCCAGCGTTTTTTGCAGGTGTCAGACAGTTTGTATAAAACCTCTGGCAGCACTTGGAAAATTGCCTTGAGGCGTTTGTTTGATTTGCTACATTTAGCAATGACTGTTGAACTTGGCATCGCTGAGTTAGAAGCACGCGAGGTCTTAGCAAAGGACTTTGCCAGAGTTGGCTTTAAAGGGACGCTAGACTTCTCTTCAGAAACTAAGGAGGGTAAGCAAAAAACTGGCAAAGGGCAGGCGAACAAACGCCAGAAAGTCCATCAAGCCTGATACAAAAATTTGCACTTCATCATACTAAGCGTGAGAGGAAAGCTTACTGTTCGGAGCCTTGCTTTTGCCTCTGACTATAGGTCGCTAAACCTCTCAGAAACTGACGCAGCATGTGGTCGTTACATTCGCGGTAGTGCTTATGGCCCTCTGTTCTGAATAGAGCGCTGAGTTTATGTCCGGACAATTTGATACCTGCGTGATCAAAGATCGCCAGCATTTCATCTTCATATAGCTCAAGTGCGATTCGCAATTTCTTGATGGTCTTGTTGTTATTCATCGTTTCATCGGCCTTTACTTCAGGCGATGTGCCACCACGGCGATGCACGATTAATCCATTCAGGAAGTGCGAGAACGGGACATCGGGAAAGATTTCGACATCAGTTGGATCAGGCTCTTTTCTGGAGTATTTATCAATATCTTTCAGATTACATTCGTAATTACCCGCTGCAAAAATTGCAACAGTGGTCGGATCATCAAGTTCAAGTGCGTAACGAATTCTGCGAAAAGCTTCGTTATTGTGCATAAAATTTCCAGATATAAGCTTAGTCGGTAATATTATCACACAAACTTGTTGATCGAATGGACTTAGTGAGGAGTTTGCGGGATTAATAATTTCACATCGTAGGCCGATACTATAAACTGTCGGATCGAGTTAATGAGAGGGTTAGTGCTTTGGGGCAGGTAGTTGCAATCATGTTAGGCGGGGCCTTTGGTGCCTTGTCAAGATATGGCGTTTCGCAGTTATCGGTTCAGTTGCTCGGCAAAGGTTTTCCTTACGGCACGTTGATGGTGAATGTGTTGGGTTCTTTACTGATGGGCTTTCTCAGTATTTATTTTCTGACTAAAACCAATCTGGATCCGATGGTCCGAATGGCGGTTTTAATCGGTTTTCTGGGATCGTTTACGACCTTCTCAACCTTCTCGATGGACACGTTGATGTTGCTGGAATCTGGTGCGGTTGCTAAGGGTTTTTTGAATATTGCCCTGAGCGTTTGCTTGAGTCTGTTGGCTGTTTGGGTTGGCATGCTTATCGCCCGTTCGGTCTTCGTTCATTAACACTTTTAAATTACGTTTACCAAAAGATAAATATGTTAGATATTAAATTACTAAGAAATAATCTTGATGAGACAGCGGCTCAGTTATTGCGCCGTGACTTTGTTCTCGATGTCGAAATGTTCAATGATCTGGAAGCACGACGCAAGTTGGCGCAGACATTGACCCAGACTTTGCAGAGTGAGCGTAATTCCCGATCGAAAGCGATTGGCATGGCGATAGGTAAGGGTGAAGATCCTCAACCGCTAAAGGATGCCGTGGCCGACTTAGGCGAGAAGCTTAAAGCCGCAGAGCTTGAGCTGACTGAGATTCAGGCGCAGGTTGATAGTATTGTTCAAGCGATGCCAAACCTATTACACGAATCCGTGCCCGCTGGTAAAGATGAGAGCGAGAATGTTGAAGTCGCAAAAGTTGGTGAGCCAACTACTATGGACTTTGAACCACTGGATCATGTGGCCTTAGGTGAACGTCATAATTGGATGGACTTTGGTGCGGCCAGCAAACTCACTGGCTCACGCTTCATGGTGCTGCATCAAGGCATGGCAAGGTTACATCGTGCCTTAGTCCAGTTCATGCTGGACACACACACTGCTGAGCATGGCTATCAGGAAGTCTATGTGCCCTATATCGTTAACAAAGACAGCCTGTTTGGTACTGGGCAATTACCCAAGTTTGAAGAGGACTTATTTAAGCTGGAAGGGGATCAGGACTACTATTTGATTCCGACCTCTGAAGTGCCGGTAACGAACTTGCTGCGTAATGAAATCGTAGATGAATCACTGTTACCAATGCAATTTACGGCTCATACCCCGTGTTTTCGTTCTGAAGCGGGCTCTTATGGTCGTGATACGCGTGGTTTGATCCGTCAGCATCAATTTGAAAAAGTTGAATTGCTGCATTTTGTTAAGCCGGATGATTCCTGGGATGCCTTGGAGCGCTTGCGCGGTCATGCTGAAGCAATCCTGCAAAAACTGGAATTACCTTATCGTGTAGTGACGTTATGTAGTGGGGACACCGGCTTTTCAGCGGCTAAAACCTATGATTTAGAGGTCTGGCTACCCGGCCAACAAGCGTATCGTGAAATTTCTTCTTGTTCTAATACACTAGATTTTCAAGCCAGGCGTATGCAAGCGCGTTTTCGTAATAACGAAACGGGCAAGCCGGAGCTGCTGCATACTTTAAATGGTTCGGGAATGGCGGTAGGGCGTGCTTTGGTTGCGGTTGTTGAAAACTATCAGCAAGCTGACGGCAGTATCGTCATACCTGATGTGCTGAGGCCATACATGGGTGGGATTGAGTCGTTAAGCTAGTCCGAATGGCTGCTTTACAGTCGATCATTGGACAACGTCAATACTGGAAGTCCCAGTATTGGCGTTTTGTGTTTAATTTCATCAGTAAATTTAAAATCATAGTAAAAATAATGACTTATAGAGTTGTGGCTAGCATCCGTTTATCGGTTTTATACCGACAGCCATTGCTTGATTTATGAGTAGCGACTATATTTGTTTCAATTATAAAAATAAAATACAGAGCCGGAAATGCTGCTCCGTTAAGGAACTAGAATGATATCGAAGCGTTATTACGGAACGCAGATCGGTTTTTCTTTAATAGAAATCCTTATCTCACTATTAATTCTATCAATTGGCTTGCTTGGCCTTGGCGGCTTACAGCTCTCCTCATTGAAAAGCGCGAATAATGCACACTTTAGAACTGTGGCTAGCTTAGCAGCAACCGATCTGGTTGATCGAATGCGTGCTAATCCCTTGGCTGTTGCAAATAACAATTATGCCGCTTCACTGAGTACCCAGCATTGTGATACTTCGTTGGCTAAGGTTTGTGAGGCAGCAAATGAATGCAGTGCAGAAGATTTGGCAAAATACGATCTCTATCGAGTTAATTGCGGTGTTAGTAAAGGCACGAACCAAACGGGTGGTGTCCAACATGATCTGCCGCAAGCTGAGCTGATTATTAGTTGCGCCGTCCCACCTTGTACCGCTGGCGTAGAGCATTCCATCAGAGTCAGTTGGAATGAGGCTGATGGTGACGATGCTGATGATGACGTTCAGGCTCGAAGTTATGAACTGAGTTTTATTCCTTAATCAATAATTATAAAAACCGGAGTTAACTCCTGTGCCTCAAAAAAATATTCTAAAAATGCAGGGCCTCTCTATCATCGAGTTGATGGTTGCGATGGTTATTGGCATTTTCTTAGTGGGTGGTCTGGGTAGTGTCTACATGAACTCCATGGGCGCTGATAGGATGCGTTCGCAAATAAGTGAGATGGAGGAAAATGCAAGAACGGCACTTATTACAATGCGCCAGATAATTAGTCATGCAGGATATCCTTCGGAGTATACGCTGCCGATTGATAAACCCTTTTATGCGGAAGTTGATGAAATACCAAATCCAAACTGCCGAGGAGGTGGTACCGGTAATACATTGGTGAAAAATCGTTGGATCCTTGATGAAAAAACGGAAAATTCTGTGGTTGCCAAACGCGACACAATGGTTGTCGTCAGCATGTTGGATAACCCAGATAATACTTCGGCAGGTGCCGCTTCAAATATAGTTCAGGATTGCATTGGGTCGGTTGTAGAGCCGCAGTGCAGTGCTGACCCAATTAAGGGGATTTATAATAATTCGCAAGCCAGGGTCTATAGCTACCTTTATATCAATACACCCTCAGGACGTCGCGCCTTAACATGCATGGGCTCACTGGGTCAGGATTCTCAACCTATCGCTGAAAATATAGAAAGCCTACAGTTCTTATACGGCGTATCTAAAGGCCAAGATAATCTAGTCTATAGAAATGCAGCTGAGGTTACTAGCAACGGTGAGTGGGGTAATGTTATCAGTGTTCAGGTAGGCATCCTCGTAAGGTCACAGAAAGAGGTTCTGGAAAAAAAGGAGTCAAAAGTTTTCCTGTTGTTAGATGAAAAAATAACAACCCCCAAAGACAGAAGAATTTATCGCGCTTACACGACAACAATTTTTTTGCCTAATGTGAGTATCTCGCTATGAATATTATAAGAAAAAAAAACCAGTCGGGAATTACGCTAATAACGTCACTGGTGATGTTGTTAGCTATGACCATCATTGGTGTAACAGCTGTCAAGATTTCATCAGTGGATTTATTAGTCGCCAGTAATTATCAACAGCAGTTATCTGTTTATCAGGAAGCTGGGACTAAGATTAAAAGAGATGTGAGTTTTTATCGTTTACACGATTGGATTATGGAGGAGAAGCAGCCTCCGGTGACGAGCAAGGCTGAGATAACTTCGAATGCTGAAGTAACTGATCTGGAAAGTGAATATCCTTGCAAAGGTCGCAGCAACCTTGCGAATAGTCTTGGGCCAGACGCGCCGACCTGTAAACTTTTTATGTTTGCTATTGATGCGAAGATAAAGGGTACCGGGGCTAAAGAAAACCATTATAAGGGTGCCGGTAAGCAGTTCCCTAATCAGTCCAATGGTAGCTATTACTAGCGTTGTTGAGATAGCAAAAAACCATTGCTCAGTTATAATTGCATAAGTCACTGATTATAAAAATAAAAATAAGGTGTTCAGCTTATGAATTTATTTAAAGCCAATTCTCGATTGATCGTGTCTGCGCTAAGTTTGATTACGGCGTTTCTCGTTAGCCCAGCATACTCAGATGACACCGAAATTTTCTTCTCAGAAAGTCAAACGTCGGTAAATCCAAATGTGATGTTCGTTATTGATGTCTCTGGTTCAATGAAGGCGGAAGTGGCAGGCTCGGGTGGTAAAAATCGCCTGCAGGTAATGCAGGATGCATTACGGACGGTATTGTCGACCGCACCTGACAATTTAAATGTCGGTTTGATGAACTATGGTGAAGTGAAATGGCGTGAAAAAGCGCACGGTGTAAAGTTTCCCGTGACCGATATTACAGCCTTGGCCGAGCCCGTTGTGAGTGAAAAAATAGTAGCCCATGATTGGGGAAAAGATTGGTGGGAGAGCAGCATTCCTGAGCCTGAAGCCACAATAACTGTCAGGGACTACCTAAGTAAGATAACAGACTGGTACTGGAAAGATAATTGGTATCAGGTTGCGTATGGTGGACAAGAAGCTAAAGACATGGAGAAGGTGGGCGTTACGCCAATCGTAGAGGCGCTATATGAAGCCGCACTCTATTTTCGTGGGGAGAAAGTAAGCTATGGATTGGGTGACGTTGGTTACTGGAATCGTTGGTCTGCTCATCAGTCGACTTATGAGGGAGATCCTATCAAGTGGGATAGTGATATATGTAAAACAACTAAAGCCAATGCTACAGGCGCACCTATTGACTTTGATGAGGGTGAATATCCTTGGTACAGGTGCCCGGCTGATCCAAGCAATCCCACTTCGCCTGGAACTTACGAAAATTGTAAGGCCACTGAAAACTGTACCACTACAACAAGCAGTGTATGTAAGAACTATGTCGCTGGCTATTGCAGTGAAAAGGTTATTGATGAAGGAGGAGTATCCCGCTGCGCGCCAGATTCACCATGGGTTAGCGGTTATTGTGAAAATGACGAATACGAAGATGAGACCAAAACACGCTGTACTTATCAACGATGCGCAGGTGGACATACTTCTGAACCCAATTACAGAACCCCTATTACTCAAACTTGCCAAAGTAATTTCATCGTATTGTTATCGGATGGTAAACCACAGTACTCGGGTGGCTATGACACTTCAGGCAACCGTGATGGCACTAACACGCCGGGGCCGACCTACTGGGGTCTAAAGGATGGTCGGTTTGCACCCATGGTGGACAAAGTTGATGCTTCAAATCAATTTGATCATACCGACTGTGAAGCTAATAAGACGCCAAGCGGATACCCAAGCGGGACTTGTGGTCCTGAGTTGACAAGTTTCTTGTCGAAAGCGGATAACAGCGACTTAGAGGGAGTGCAAACGATTGATACTTATGCAATAGGTTTTGGTCTTGGTGGAGAAGAGGCCTCCGCTCAGAACTATCTGAAAAGCTTGGTTTCTACTGATGACCCTGCTACTCCTGAAGTCGAAGGTTATTTTTCAGCTGAAGATGAGGTGCAACTATCGCAAGCCTTTAGCCATATTTTGGCTAAGATCAGTTCTACGACAACTTCGTTTGCATCACCCGGCTATTCAGTAGATCTAAAAACAAGCTTATTTAATGAAGATAATATTTATATTCCAGTATTTGATAAGGGTTTGACTCCGCGTTGGAGTGGCAATCTTAAGAAGTTTAAGTTGCAGACTGATAGTGCAGGGAAAAATTTCGTCGCCGATAAGAATGGCCTGCCAGCGGTTGATAACCTTGGTGTATTTAACGAAGATGCCACTGACGTATGGTCGACATCATCTACCGGTGATGGTCGTGAAGTCGCAAAAGGTGGTGTTGCCCAATTGATAGATCCTAATAATCGTCTTGCAGTTACCGACCTTGGTTGCACCAGTTATCCATGTAAATTAATGGAAAATGGCGTTATTACGAATACAAAGAATCGTATCCATCCAGAGAATGATGAGAGTAATGATGGCGCTATTAACAATGCCGTGCTGGGTTTGGCAGATGATGTGGTTGAAAGCACTAGAATCAATATGCTCAACTTCATCCGTGGCAGAAAGTGGAATGAAGCAACAGGTGTCTTTGATACACACCCGCATATGGGAGACATGCTTCATACCGAACCATTGATTGTCACTTATCGGGAAGATTATAAATCTGATGGTGAACCTAATGGTCAGGTTATCTATGCATCAACAAACGAAGGGTACCTTCATGCGTTTGATACAGTCACTGGAAAAGAAATCTTTGCCTTTATGCCTTCATCTTTAATGAAGAATATCCCGGTGCAGTACTATAACTCCACGATTGGAAAACATGCCTATGGCATTGATGGGATTATGAGTAAACGGACTTTTACCGATGAAGAAGGAGTGAAACGTACCGTACTTTACTTTGGTCTACGTCGTGGTGGTCGTGAGTACTACGCTTTAGATGTAACGGTCGCTACAGCTCCTAAACTCTTATGGAAGGTGGGTGCGAATGCTCAGCAAGCGTTAGACACTGCTTTGTCACCAAATAATCAGCGTTGCGAAAATAACACCGATATTAAAAGTAAGTGCACGATTGATGGCGTCTTGGGTGTGGGTGATTTCGCAAGACTTGGACAGTCTTGGTCAACACCTTATTTAGCGAAAATTCGTAGTAGTGCAGGCGATTCATCAGCATTTAAAGATGTTGTAATCTTCAGTGGTGGATATGACACTAATCAAGATGAAGAAGATCAGGAAGTACGTGAAGCTACAGATACTGTGGGTAATGAGGTGTTTATTGTTGACGCATTTAATGGCACGTTATTGTGGTCAGCGCATGATGGTGGCTCCTTGGGCGATGGTGTTTCAAATGCTAGCCAATTGACACATAGCATACCTGGCGGCATGCGCATTTTGGATATGAATCGGGATGGTGCAGTGGATCGTATGTATTTCGCTGATACAAAAGGTGATGTATGGCGTTTAGAGCTGCCAACAGGGCCTAGTTTTGATTTATCTGATTCTAAATTGATTAAATTCGCTAGTTTAGGTGGTACAGCTGCTCAAAATCGCATGTTCTTTAACGAGCCAGATGTAGCGTTGCTAAAAAAGGGAGGTCGTCAATGGCTAACCGTTTCATTGGGGAGTGGCTACAGAGCACATCCGGCAAACGACGAGGCGTCAGACCGGTTTTACGTGTTAATTGATGGCGCAGTGAATACTTCATTAGAAAAGAATAATGCGGGTGATGGTAATTTTGAAACCTTAGATCACAGTGACCTAGTGGCGATTACAGTGACAGGTGATCAAACGATTTCCTCAATAGACCGGGGAGCTATTGATAGTAATACGATTCTCGATGTTGAAGGCAAAGCCGGTTGGTACATGAACATGCCAAAAACGGGAGAAAAGGTGCTTGCTACCAGTATTACGTCTGAGGGTAATGTTATGTTCACAACATTGGTGCCTGATGTAGGTGCTGCGGCTTCAACAGTGGATTTATGTAGCGCTCCGATCACTCAAGGTCGTTTTTATTCATTCAATATTTTAACCGCTAAGGCTGGAAGTGATTTGAATCGTAGTGGCGGAACGATTACAGACAGTGATTTGATGGCTGTGGTCACTGCAAATGAAATCCCTGGAAAGCCGCAAAGAGTATTTAATAAGCCAACTTGTAAGGATAAGGAATGTACTCAAATGGTTGATATCAGAGTTGGTAAGCGTAACGAAGCACTGACCACTTATGATGCCTCTCTACTGGAGAGCGTTTTCTGGACGAATCCTGAAAGAAAATAGTGATAGAAGCATTGCGCATATTACTTTCAGAAGGTAATATGCCAGCCTCTTTAGGCGCGTAGCTCAGTTGGTTAGAGCACTACCTTGACATGGTAGGGGTCGGTGGTTCGAATCCACTCGTGCCTACCAGAATTATTCTGGTTGATTATTTATAGTTAAGCCCTTGTAGTTTCTACAGGGGCTTTTTTGTGGTGTGCTTATTTTGGCGAGTACGCTACAAAATGCGTAATTAAAAAAGGCCTACAGCGTAAAACACTGTAAGCCTTTGATATCTTGGTGCCGCAACCACGAATCGAACGCGGGACCTACTGATTACAAGTCAGTTGCTCTACCAACTGAGCTATTGCGGCGAAGAAGCTGCGCATTTTATAGATCTGATCTAAGCGGCGCAAGCCTTTTTAACTAGATTTTTCGAAAAAATAATTTTCTAAAATTTGTTCTTTAAACCAACATCGACGTCTCTTCTTTTTCTTCTACTTGCTTGTTATTGTTCGTGCCGTCGCGTTGTAGCCCCTAGAAGCTGTAATGGATTCTACGTGGGGGCGATGAATAGATACTGAACTGTCATCCGACTAATAAAATATAATTATATTGCTTGTTTCAATTGCGCATAAAGCGCTTAGCCAAGGTCATTGAATCCCGCTTTTTTATAGAGCGCCTGAGCTTTATCTAAATCTTTTTCCACACCATCACCCTGTTCGTACATCATGCCTAAGGTGGTTAGTGATCCCTGCAAGCCTTGCTCGGCCGCAAGCTCGAACCATTTGATGGCTTCAGTGCTATTTTTATTAGCACATTCACCTTGCATATACATGAAGCCGAGGCCATGCTGCGCCATCGCGTATCCTGACTCCGCAGATTCTTTCATAAATTTATAAGCTTGCATGGGGTTTGGCACGCAACCCAACCCATTCTGATGCATAATAGCCATCAAGTGCTTAGCTTGTGCATCACCTTTTTGGGCAAAGGGTGTAAACAGTTGCATTGCCTGCGTGAATTGCTTGCTTTCAAAGGCGGCCATGGCGCTGGCAAAATCTATAGCTTCTTCATCTGTGTAGGTTGAGTTTGGCATCGTAAGGGGCTCGTGCAGCGGTTAAAATAAGTTGAGTCGACTCTATAGCAACATTAGCAAAATATCCCCTCCCGATGGAGGTATTCAGAAATGGCCTTAGCGCCGTATACTTCGATTAAATTATGACTGACATTAATCCCCAGCTCCATATGCGCTATTGCATCCAAAAGGTTGCAACTGGCCCGGACTACAGCAAAGATTTGTCATTTGAAGAGGCGCGCGACGTCATGCGCGTTATTCTTAATGATGATCCTGATCCCGTGCAGACCGCGATTTTATTCATAGCCTTACGTATGAAGCGTGAAACAGATGAAGAAAATCGAGGTATTTTACAGGCGCTAATCGAATCATCTGAGCAGGTGGTTGCAGATGTCGACGAGTTGGTTGATGTGTCCGATCCATATGATGGCTATGCCAGAGGGGTGCCAGCGTCGCCATTTTTACCGGCTGTGTTGGCCTCACTGGGTGTCAATGCAGTATCCCATGGTTTAGAAGTGGTGGGGCCTAAGTTTGGGGCGACACATCACCGTGTTCTGAAAGCGGCTGGGTTAGATGTAAATCTCTCTGTTAGTGACGCCGCTAAACAGCTCGCTGACATTGGTTGGGCGTATGTGGATCAGAAACAATTTGCGCCTGGTTTGAATCAATTGATGAGTCTGCGACAGCGCATGGTGAAACGTCAGGTGTTGAATACGGTTGAATCATTAATCGGTCCGGTTCGAGGACGGCTTAAGACGCACTTTATGTGTGGTTATGTACACAAGGCCTATCCGCCAATCTACGCGTCATTGGCACGTCAGGCCGGGTTTGACACTGCCATGTTTGTTAGAGGAGTGGAAGGCGGAACGATTCCATCACTACAGCAGCAGGGTAGGTTGTTCTTTTATCATGAAGGGGCTGATTTAGCACAGCGTGATCTGTCGCCCAAAGATGTTGGGATCACGGCGACATCGCGTGCAGTCCCACTGCCTGAAGGCCTGCCTCCTGTAAAGGTGGCGGATAATATTTCCTTGCCGGTTGATGGTGAGGCGCTGGCAGCTGTTTCTGCTGAGATGGGGCTGGCGGCTTTAGCAGGCAAGCAAGGATTAATGTACGACTCACTGGTCTACTCTGCATCGATTGCTATGACACATTTAAAGCGTGCCGAGTCGATGATAGAAGCGGCAGAGCAGGTTAGAGAGACACTAGACAAAGGTAAGGCTCTGGAAGCATTCAAAGCGGCTAGCGTGACTTAACGGTTTGCCTAGGAATATACGGTAGTAAAATAGCTGAACAGAATTTGACAGTTTTATGAGGAAACTAACATGAATCAAGAATACTACAACGCAGTTGTCGCAATGGAAAAAGCGGGTACCGATCCTGAGTATATTCAGGGTTGGCAGTGCGGCTATTTAATTAACCCAATGCGGGAAGAGCAGCGACTGACGCCTGCTTATGAGGCGGGTTACGAAGCAGGTAAAGAGAAAGACGCTGAAGCCTTTAAGGCTTTTGAGGGCTAATTCCAATAAAAAACCGACTTATCTGTCGGTTTTTTCTTCTAACGCCTTGATATAGAATGATAAATCATTCTATTTGCAGATGAATTTGAACCTATAGTCTCATCTGACTACTAATATATTGTTTGAGCTCATACGGCTTAACGTCACCAGTCTGCATTGCCTTAAGCTGACCGCGTGGTGAATAGATAAGGTAGGTTGGATATCCAAGAATTGCCTTTCGTGTACTTTTACGGATGAAGCGATTGAACTCGTGACGGTTGCTGACAAAGTTCCTGAAGTTAACTTTGAGCGGCCGCAATGAACTATTGGCTACTCTTGCATCACCGTCAAGT
>ENA-ORXR01002002-ORXR01002002.1-marine-metagenome-genome-assembly--contig:-NODE-2002-length-20241-cov-10.166187_pt1 | contig 20241 bp, 10 predicted proteins | sample MGYA00237866_ERZ511479 | MGnify/ENA metagenome assembly ERZ511479 | reverse complement strand
GGGGGGGGGGGGGGGGGGGGGGGGGCACGCCGCGGGCGCGGTCGACAGTGCGAGTCGTTCTCGAGTCGCAACGCCAACGTCTGTGATGCTCACCGTCAGCTGCCCGCCCGCCGCGGCACCGCGGCGGTCGGGGTGACGCACAGCGATGAACCTGAATTTGAGTCTCGTTGGACGCCCGGTGAATAGTAGTCCCCCACATGATGCACCAAAGAACTGGAAGAATCTTTGCTCGGCTGTCTGTTTTCCAGTATTTACAACCATTGATCCCTGCAAGATCAACAATTGGCTCGGAGGGGGGCGCGTACCCCGTCCGCCGACGCAGCCCGTCGCCACGCCCGACCCACTATAGCCACGGTTCCCGCTCCCATACACCTGCAGGTCACCGCATGGCGGTGAACGACTGCCCCGCCGGTGGCGGTGGCGGTGGCGCCGCCGCCGCCGCCGGGGGTGTACTCAGCCGCTCGGCCGGCGACGCGGGCAGCGGCGACGTCGTCGCCGTCACCGCTGACGCGCGGGTGGGTGGCGACACACGCCCGGCGGTGGGTCATCTCCCCGGTTGGGACGTCGGGGGTGCGCGTGAGGGCACTGTGTGGGCCCCCGTCTGGTGACACCGTATGGGCCCTCGTCTGGTGTGCCTGCGCTCCGGTGGCAGCGGGGTGGCGGCGGCAGTTGGCGGCCGGTCTGTGAAGAGGACGGCCGAACCGCACGGGCGACGAGCAGGATGGGGGTGGCGGTGGCGACGGTGGCCGGTCGGACGGCGACGGCTGAGCAAACGGCGGCGGCGGGCCCACATCTCGCGGGCCCGACGCACCTCGGCGGGCGTCCCGCGCCCGCCAACCCCTCACCCTGCGCCGTGTCGTCGCCGTGGACGTCGAGTCGCTCACCACGTGCGGGGGTGTGGGTGGCGTCAGGGAGGGACGGCCTGTTGCTGGCATACACTGTCATAATGGTGCCGTTGCATCGCGCGCACACGCGCCACAGCGGTGGCTGGAAGCCTAGCACCGCGGACCGTCGTGAAAAAGAGTTCGCATGCCCTACCCCCCCGTTGGGCAACGTCACACAGGTGCGCCCGGGACGGTGATCCGCGCTGTCACGTGCGCGCTGCCGCAGCCACTCAACCGCGCTTTGAGTGGCAACCGCCGTCCGCGCGGGGTTGCTCGCCTCGAAGCGCTGGTCATCGACAGCGCACCGAAAGGCGTCCACCGCGGTGGCAAGCCCGACCTCGCGTCCGCGCGCGGCTGGTTTTGTTGCCCCTGTTTTTTGCTCCTGGCAAAAGCAGAGCGCCCATGCGAAAGGTGGACACGACTAAAAATATTCAGTAATCGTTTGGAAGGTGTGACGACTACTGATATTTTCTAGTCACACTTCTGAGCGCTACAATAAGTTCCTCGCTGTACTAACTTCATCCCGCATGGCGGCCTGATGACACTGGCAAGAAATCCAGTCCGGGGCTGCTTCGCTCTCCTGGCACATGTCAGCTGGAGAACCCTGACAGTGCCCTACTGGGACGATGTGGGCGATCTTCCACCACATGCGTATCGTGCGGCACAAGGCGCGGTTCCCAATCAGCCAGGGCCCGTTTGGCTGCGCCCCAACAGCGTAGCGCGAGCGCGTTGGGCACTTTGAGGAGACACCCCCGTGCCGCCAAAAAAATACAATGCTGGGCGAAACGAGTTGCCTGTGGGCGACCCTTGACGTCGCCGCGTGTCGCCGCGGATCTGCAACCGGGTCGGGTTCGCCGTCGGCAGAGACTTCGGGACCTCGGACGACCCGTGCGAGCGCGTACCGACCTCAGCAAATTGTTGCTGGGGGTTTGCGTGCGCTGCCCGTCTCAGGGATCCCACGTTTTATGTAGCACGTCGGTGAATGGACGAAAACAGCGCCCTGACCAGTACGTTGCGCCAGTGCTCGCCCGTTACCCGCGCGCCGCCTGGCGGGGAGTCGCACTGTCAACGGCGGCGGCTGGTCCTCGTGGGTCGGGTCTGTTCCTTGCTGGCACACCAGCATCAGGGGCTTCCTGCTGTTTTTTTAGACAGGCGACCTCCTCCATCTTCAAAACATACAGTGTCCGCCCCCCCCGTGACGGCAGAATCAACAGTTATCAGCGTCGGGCCCTTCGCGCGGGCGCCTTTGCCTGTCGCCACCAATGCACCAGCGGCTGCGCGGCCAAATCTGTTGATTGGCCACCGTGTTTACGGGTGCAGCACACACGTTGCCTCCTCGTGGCCTGTTGCGGGCCAAAGGGTGCGACCAATCTGTAATCGGGCTGGTCTGGTGGCATCGTCTCTTAAGTTAAAATGTCCATCAGCCTGTGCATCGGCTGCGACCGATGGGCATCTCTCCATCAAAGCACCCTTCGATACGGATTTTCGATAGGAATCGGAAGCTCCATCGAATCGTACCGGCAGACACAGTGTAAACGCTGCGTGGCTGCGAGTTCCGATGCGAGAAACGAAGGCGGCGGCCTTCGGCCGGACCTGACTCGAGCGGGCCGCACGGCACGCGCAGTCTGATTGGGCCACGTCTGGACCGGATTCCGGCGAGCGCTGCTTCTGTAAAGCGCACAAAGCAGCGGCCCCGCGCGGAGGCCTTCGCACAACCTCAGACGCAGCACGCGCGAACTGACGCAGCAGTCGCACGTGGTGCTACAAAGGCTGGGTCCCCTCACCCACCTCTAGTTCTTTTGCAGGAGCAGTGCCGCTGGCGCTGAGTTGGCCTGTCCGACAACGTCGCTTCCTCGGCGTGTAGCCGCCACCCGTCCATGTGACTGCCCCAAGACGCCCCAAGACGCCCAAGTCTCATCCGCCGTCCTCAATCAAACCTGTCCCTGCTCCCCCCCACGTTTCCGTGCAATGCTGCTCTCCTAGCGCCTCGCGCATCAATCCGTGAGCACCGCCCCCCATCCATGCCAGCCACCAGCGTCTCTTTTGCATGGATGGGAGAACACAGAGCTCACAGAGGCATCAAGGCGGCGTGAGTGGCAGTGGGCCATCCGCTTTGTGTCGTTAAGGGCAGGCACAACCGAGACTGTAGACGACCCATGCACAGAGAAATAGAGGTTGTGATACAAGCGCTCCACCACGACCCCACGAACATGATACTCACCAACCATCCACGCACCCACATCATCTTTATCCCCACCGATAGAAATGGTTGACAAAGTAGCGCATCCCACGCAACACCCTCGCCGGCGCGGAGATGGGAGGGGGGACCACCTCGTTCCCCAGCGTCCGCAGCATATGACCGAAGTCTGGGACTACGTGCACCATGCGCAATATACGCTCGACGGGCACCTTGCGCAGCTGCCAGTCAGACCCGTCTCCCGGCACGGCCCACCTCAAGCGCTGACAGCCCCGCTGCACGAGCGGGCAGTCCACCACCCCCGACACCACCTGCAACTCGCACACTACGCCAAAGTGTGCGCCATCCTCCCGCACAATCGCACGGAGCTCGCCAGTGCGGCATGTCCCCGAGGCGTCGCCTGTCATCTCAAAAGCCACGGCATCGTACCACTCCGAGTTGTGGAACGAGGGGGACGCGCGGAGCAGCTGCGGAAGCTCAATACCTCCGCCCAGCCGCGCCGTGATGCGCGTGCAGCTGAGCACGCTCACCGTCTCCGCGTCACGCTTGCCAAGCAACCCGCCGAGCCCGGCGAGGCCAGGACGCTGTGACAGCTGCCCTACCGTGTGGCGCACAACGTGGCCGCTGAGATTGGGGTGGTGGGCGCCGACAGGTGCGCTGTCCTGTGCCGCGAGGACAGGCCAGCTTTCGGCGAGCATCGAGTCCAGCTCCTTGTCACTGTCGTACCCGCCCTCCGCCGTCAAGTTGCCCTCGTGGTTGCCCGGAACGACGTCGGCGCGCGCTGCCCGGTCGCGCTCCGCTCGTTCGTGGGAGGCCAAGATCTCCCGCGTCCCCTGCGCGTGCCGCACAATCTGGCCGGTAAAAGTATCGAAGCCCCGGTTCGTGCGCATGTAGTACGGCTTGTCCTCCTTGTGCTGCGACTCATTGCTGGACGTGTTGCCGTTGGAGACGTTGCCATGGCAACGCACGGCGTCGAGGACATGCCGTAGCAGCCGATGGATCTTGGTCGTGTTGATCACGCCTAGCAGCGGCGTGGCAAACTCGTTGACGAACCGGGTCGCCTTTACGTCAAGCGCCTTGGCCTCCAACAGGGTGAGCGGCGGCGCCGCCGCCGAACCGACTTGGCGACAGAGCATCGAGTAGAGCGAGGCGTACTCAGAAAACATTGCGGTTACTGCGTCCTGCACGGGCGTGTCGCCGTACGCGGCCCGGTACGCGACCCAGTCAAACTCAAACGCCGGTGCCAGCTTGGCGGCGGCCGTCTCGTCGTCGCCCGAATCTTGGCTCTCCACACTTTCACCTTTGGCCTTGGCACGCTTGCCGTGCTTCCTCTTCGTGCCGCTGCAGGCAAGCACAGGGAAGACGTGCTCGTCATTCTCAAGTTCCGCAATGTGTGCCGCTGCAATGCGCGCCGCCTCCAAGTCGGAGAGCGCGTTGGAGCCCCCCTTCGGCTTTGGCCGCCCAAGGCCGAACAGGCCGTCCACAGCGAAGGGCAACGCGCAGATGCCGTCGCGTTGTTGGGCGCCAGTAAACGTTGCCTGCTTTTCGTTTTCCGCCACAATGTAGCTGAGGGGGCGGGGGGCGGTGGCATGCAGGCGTTACAGAGAGAAGACACAGGGGATAATCATGTGCAGCATGGAGGTCAAACGCAGATTCGGATGCGATGGGTCAGAGCACATCCCAGAACTTGCTGGCATATGGTAGACGCAATGGCCGGACACAAAGACACAAGGCTCACGCGAAGAGATAGACACAATGTTGAGACTGCTTGCACATACCCTGGCGCCAGCGACCGGGCTCTGCTGCGCCGGCCCAAGCGAGCCAAACGTTTGTTGGCTGCCCGGTAGGTCTCTGCAAACGAGCCCATGAGGGGATAGTGCCCTTTGCAGATAAACGGGAAGATCCGCACCAGGCGGTGCACCAGCAGCCGTGTAATGCCGAGGTCCAGCACCTGCGAGGAAACATACTCAAGAAGAGACAGATGCAGACAGTGGTACAACAAGCGCTTACGACCATGGCAACGCGGCAGCTAGTCAGACTGTTGTTCAGGAAGCGAACATGATGCGGAGCCACGGGACATTGAGTAAAGCGAATCGGCACCCTCCACAACACAGGCGCAGTGCACTCCCAGAAACGGCGGTCAAGCTTACATGCAGCACATCAAAGCCCACCATCTTGTACAGCCAATGAGGGGGGGTGGCCATGCCGGCCATCGCCGCCAAAGCCGGCACGTGGCACTGGATGGAGTCGAGCGACTCGAGGTGAGCGCGGCGCGGCCGGTCGGCGCCATTGGCCTTCAGCGCCGACGCCTCAACCTGCCGCTCGAGTGTGCGGATAACCTCCCTGTCAGCCGACTGCAAAGCCGCCGGTGCCCCACAGTTGGACTTGTGCACATCACAAAGGGAGCAGGGGTGCTCGCACATGCCTTGCTTCAGGCACAATACAGCCCGTTCTTCAGGCTGGTCGCAGACGTACAAGAGTACCCGCGGGAATGCCCACAAGCTGACGCCGTTCCACTGCTCCGGTAGCTCGTAGCCGTACGTGCTGGCGTGGATGGCCGACCGGAAGGCGAGGTACAACACCCGCTGCAGCACGCCACATCGCCGGTCCCGCGCCCTGTCGCCGGCAGAGGCCTCGGCCAACTTTTGAACCACCGGCACGTAGGCAATGGTGTGCCACTCAATGTCGCCCGACACGACGTTGACTAGTCGTATTCGCACTGGGTATAGTTTGTGGGCTGTGTAAGAGGTGGGGAGGCAGCGTACAGAATCACGTCAAGAGGAAAGCAGGGGTCCGACAACATATATGAGTGCCTACACAACCGACAGTAGCACCACTGCGACAATCGTTCCAGACACGACCACCTTTGGCCAAAGAGAGAGACGCCTGCACCCGAGAGAGATACACTCCTGGCGGCAGCTCATGGCGAGTGAGCTTGCGACGCACTCCTCCTTCTCACCACACTGCCCGTCCACCACGCCATCGCTCTCGGACGTACCGCCGGACCACGATAGCAGGCTACTGTCACTGTACACGTGCACGCCCATAAGGAAAGCGCCCGGCTTCGTCGGGTTCTCGCCAATGACGACCTCCTCGTTGGAGCGGAAAGCGTCACCATCCATCGGCGTTTCGCGCATCGCCGTCGGATCCCCAGGCTTGTCCCCGCCGCTCCAAAACCGCACCCGCTTCCCCGATCGCAGCTCCGCCAACAGCACGTCCATCGCCGAGCGAAAGATGGCCACATAAGCCACCCCGCCCTCTTCGAGAGAGCAGGTCTTCCACCCAGCTCCCATGACGGCCGCGTCCAGGTCATCGCGGATTGCACATTGGAAGGCGTACGACGAGTTAAACGTCTTGCGCAGAGCCCGGTCGTGCCCATCATCCATCGGCATCCCCGGGCGCGTCCCGTCCCACACGTCAAGCAGGTCAAAAAGATCCTCCTGCTCGCGGAGGGAGAGTCCCCCCCTCCCAGTGCGCAAAACGAAGCGCTGGAGCGCCTGCAGCCGGTACGTGTTGAACAGGCCTGGTCTGGCGCGCTTGCGCTCGGAGATCAGTGGCTCCGATCGCTGCCAGTCCTTGATCTCCTCGTACAGAGTGCGGATGTACGTCGCGATGGTCGTGTAGTCATACATGGACGCCGTGGAGATCCCGCCGTTGGTCTTGAGCTTTTTGGAGGCGGGGGCGCCCTTTTCGACGCGCGTCAGGGCCAGCAATGACTCGAGGTGCGACCGGATGGCATCCCAATCCTTGTCTTTCTTGCGTAGGTCGTCATCAACTCCGCTTGCGGCCTCCTTGGTAGGCTCCGCCGGCACCCCGGCAAGGGCTAAGCTGTCATCAGCATCGCCGTCCGTGGCGTCGTACTTGGCGTCGCTGACGGCGTCATTTTCTTGATTGACGTCACGTCCACTTGGCGGCACAGTAGATGGAGCGGCAGGGGGACGCACTGAGTCGACAGCGTCGCCACTTGAATCGTTGCCGCCGTAATGGACGGCAGCAACGTCGTCTCCGTTCTTGTGGCCGACAATGGTGTCTGCAGCGGCAGCGCCTTGATGCCCGTCGCCAATGTTGCGACAGTGATTGCCACGGCCGTGATGGCCGCCGTCATGGAGGGGCTGGGGTCGGCGCGGGGGCTTGGAACGCCCGGCGTCGCCATGCATGCTCATTCCGTGCCATTGCAGCGCGGCCGCCGACCGCGACGGCCAGCCGCACACGAGGCACTCCAGCTTCTTCTTGGTGATGGGGACGTCCGACATGATGCCGTCAATCGTTGGTGGGTAGGCGTTGGCTCACAGCTGGGGGAAAGGTCCGAGCAGGATCTGATGGGGGGGGGGGGGGGTGGGGGGGGGGGGGGGGGGGGGGGGGGGGGGGGGGGGGGGGGGGGGGGGGGGGGAAGGCCAGGTACAGGGTGTGGGGAAAGGCCAGAAGAAACGGTGGGTTGGAAGGCCGCGGTCAATATGGGGCAGGACGCAAAGGTCACCACTCTTGAGGCAACCAGCGAGTCAGCTCCCTGCCGTCGCACCGCCGATCGCCTGCAGCAAAAGCAGCTGCCGACACACACCGTGCCCTGGGCAGCACGGGAACCTGGTCGCCCCTCGTTCGCTCTGCAGGACCCCCCCCATCACACACTCCGCACACCGTCCCTCTCCTCATCACCCCCACATTGGTCAAGCAAAATAGAATCATCATACCTGGTAGAGGTCCTGCCGATCGTGCCCCCTGTACAGTGGCGCCGTGCGACGTCGTCGCAGCGCGGCGTTGAGTTGGCAGTCGCGCGCTGCCAGATGAGGACCGTGGAAGCGGGCCGCCTGGTTAACAGCGATTGCATGAAACGACAGAAAGCAGGGGTGCGACCGATGGAGAACAGCTACGGCGCATTGTCACAGTCAGCAGGTGCTACCAGCCCCCGCCTGCCCCAAATGCCCCAACGTGGCGAATCGGTGCGACGAGGGCGCAATCGGTGATCGCGTAGTCAACGTCCCCCCATATCACAACACTTGCGTACGAGCTAGCGCCGTGTCAAGCCTCTCGCAACGCACCAGCATGATGCGACAGGCGGTAGCGCACGCAACGGCGTGAGAAGGAATAAGCCGTCGGAGCGCGACAGTATCAGCCAAGCGAATGGCATGAGGCTAGGAAAACAGAGAGGACGCAAAGGAGCGCGCAGTGAACGCGGGGGGAGATATGCACGGACGCCACAAAGCGAAGTGGCAGCTCGGCCTCGTAGCTGCGCGGCTGGAGGCACGTCGGTCACACAACGGGGTGCTCAGGCCGCGCACTGCAAGCGACACGTATCTCGGGCGCTGCGCGTGTGCAGCCGAATGCTCACGCACGGTACGTGGCAAGGCTCGCCTGCCGGCGGGCCTTGAGGCGGTCCCATTAAACAAGGCCCAACCGACGGTGACCACGCCTCTTCCCATCCGCGCTAAATCGTTCGATGCTCGGCACAGTGTTGCCGCCCATTCAAAGCTGCGCAGTCGCCCGACGTGGCTCACAGCGGCTGACAGCACCGCCCGATGGCCGCGATGCGGCGAGCAGGGCTCGGCGCCGCCCCGCAAGTGGGACGGAAGCGGATCTGCAAGGCGGTGGCCCAGGATTTTGCCACAAATCGTGGCAGGTACTCGGTCTGTCCCAGATTGAACAGCCGCAGCGGTCCTGCTGCGCTGCAGTGTGAGGCCATGTGACCTCCTAAATTACGATAAATCACGACGATAAATCACGACGATGATCTCTCGACCCTGTAATTGGGAGGCCGCAATTGACTGGGAGCACGTAACAGCGAGGCCTTCTCACCTTCAGCGCGGGACTGCTTCGACAGCTGATCCCGTGCTGAGCAGAGCCGGTGCGCACTGCCCTGTCAGATTCCCTGTCCCACCCGTGCAGTCCGTTGACGTCTGCCTCGGTGCCCTGTCAGATTCCCTGTCCCACCCGTGCCGACGTCTGCCGCGCCACTTGTGTCTGGTCGCCTCCTTTCTTCACCGCTTCCCCTCGCGCCGCTCGTTCACTCCCGCCGCGTTGCCAGTGCACCGCCTCTGCGCCACCCGCACATTGGTCTCGTGCCACCCGGGCTCCGCCCGTGCGCCGCCTGTGCCTCGGACGTCCGGCTTTACGCAGGCCATCACGCGACGGAGGGGGTATTGCTCGGTGACCATCATGCATGATGCGTATCTCTCTGGTGTCTTTCGACGTGGTATCTTAGGGTGGTGCTTCCCGGCTCGTTACGGGTCTGTTTGACGAACAATGGCGCGGTCACTTGCTGGCGAGCTGCTGCCACTCGTCCTCCGCTTCCCAGTTTTCCCCCTGGGGTGCTGCCTCTCTAACCGACACGGTCCTATCCGCCACGCCCGCATCATGAGGTATGGTACCGCCGTCGCCAGCCGTCGTGCCGGCTCCCAGTCACTCTGGGATTGGAATGCCCCTTCGTTGCAGGTCGTTTATTGACAGCGTGACACTGATATCGTGAAAGTGCTTGCTCTGGCCCCCTTCGCTTTGCCTCGCCGCGTCTGCCGCCCTTTCCTCCCCTGCTCTTACCCCCCCTCCTAAGCAGCACGGCAGCTTAGTGCACGTGCTCGGGCGGCCGCTCGTGGCTTTAAAAGCCTCCTCCCTGTCGCCGACCCCGCCGTCATATTTTCGTCGGCTCTACCACATCCGTCTGCACAGCGCACTCTGAGGCCGCTGCCTTCAAGTCCAACAAGGGCCACCCATCCCGCCGCCTCCTCTTTTTCTGGCCGTTGCTGAGTTGCCGACCTTTTTTGTGCTCATCATGGATGCGGGCGACGCGGTCCCCGTGAACAGCGCGACCGACGGGCAGGGCGGCGAGGACAAGCGCCCCACCGGGCCCGCCAACGCCTCGGCGGCCTACGAGCACCACCTCATTTCGCCAGCCCCCCCGGTGGCGTCCGACAGCGCGCACCCCCAGTTGGCGGGCGCATCGATCGCGCACGCGGCTGTGCCTCATCAGGTTCGCATGGATGCGTGCTACGCGGCGGCGGTGGCGTCCGCGGACGTCAACCCGGACAACGGCGTCCCGTACGGGCGGCGTCGGGCGGGCAAGCGCCCAGCCAAGCCCGCGCTCGGGCCGAGCTACTCGGTCCCGACACCGCCGCCGACCAACATGGAGCGAGCCATCAAGAACAACATGCGCGCCCAGAACCTTGCCGCGGCTCTGGTCGCGGCCGACGGCTCGGCGGAGATGGACGATCGCGACGTCATTGGGGACTACGGCACGCAAGGTGTCTACGACCTGGAGCATTACTACGGCCCGACGCCTCCGCCGACGCCGATGCCTACGCCCCCCCAGACGGGCGCGCTCAACGCTCCGGGCATGTTCAGTGGCATCCAGCAGACGCTCTCCCCCGTCCAGTACGGGCTCAATGAGGCGGCCGCTTCAGTGGCTGGCGGCAGCCAGCCTCGACCCGGGCCGCCTGCGCTCGCGAAGCGCAGTACGAAGGGCAAGAGCATCGCAAAGGTGAGCAAGTCGAAGGCCGCCCCGCGAATCGCCGCTCGCGCCAAGGCAGCGGCCCTCCGAGCTGCTTCCCGGTCTGTGGAAGGCGACGACCTCTACGACAAGCTGCAGCAGCTCACCGTTCCGCAGTCTACGACTACCCCGGGGGCGGCATGGAGCGCGCCGCCGGCGCCAGCGGCGCCCAGTGCTTCCACGCCCACGGCGTCCCCCAGTGCCGCGCCGGGTCGTCGCTCTCCTGCCGGAGGCTGCCGCCCGCCCATTGCGCCGCGCGCGAACCCCCCGTCGCCGCCGCCGCCGGGTACCGGACCCAAACTCTCCCCGGGGGCGGGTGCGCGACAGACGACGGACTGCGGCGTCGGCACGTCGACGGGCAACTGCGCGGCGCCTGCTGCAACCTCAGGCGTCGGCAATGTGGCAGCGAACAGCCCCAAGCAGGGGAGCAGCGACCTGTTCAAGGTGGTGAAGAAGGCCGTGATGGAGACCAACGTGCCACTCGCCAACGCGCTGCAGGGGGTGGCGCGGACGGCTTTTGAGCTGTCAAAGGAGAGCGCCGGCACGTTGAACAAGTTGGATACTTTGGGTGTCTCGCATGAGAGGCTCGCGCGCGCCATCATCAAGGTGGAGCAGGCGCAAGCGTCGGTGGACGAGAAGCTGACGGCGGTGGTATCTATGATCAAGGCTCTTGACACGTCGGACGAGTCGGGCATGGAGTCGACCGACTCGGACGGCGACTCGACGATGGGCCGCAACAAGAAGAGCAAGGGCCGCAAGAGCCGCAAAAAGACCAACCGCGACCGCAAGGCCAAGGCCGCCTTGGGCTTCAAGAACATGGAGAAGGTGCGGCGTGTCTTCCGCCGTATGCTCATGGACCACATCGCCAAGACCAACAAAACCAAGCTCGTCTACCCGGACATGGCCGCAACGTGGGATATCCTGGTCCAGGCCTCGCAGGAGGCGCTCACCCTCACCACGCAGCTGGCCAAGGACTTTTTGATGGACTTCATTCTAGTGCCTACCCGCGCTGACCCGACGGAGGCCGTGTCCAAGCGCGCGTCTGTCCCGCTTCTCCGTGTGAAGCCGCACCTGTTGCAGGCGCTGAAGGAGCGCACCATCGCCGTGTTCCTCCGGGCACTTGGGCTGTCCAAGGCGGAGATGACGGCCGTGCTGGCCGGCAAGTGGCTGGACCTCAACGCGTACATGCAGTCCGCGATGGGCTTCCAGGCCATCTTGGCGGCGGTCAAGGAGTTCTTCATTTTCCTCGGCGCGGCGGATCGCATCATCATCAGCGACTCAGTCGGCACCACGGAGGTCGTCGAGTGCGCCCTCGGGCACTTTGCCCTGGTCAGCTGCCTCGTGCGCTCGTTTCTTGAGACCGTGGCGGGGGTTCGATCGGGGCGCCGCAACGGAGTGGGGGAGGGCATGGTTGAGTACTGGGTGGAAGAGGTGGGGCGGGTGGACAGCTTCCTCCCATGCCACACGGCGGTCCACGACGATCTTCGCCTACTCGACGGCGACGACGTGGCGCGCGCAACGTTTGAGGATGATGACGAGCTCATGCTGGAGGGGATAGTGGTGTGAGGGTGTTTCGTTGTCTGTGTCTGCTGTTACGGCCCTCGCTTGTGCACCTGTGGGGCATTGCTTGTGATGCGTGTTGCCCTAGGTGCCGCTCCATGACGCGTTTGCTCTTTGTTTTGAACATTGTTAGTTGCCAGTGAATACATGATAGCCTTCTTCTCCTCACGAGCTTCTTGGTAGTATGCGAAACGTCACAAGCTGAGCACAAAAATCGCAAGCTACTGCCGCCAGAAAGAAGGGAAGCGCAGTGCACCCCTACCAACCGGACCCTTCCCGTTCCACCGGGACAAGAACAACTGCAGCTCATTGGGGGGATCAACGGCTCTTGATCCGGCACTGCCCGCAGTTCATTGGGCTGCTTTTTCTGTAATGGTCGGCCGTTTTGGTGCCCTTGACGAAGCTTTTTGTGCCCCGTGCGGGGAATACCGATGGGATAAACGGACATCGGGGTTACAGTTTATCGGGTGTCCAAATCGGCGTCCATCGAAACCCCCCTCTGATACGGGTATCAGGCGCTGTCGGAAAGTGCTCCTCGATCCGGGAACCCACTTAATAGACGATCGTTGCGAGAAGGCAGGCGAGCCTCCAGCCGGGGTGACGCGCGGCTTGCGGGGCACGCAACGGCTCGGATGGACCGTCATGGCCAATCGCCTGGTCGGCCTGCGCGTCGTCTGTCAAAGAAGCTGCGGATTCGTGGCCCGGTGGTGTCATCTGAGGCGCACGAGCCACAGACTCACAGAGCAACGATTCCCAGACCGCACAGACGTCGCCTCTGCAGCTGCCGCTGAGGTTGGGGCGCTGGATTCTCAGCTTGCTTGCCTCTTCTGGGCACCCGCGGGCGGGGCTCGCAGAAAGGGTGCGGAACTGTGGGGCGATGTCCAAAGCCACCCCGCGCCGCTTGCAGCCTTGCTGGGTCGTCCTGTTTTCTGTCTTGAGAATGGAATGGGGTGTGACTGGCGCGCAGGTCTCGCACGACCTCGTCCGCGCGCGTTGGTTTGGGCCGCCAGACGATAGCGGTGAGCCCAACGCTCGTCGCACCCGTTGACAGCTCTCCTACACGGTGAGGGCGCGTCGGGCGGCATCCCCTGTGCGTTGGCACCGTGTCGCCAGCCGCTCAACGCAGCCCACCGCCGTCATCACGCGCTACGCAAGGCGCTGCACCAGCGGGAGCGTGGCGCCCCCAGTCGCAGCCGTCGATCCCATCGGGGCGGGCGCGGCATCCCCCCTTTCTTTTCGTCACGTCATTTGACCTCCTCTGCCCACGCGGCCGCCCTCCTGTCGACCCGTCTGTCGGCAGAGGGGACGTGACCTTGCCCCGCCCTCCAATTGGCACCGCTGTGTTTCAGATTCCAGTGCCCCTCACCCGCCTCATCCCCACCGCGCTGCGGCGCGCGACTCCACGAGCCCCCCGCGGGTGGTCTGAGCACCGCTTGCCATCCCTGGTGGCCCGGCCAACACCCCACCCGCGGCCGCCAGCCGCCCGCCGGTCCCACGGCTGCCCACGCCGGACCTCGCTGTCCAGACAATTGCCGCCTGGTGCGGTGCCTTCTTCAGCCTCGCAGGCCGTCGACCGCCTGCGGCATTCCGTCGCCGTGATTTTGTCGGGCGGCGGGCCGAACGTGTGTTCTTGGGGATAGCCGCCGCCGGGCGGTGGGCGTCGGGACGCACGCGGCCCGTCTGGTCGCCTGCTGCTGCGTCACTCCTTGGGCACGAGGGAGACAGGTGCATCCCGGTAACGGCGGTGCTACCCCTCCCCCACCGCTTCCCCCTCCCACACGTCCCCACCGTCGTGTGTGCGCCTTGTGGCGGTGCTCGGCGCTTCCTCCCACCGCCGCCATGCCTCCGCGCAAGTTCACCGTCCCCGCCGTGCTCGTCGGCATCGTGACCGCCGGCTTGGTCATCGGCCTCGGCACCTTTTTTGGCATCCGCGCGAACGATGACGACGACGCGCCAGAGTCAATCGGCGTCGGGGGAGGCGACACGAACGTGGTGGGTGGGTCGGTGCCCCCCCCAGAGGAACCCACGCCCGCGCCGACACTCGACCCAAACAACAATGGGTCAGATCACCGCGCGCACGCCGTGCCGGGCACTGGTTACGTGGTGTGGGATTGGGACGAGGCCAAGACGAATCTCCCCGTCTTTGTGTCGGGGCTCGACAGCCACACGCACTACTCGGACCCGGTGACGGGGGAGATTGGCAAGCTCACTTCCTTCACGTGGACGGACATGGCTTCCGGCGAGGTGGTGTTGCGGGAGAAGGAAGGCACCGTCAAGTTTCCTGTCGGGAAAAACCTCCTCAAGCTAACGGTTGTCGACTCGACGGGCGACGTGCATTCGGACACAACCGAAGTCGACGTGAAACCGACCTTGCAGTCGGGTGCCTATTGCCACTCGTACGCAATGGAAGGGGGCAAGAAGCTCGGGTCGTGGCCCCTCATGTGGGGGATCTCCCCTGTCTCCAACGGCGTCAAGCCGGTCGGCGGCGCTCGCGCCGATGGTCTCGACTGGGCGGCTGACGGCATGCCCGAAGGCCTCAACCCGCCCGACAATGTCCAACTGTCGGCCGTCCACTGCGTGTCAACGCTGACGGCGGGCGCCAAAGGCGGGCCCGTGACTTTTGCTGCCACCGCCGACGGGCCCGTCGGCATCAAGGCCAATGGCAAAGCGTCACCCATTGGCGACGCAGCGGCAGAGCTCACGGTCACCCTCTCGCCCGGTGCCGTCGCGAAAGTCGAGGTGCTGTACGCCAAGGCCGCCGACGCGGCGGGCGCCCTCGCCGTCAAGGCCACGGGCGACGCGGCGCTCACGTACGACCTTGCCAAGGTCACGCCCGCGCTCATCAATGCGACCGGCACGCAAGCACAGCCGGAAGGCGGGGAGCTGCTAACGCTCAACGGTGCGGGGCTGTTTGACCACGACCTCCAAGTGTTTTTCGGCGGCGTCGTCGCGCCGATTACGGACAAGGACAAGAACGGGCGGCTGATTCAAGTTCGGGTGCCGCCACGCTTGGCGGGCAACGCCCCAATCCATGCGACGGTTGGGGGCATCAAGAGCAACGAGCTGCCGTTCAAGTACACCTCGTCAGCGCCCGCGCCGGTCGTGTTCAAGGGGGACGTCCTCAAAAAGGGGGGCGGCGGCAAGATTACCTTTAAGCAGCCGACGAGCATTGCGGTCGGGCCCGATGGCCGCCTGTACGTCGGCCGCCGCGTCGGCGTCGTGTCGGTATTTACGGTCAATGACGACTTGGCGGTGACCGCCACGTGCGAGTCGCAGAATCTCGGCAACGGCCGGGAGATCCTCGGCGTCGCCTTCAACCCCGCCCTCAAGTCGCCCGTCCTGTACGTATCCTCGTCGATCCTGGAGTGGCAGAAAAAGAAGCTGCCGGCAACCGCCTGGGCCAATGGGGAGGTGGTCACGCTCGTCCCGACCGGCGGCGGCTACAATGGGGGCAAGTGCCTCAAAAAGGGCAAAACGATTGTGTCGGGCCTCCCGGTGTCAGCGCACGACCACGGCATCAATGGGTTGCTCTTCCTCAACAATGGCAACCTCCTCATCTCCGTCGGCGGTCAGACCAACGCGGGTATCCCCGCCAAGAAGCTCGGCTTTGTCAAGGCCTCCCCGCTGTCGGGCGCGATCGTCCACGCGGCCATCACCAAACCAAACTTCAACGGCGCCGTCAAGTACGACCAGATGGGGGACGAGGGCGCCGCGCGGCAGACGGGCGGCAAGGACGTGCGCGTCTACGCCGCCGGGACACGCAACTCGTTTGGCATGACGCTGCATACCAACGGCCAAGTGTATGCCACCGACAATGGGCCGTCCGACGGCTATGGCGGGCGGTCACTGTCGTGCACCACGCAGCAAGACGCGGGGCAAAAGGACGTGGACAAGCTGCTCCACATCAAGGATGGCCTTTTCTATGGCCACCCCAACCGGAACCGCGGGCGGGATTCGCCCGTCCAGTGCAAGCACTTCCCGACCAACTCGGGGCCGGCGCCCGGCTACACGCCGCCCATGACCATCTTTCCCACGTCGACCGACGGCCTTGTGGAGTGGACACTCAACCTCTTCCCCTCCCTCCGTGGCTCCCTCCTCGCATCCAAATTCGCGCCGTCCAACAATGGGGAGCTGTTCCGCGTGCAACTCACGCCCAACGGCGCGGGCGTCATTGGCGGTAAGAAGCACGAGTCGCTCTTCCCCCAGTCGGGCGTCTCCATCGCCCTCCACCCGTCGGGCATTGTCATCATGCCGCGCGTCATCCTCGGCGACGTGTTGATCATGCGGCCGCAGTTCAAGCCCCCGCCCAACGCGCCGTTTGTGACGGGCGTGCACCCGCCACGGGGGAAGAAGGCGGGCGGCTTTCCTCTCATTGTGTACGGGTGGGGGCTGAAGGGGGCCACCGCCGTGTCGATCGGCGGCAAGCCGTGCACGGCTCTGCGCAACAATGGCGACCGGTCGGTGACGTGCACGACGCCGGGGGGGGCGACCGGCGCTGCGGCCGTCGTTGTCACCGTGGGGGGCAAGACGTCCGCGTCGTCGGGCTCCGAGTACCGCTACATGAGCATCTAACTGGTCTATTTTTTTAGACGTTGCGGCGGTGACGGGCGGGTGGAACGGCAGAGGGAGCGAACGTCGCACGTCATCTCGAGCAGAGGAGAGGCGCGCCGCGTCGCCGCCACGGGTGGGGGGTGCGGCACTCGCTTTTCGGGGGTGGCGACGAGGGGGCGGAGACGAGTGCGGTTGGGGCGCCAAAAGAACACAAGAAAAACAAGCCAATGAGTCGAGCCGAACTGTACACTTGCGGGCGGCGAGAAAGGGGCCGCGGCAACCGCTGCCGCGGTGGTATACGACGGCGGGTTGTGCGGCGGGCGGGGATGTCGCACTCGCCGCGGTGGGCGGCGACACGCCGCCCCACGCGTCGCGTCACGGGTTTGCCAGCACGGGCGTGGCGTGGCGCCTGTTTGTCGAGCAAAATCCAGACCGTGGCGCCGCACCGGCGTGTTGGGGCGCACACGCGCCGCGGCACCACCCGCCGCGGTACCATCCGCCGCGGCAGCGCCGCGCGCAGCCACCGCCGCCATCCTACCGCGGCGCCCCCCCCCGTTGTGGGGTCCGCCCAATGCCGGCGGGGCCCGCCGGTGAGCTGGCTGCCATCCCGCAGCGGCGGCGGTGGCTACGACGCCGGGCGGGGACTATCGTGCCCGGCGGGGCGTGCGGGGGGGGGGGGGGGGGGGGGGGGGGGGGAAGAAGGAAGGCCACTCCCGATCGCGTCCGCCGGGGTGCCCTTCACCGGCGCGCGCGCCACGGCGCATCAGTTCAACCAGTCGCACGCGGCGGGCAGGCAGTGGCCACTGTCACGCACGCCCCATGGGGGGGTGCGTGACGCACGCGGGGAAGACGGACGCCGCGGCCGCCGGCCAGGCAAGAGCAACGAGACAGACAGCGTCGCTCTGCAACAAACACAGTGGCTTCCAAGACAGACATGACGCACCAACGGGGTCGCAAACGGCACACTTTTCCAGCTGTACAAACGCTACACGCGTTCCTGCACCCCCAGCGCCCGGCACGACGGGTCGCCCAACAAACCACCCGCTCCCCCCTCCCCCCTACAGGTAAATCCCCCCCGACACCTCAATCCGCTGGCCCGTCACGAACTTGGCCTCTGGGCTGCACAGGAAGGCAATGACCCCACACACGTCGTCTGGCTTGCCGAGCCGGTTGAGCGCCGTCATCCCCGTGATGTAGTCGGTCACCTCTGGGTGGGACTCCATCCCCTCCTTGTTGAACGCCGTGTCGAGCATCCCCGGCGACACGGCGTTGGCGGTCATATTGCGGGGGCCGACCTCGGCCGCCACGTAGCGGGCGAGCGTCTCCACCGCCGCCTTGAGCGGCCCATACGCCGACATGGTCGGCACGACAAACCGGCCGGTGCCCGACCCAATGTACACAATGCGCCCGCCGTCGGCCATGTGGGGGAGGAGGCCTTGCGTCAACATGAACGGCGCCGCGTAGTTGACTTGGAAGACCTTGTTCAGCTCGTCGAGGGATACCTTGGAAAACGGCACCTGCGAGTTGATGCCCGCATTGTTGATGAGGAAGTCGAGCTTGGCGCCCCCAAACGACTCGCCCAGCGCGGCCGCGACGGCGGTGACCAGCTCCCCGGCCGACTCGCCCGACAGGTCGACCGACAGGGCGACGGCTCGGCGGCCGAGGTTGCGGATCTCAGAGACCGTTTCGTCCGCTTCGGCCTTGGCCGACCGGTACGTAATGAGCACGTCCGCGCCGCGGGCGGCGAGCATGAGGGCGACGGACTTGCCGAGGCTGCGGCTGCCGCCAGTGACCAGGGCGACCTTGCCTTCAAGGGATGACATGTTGGAAGGGAAGGGGAGGAGGGAGAGACCAGAAGCAGACGAAGAAGGGGTGGGGAAGGGGGGCCAAGCGGAGGAAGCGGGCAAGGAAATGGAAAAAGGAGGGCAAGGGGGGAGGGAGGGAGCACGGGGTCTCAGGAAGAGGGGGACAACGCTGGGCCAAGTGAGCAGAACATGATGGGAGCGGGCGGTCTCGACAGCGCCAGAGTGGGCGCCGAGCTTTTGTACGGCCGCGCCTGGCAGACAGCGAGCGCGGTATGCACGGGCAGTCGCAGAGCCAGCGCCGCCCACTCTGCCACGCACGGGCGCTTGGTGGTCACGCCCCAAGTAAACGGTGCGGGCGAGGCTGTTTGCACGCCCACCAGACCGATTCAGAGTGAACTAGCGGCAGATCCCGTAGAACCACCGCGAGGATGGAGGTGGCCTGCACCTCGGTCCACTCCCATTCGCCCGGATGGAGGCACGGGCAATCAAACCGGTGCGTGCGGCCCGGATCAACGCATCGCCCGGGCCCCCGGTCGGATCCACCGCGCGCGCCGCGGCGGCGCCCCGCGCGTGGATCCCGTCGGTGCCGCCCCCCCGGCCGCGGCTGCCGCTCGTGCGACGGTGGCGTTTGCGTCGCGCCTGCACGGGCAGACCCCTGGCGTCCGTGGTGGCATGCCCACCCCCGCCCGCACGGCGGTCGGCGACGCGCGGGTGCCCGCCGTCTGCCGCCGCGCGCGACCGCCGGCGCGGGGTGCCCCGCGGCGGCCCCGCGGCGGCGCCGCCACCCGCCGCCCGCTGCGCGGCGCCGACCGGCGCGTGCGCGGCGGGCGCCGTCTCGGCGGCGGCGCCGCGGTGCGCGGCGGCCTAGACGGGCGGGAGGGGGGGCACCCACGGCCCGTGGTCGCCCGCCCCCTCGGGTGCGGGGGTGGCCGCCGTCGCCGTCGCCGAGGCGCAGGAGGTGGGCGGCGGCGAGGCGGTGCCCCTCCACCGTCGAGCCGTCGTCCAAACACGCTGAGCCGCCGACGGGGGACGACGGGCTGGCGCCGACGGGGGAGGCGCGCGCGCCGACGGGGGGTGCGGCGCCGCCGCCCAGCCACGACGGGAGGCGGGGAGCAGCGGTGCTGTTTGCGCCTGTTGGGAACCGATCACCCTCCGCCAGTGTGCCCCGGTGGTCGGGGGCGGGGGCGGGGCGGGGGGGGGTCGGGGCTGCCACGAGCCACAGGGGCAGACGCGGTGGCGCGCGCGGTTTCGGCACCGGTTTTGCTGCTCCGTCTCGGTTGCTTTCTCAAGGCCCCAAAGGCACTGCGGGGGTGTTGGGCCGCCCCAGCAGACGGCCGGTCGTGGCCGCCACAAAAGTCTTGCAAACGGTTGGCGAGCGCCTCGGGGCGAGACTGCCCAGCGGCGAGGTGCCGGTGGCCAACAACCAAGACCTCGGCTCCCTGCCCCACATCCGCAAGCACAAGCGCCTCTGTCGTGGCGGACCATCTCGGTCGGGCGCTGGCGGGCATGTCGGTACTGTATGCACGGAACAAACACCGTGCGGCGGCCGTGGGTCAGATGGCCGCGGCGCGCCGCGGCACGCCGGCGACCGCGCCGACCGCGCGCGGGCACGAGAGGGAGCGCGGCGTCGACCCCTCTGACAGTGAATGGGTTGTGCTCCCCGTGCAGCTGTAAGGCAAACGCCCACCCGCCGCGCGCGCGCGCGTCGCCCCTGCGGCCGCGCAAGAGACTCCGCTGGCCCGCGTCGGGATGGCCCCGCGGCGCTGCCGA
>ENA-ORXR01002001-ORXR01002001.1-marine-metagenome-genome-assembly--contig:-NODE-2001-length-20242-cov-7.471510_pt1 | contig 20242 bp, 16 predicted proteins | sample MGYA00237866_ERZ511479 | MGnify/ENA metagenome assembly ERZ511479 | reverse complement strand
ACAGTCGTAAAATCCACCAAACCCCTTAAAATAAAAGGCTTCCTAAAAATCAATGCCTAATTGTTGGGACAGTAGTGGGTTTGTATATCTTTTTCTAAGGGGCTCGCGTCAACTGCAGAGGCCTGAAAACTCATCAACAACAGAGACCAAAGAATCAGAAATCATAACTTCATGATAAACATGTTTGTTAAAATCATAAAAAAAAGAAAATAGGTATAAAATTGCTAAAATCATGGAATAAATGCAGTAAAATCGATACGTTAAAGGAATGCAACCCCTACCCAATATCAATGAAGTACCTGGAATCATCATTATTGACCCAAGCTGGCCCAAACCTAAAATTAGGGTATTGGCGTATACTGAGGCAGATTTTTTTGAGGATCATGATGTTTCGGTCAAGATTCTACCCGCACTTCTTTTAAAATGGGATGTCGTTTGGATAGATGTGATTGGACTTGGGTCTGAAACTGTATTGGCTGAGTTACAAAAGATTTTTCACCTTCACAAGCTTGCACTTGAGGATGTAACGAATTTAAATCAAAGACCCAAAGCTGAAGAATATGAAGAAACACTTTTCAGCGTGCTTCGGCGTTTTGATTTTGATCCTGAGCTTATTAGCGAACAACTTAGCTTCTTCTTAGGACAAGGCTTTGTTCTAAGCTTTCAAGAAAATGGAATTGACTGCTTCCACACGATACGTAATCGCATTCAAAACAATCAAGGGCGTATTCGTAAATCAAAAGCTGATTACCTTCTATATGCATTGCTAGATGCCGTTGTGGATTCTTACTTCCCGATATTTGAATTCTTAGGTGAAAAAATTGAAACCCTAGAAGACCAAATCATTCAAAATCAGAGCAACCAAAGTATCGAAAAGATATATCATCTACGTCGCGATTTAATAACGCTCCGCCGTGCCATATGGCCACTACGTGAAATGCTCAGTAGCCTACTACGTGAATCTACACAATACATGAGTGAATCCACACAAGTATATCTACGCGACTGCTATGGACACAGTGTTCAACTTTTAGATTTGGTCGAAAATTATCGAGAATTAACCAACAGCATGGTAGATATCTACATGTCCATGATCAGCCACAAAATGAACGAGGTCATGCGTGTTCTCACCATAATCGCAACTATTTTTATACCGATTACTTTCATAGCAGGAATCTACGGCATGAATTTTAATGCAGAAAAATCCCCTTGGAATTTACCTGAACTCAGTTGGTACTACGGCTATCCCTTAGCTCTATTATCTATGGCTTTTAGTACCATTGGCATGCTTATCTATTTTTATAGAAAAGGATGGTTAAGCAGATAGCGCAAAATCGGCTTGCTAAAGCGCCCACTTGGACTCATAAACGTTTGAGCTCTATGATGAACCTTTGGTCTAAGACTGTAATATCCTTATCAACTCAATGTTAAATAAATATATTTTTAATTTTCAAAATCATCATGTAGCTCTAGTGCTTTTTGAACTCTTGCCGAGTTGCTAAATGTGGCTATATGAAACATAGCATCCCCTTGATTAACCAGGGGTAAAAGCGTCGCACCTATGAGAATTCCACTATCTTCTGCTAAAGTTTTAAAAGGGTCTCTTCCAAATGGATCAGAAATGATGGCAAGTACATCTCCAACATTAATTTTTTCTCCGATTTTCTTTTTTGCTGAAAACATTCCGCTATGAGATGCTCTTGTCCAGTAACTTGATTTAGCAATATATACCTTTGCATTAGCAACCTTATTTTTACTCTCAACTGAGCTTTGCACCATCCCTATTTTTTTCATAACTGCAATACATCCACCAAGCCCTGCCTTCACAACCCCTGATTCAAAGCGAAGCGCCTGTCCTCCCTCGAAAAGAAGCATCGATACTTTCTTTTTTCTGGCTGCTTCTCTCAGGGAACCATCACGCAAAGTAGAGTCAATAACAACGGGTACGCCAAATCCTTCGGCCAAGCTCTTGGTCGCTGCATCATCAAGGCATGCTCTAATTTGAGGTAAGTTTGTTCTATGAATTGCACCTGTATGAAGATCAATTCCATGGGTACATTTTGAAACGATCTCTTTGATAAAAATATATGCTAACCGACTCGCAAGAGATCCATTTTCAGTACCTGGAAAAGACCGGTTCAAATCTCTTCGATCTGGAAGATATCGAGATTTATTGTTAAAACCAAATACATTAACAATAGGTATTAAAATTAACGTGCCTTTTATTTTATTTAGAAATTTCTTTTTTAAGAGTTTACGAATAATTTCTACACCGTTTATTTCATCACCATGGACTGCTGCGCTAATAAAAAGCACTGGACCCTTTTCATTCCCCCTAATGACTTCGACTGGGATAGTTAGTTTTGTATAGTCGTAAAGCGCTGCTGATTCTAGTTGGACTCTTTTTCTCTCACCTCTGAGTATTTTAACGGCACCGATGACAAGAACATCAGGGTCCTTTTTTAAAGCTTTTTTAGGCATCTGCTCCGCTTTCCTTTGCTTTTTCTAGATATGCTTTCGAAAGTGTTTTGGTCTTAGGTTCTCTTCGTTTTTTTGTTTTCTCTGGAATAAGATCTTTCATCGACTCTATTTTTCCAAAACAGATGATTTTATCTTCCGCCTCAAGAATCTTATCTTCCTTTGGATTTGGGAAAACTCTTCCATCCCTGGTCAAAGAAAGAGCGTTGATATCTTTTTCCCTAAGCCCTGAACCTGAAATTGTTTTGCCTACATATTGAGACTCCTGAGGTATCAAGATTTCAGCAATGCCATACCCCTTGCTGACTGATAATTTCTCTTTTATATTGATTTCAGGATAATCAACCGTCGCTGCAATATAATCAATAAATGCACCTGCAACATCTAACTTGGTACAACCCTCAATGCCCTCTAATCCAGGAGAAGAGTTGATTTCCATAATTTGAGGCCCATCTTCTCCTTCCAACATATCTACACCTGAAATGCCCAATCCCATCATTTTTGAAGCCTTGATGGCAGTCTCTTTATACACATCGGAAAGCTCTACCATTTCTGTTTTTCCACCTCTATGAACATTACTTCTAAATTCTTGGCCCTGAGCAACCCTTCTCATAGCTGCAACTACTTGATCACCAACAACAATAGCCCTGACATCTTTGCCTTTGCTTTCTGCAACAAACTTTTGAATTAAGACATTTTGCTTTTGGCTCTGGAGAAGCTCAATAATAGAGGTAGCCATTTCTATGGTATGGGCAAGAAGAACACCAATGCCCTGTGTACCTTCTAATAGCTTTATAACAACTGGTGCGCCACCTACACGTTCAATGGCGGGCAACACATCCAACTTATCTTTAACAAAGGTTGTCGCAGGAATACCAATTTTGTGCTTACTCAAGATTTGGAAACTTCGTAATTTATCTCTAGAATTTAAAATTCCATCTGCTGAGTTCGGGCTGTAAATATCCATTTGTTGAAACTGTCGAACTACTGCGGTACCAAAATAAGTAAGTGATGCACCTATTCGTGGCAAAACCGCATCGTAGTCACCCAACCTCTTTTGACAATAGTAAAGATCTGGAGACTCTTCCTCTAAATCCAATGCAAATTTCAGTGTATTTAACACTTTTACGTTGTAGCCTCTTAATTTGGCAGCTTCAACAAGCCGTTTTGTACTGTAGTTATTAGGTTCTTTGGATAGTATCGCTAGTTTCATTTTGTTTTTTCCTTCTTTATCTTTGAACCATAGAAAGATTTACCTGTGTCTATTAAATATTTTTTTCTCACACTTTCTCTTCCTAAAAGCAATCGAAACCCCATCTCATCTCTGTTTGTCAATGTCATCTCAATCAATCGAATATCATCTAATATTTTAACTTTTGTCAAAATTACGGGCCTTAGTTCTGTTTGTCCGTTTGAGCTTTTCACTTTCCTAAACTCTATAATTTTAGCTCGACAGGTTTTCTTACTTTTCTCTGTATTTTGATCTGGATGAATAGAAAATTTTACAAATTTATTTTTTTGGCGCTTATATATTTCCATATTAAAAGCGTGAATTGAAGACGTTCTTGCACCTGAATCAACTTTTGCTTTGATCTTATCTATTCCAAAATCTGGCAATGATACCCATTCTCTCCAACCAATAATTTTCAATTTTTTTACTCCTTTTTATCTAAATCAGGTATTATATTAGCCTCTTTTATGTCTGAATGTCTCATATATTCTTTTTTATAGTATAAACCTGTAGGGGACTCCTGGAATCGCCGTTGAATACCCAAATCAAGAAGAGCTAGAATCATGCATACTTGACTGACCCCCAAAAAGTGGACGGTATTAAAGACTAAGCGCTGCGTAATTCATACTTTAGCTGGTGATAGATAATCAAGGCAAGAATGTAATCTTTCTTGATTGTAAAAATTGAGGATGTAATCCTCGATGGTTTTTTGAACCTCCTTTCTGGTTTGTAATGCCCACTTTAGCAAGCTTTTTTTAAGAGAGCATTTTGACGTGTTGAGAGTTGAGTCTCAGCTTGATTGGGGGTTTGATAATTTAAGGAGTTATGCAGGTGTTTTGGTTTTACTCAAAGTTAATCCATCTTTCTAGCTCGATTTTTAGGTGTTGAGGTGTTTTCACTGCTTGAGCAATTGCTGTGGAGTGGGTGGGTTGATTGATTTTTTTCCTTACCTAGCCATGGCAAGATATGAACCTTTAAGCGCCGCCATAGCTTTTGTGCGTGGTCTTTGGTCCAACTTGATTCATTTGTCTTAAACCATTCTTTGACGATCGTTGAGAACCTTAACGTGCCCTTGCGCTTTTCTCTGACCTTCTGCCTTTCTTCGCTAGGATTGACTCCGCGTGCTACCATTGTGCGTACTTCGTTGCACCCTACCCGGGCCTCTTTGAGCGAGATATCAGGGTGCAGGCCCAAGGAGATCATCTTTTCCCGCCTTCAAACTGATAGCGAAAGCGCCTGCTTCCCTTGGGGGTTATCTTAAGGTGAAGAACTCAGCCATCTGAAAGTTTGTATGCCTCACTACGAGGTTTAGCTGCTTTGATTTAAATTGCTCCGAGCTTCACCTTGCAAGCTCCCATGTGTAGTTTAACGGGTAACTTGGCACCCTAAATTTTTTGCTTATTTAGATGGTTACCCAGAAAAAGAGCTGGATTTGGTTGTTTTTCCTTGGCCTTCATTGAATAGTGAATGTACGCAAACCCTATTCAAGTAAAGGTTTTGTGGTCCTAGTCGTACCATATAAGATTATAAGATGGTGGAGATGGGGGGAATTGAACCCCCGTCCAAAATAAATGTCTCAAAGAGGCGCTACACGTTTAGTTTACGCTTTAAGTTTACGTATCAAAACTCCCGCAAACAGGATTTTCTCAACGGATTCTGATCAAATTTCACTTTGTTTGAGATCAGACCCCTCAAACAAGGCTAACCTGCTAGTATTACGATCGCCCCAGGTAGCAGGTGTTGCCGGTTTGATCGGGCCACAGCTTAGGCGGCCATTGCTAATTGACGTTCGCCAATTGCGTTTTTTCCACCTTTTTACGAGGCCAGGTGGATCCTCGACGTGCTCCTCAAAGATTACCTATCTTGTCGAAACCAATACATCCCCATATATCGAGCTATACCATTAAAGCGGTATACAAACCAAAATTTTGTCATCATATTTTTGAATAAAAAAATATATTTTTTCCTTTACAAAATGGCCAAAAATTTGTTTCTTGCATCCGTAAAAGGGTAAAATAATGCCCGGTAAATATTTTTTTGGCTTTGAAATCAACACCTTAAGGAAAGACCTATGTCACCAACAAAGAAAAAAAAGAGCAGCACATCAAGAAAAAAGGTTGCAAAAAAAACGCCAGCTAAAAAAGTTAAAAAGTCTGTTACTGTGAAAAAGAAAACGGCAGCAAAAAAAGCTCAACCTTCTAAAAAAACAAAAGCATCTCCAAAGAAAAAGAGGCCCTCCTTAAAACCAAACACTCCTTCAAAGCATAAAACCACAACGAAAGAAAGTAATAAGGCCTTACCCCAAAAAGCTCTCATCACAACAGCGATTACCAGCATACCATCCGAAAAAACCCCGACCGCGACAAGCACATTGGTGAAAGACATGTCCACCCTGCAAACTCCTAGGTCTGAAGAAAATAATCTCTCACCTTTTGTAGATGACTTTGACACCTCTCGCAAAGAACTTGAGGAAGGCTACCCTCCAGAGGAAGATCAGGAAGACTCAGTAGACGATGATCTCTATGCCAATGATGAAACAGAGGCCTTCGATGATAGCGGTGACAACTTTGATCATGCGGAAGAAGGGGATGCAAATGATTATGAATCTATGATGGCTCTCTCTGATCAACCTTTTTTAGATGACTCATCACTTTTTGACGACGATGAATAAAAATTTTATTGGGGTAACCGGTTCTAATGCATCTGGAAAGGGCGAGATTGGTAAATTTCTTGTTGGTCTGGGCTATACCTATATTTCTCTATCTGATATTTTGCGCAGCATTGCGACATCACAAAACCTGCCTCTCGATCGCATACACCTAACCCAAATTGGGCAAGACCAAAGAAAGCTTCACGGCCCTGGGTTTTTAGCTAAAAAAACGCTTGAAACTATTGACCCTGCCCTCCCCTACATTATTGATTCCATTCGCCATCCGGAGGAGGTTAAAATATTTCAAGCCGGGCTTCAAGGCTTTGAGTTATGGTCAGTTGATTCTGCTCCACAAACGCGATTTATGCGGTCGCAAAAAAGAGGCCGCGGAGAAAATGCAACTAGCCTAGATGCATTCATTGCTCAGGAAAATAAAGAAAAAGGCTCTCAAGACCATGAACAACAGCTGCACCTTACCATCGCCATGGCTAAGCACCACATCAAGAATGATGATAGTTTGGAATCCTTCCAAAAAAAGATTCTTATACTTTTAAGTTGATAAAACCTAGTTGAAAAAATCTTCTACGGAAGTGATATATTTTTCTTGTAAGACATAATTTGCACCAAAACCCAAAGTCTCGCCTTGGATGTCTGACTTATCTAAAACTTTAATGTCATGATCGAATGAGTTTTGAGATGCGCACCCAAACCCAACCAACATGATACACAGACATGCAAAGCCAACAGACAATTGGCTTCGGGTGATTAAACCACCACTGACAATAAAGCCTAGAATAAAAAACAAAGCCCAAAAGGAAATACTGGCAGCTGCAGGTTGTTGGTAGGTAATAAAATATCTCTTTTGAACATTTTCTTCTAAGTACAAATTGATGCCTGAGAAAGTAAACTCATTACCCATAATCGCGCTGGTTTGTGAAACCAAAGGGTCCTGAAGATCCAATTTGCCATTATTGTTTTGATCAAAGTATAGCTTAGCTTGTGTAGCATCACTTGCACCACGAAGTCCTTCATCGGTGAGCATTATTTCAGATGCCAAGAACCGATCACCAATCGCCTCTACTTCTAAACTTGAAACCCAATCTTCTCCATTGATATTCTTGTTTGCATGCTTAAAGTCAAAAACAACTGTAGGGGCATCACCCTCAATATGGGCTACAATATCAAAACCAACTGCTTGATCTGTAAAATTAATCACCAGTAAATGATAGTCGCACGCATCAATCTTAGGTGTACTCGAGCTATTGAGTCCAATAAACTCATTACCCGTATTGCCTGTTCCATCGATATCGGTTTGATCCCTATCCTTATTGTCTTGATCAAAAAGTATTCCAGCAATAGCAGTAGACAATGAAAAGGGAGATCCGCACCTAATCAGAAGATCCAAGTCTTGGCTACTGTCTGTAGCATTGATTTCAAACGTTACATTTTTGGCATTGCTAGGCACATAGATATAATAAGGTAGGGGATGGACTGCAGGAGCTATGAATGAAGGTTGACCTGAAGTAGCGGCAACAAACTCACCCGCAGGCGTGGTTCCAGTTTGTGTCACACCATTTTCGAGGCGTCCGTCTTCATTAAGTACGACATCAATATCAGGTACCTCAGCGCCTGCCACGGTAATGCTTTGAGCTGCATTAATATCATCATTGATATTATCAATGGTCTGCTCATAGCTTTCGGATGGACCGGAATAAAACTCAGACGGAATGAACGGAGGGTTGATCTCCCACACATTAATGGCTTCCTTAATGGGGGAAACTTCAACCACATAATCAGCGCCTGGCAACATGCCACAGAGATAAGCGCCTTCACCATTATCATCAACACCGGAGATCCATGATACAGCGTTTTCTTCGATATTTGGATCTCGACAGATGACATTTGTGCCAAACACACCTTCACCAAAACGATTTTTAATAGCACCAGAAATTCGCCCCGACATATTTAATGTGTTTTGGCTGTATAAATAGGCATAAGAAAACTGATCATCCAGTTTAAATGTTGGAACCAAGGCCGCTACTGCATCGGAAGGAATAAATGGATACATCAAAGGCACCTTCGCAGGATCTGAATCAGTCAGATGACCATTGATCTGGGTATGTGATAGGTTAAGCGCGTGTCCAAGTTCATGCGCAATAACGTATTCCAATTCATCGGTAGTGACAATCGCCTTGCCATTGATGGCCAAGTAGGCACAGAGAATATCGCCCTGTGCGTTGTAATGTGTGGGCGTCGCAATACCCAAAACATTGGTTCCCAAGCTGATATCATCAAAAAATGCGCCATTTTCATCAAAAAAAATGGTTAAGTTTGCCCCTGTTATATGATCATTAGCTTTACATACAGCTGTAGAATTGGCTTCTTCAATGGCTGCCGTATCCGTATAATTAATATAATCTAGAATATTAGTATTGGTAATATCGGCTGAACTGGTGCCTAAGACTGATAATGTCAATTGACTCCCTTGTAGGGCGTTGTACTTAGCAATCACATTGTTTACAATAGTCGCAGCGGCCGTTGCATTAATGCCTGCGCTCGCATTTCCGCTATCTATAAGAATGTTTACACCTGTTGTCGTATTCCAACGATAAGGCTTGCCTGAACCACCATCATACTCTAAAAAACCAGCACCTGTGAGCATCAGGCTGCTCAAAAGTAAAAAAGAGGAACACAGCCGCGTAACCATTTACATGGCCTCAATCAGAGCTTCCATGCCCTTTAAATTCCCAATACTGATATCGGACTTTCTGAGCATGTCCTGATGTCTGCGCAACCACTGTTTTCCTGGCACTGACTTAAACCCACGCATCAAACTTGGCGCAGCTCGAGTTGGAATAACACGAATCGAATCTATGGCATTGCTCTTCCAAGGATTTTTGACTTTAGATAGAAGTGAAAATGAGATCAAACCATTGGGAGTAGCAAAGCCATCTTTATTGGGAGTTGGCAGAAAAATCAAATAGCTCTGTCCTTTTCTAAATGCAGGCAACCCACGAAATGTATGAATGGTCTTATCTGCGCTTTTGAACCCCAGTTGTTTAAACTTAAATTCAGCCGTTTCAACACCTTTATAAGGTTTTAATACTTCAAAAGTCATCATCACAAAGGGTTTTCCACTGACCACGCCAGTTGATTGATCTATTAGTTTGCCAGCAAACGCAATGTCAGATCCTTGAATGATCGTCTCCAAGCTAATCTTTTGGTAGAGCATCCCCCAGGCAGGTCCGATACCTAGAATGCCGACAAAAAATAAAACTACAATCCGCATCATACGCTACTAAAAGTTAAATTTACCTGACACCAAGACTTGACCTCTCATAGGCATTGAAACATCTCCATCAAAACTCTTAAATACCATGGTCTGAATTGATAAAGGTTCAATCCCGATTCCTATCTTATCATTAAACATGACATCCAACCCCAAACCAACATCAACATTGGCAGCATGGAAACTAGACTTTCCAGTTGGAGGGATATCGGCAAAAAGATACTCATATACAACACCAAATTTGGCATAGGTTCCAAGCTTACCGTTATTCCAGAAGTAGAACATGCCATGAAGACCTCCTGAGACGGTTTGAAAGCTCTGACCTGTTGTGAAAAGTATGGGAAGCCCAAGATAAAATTTTGATGAAAGCGGTATGTATAAACTCATACCAACACGCCACTGGATTGGAAGAGACGGATCTGAAGTAGACCCGCTAGATCCAGATGTTGCGCTTGATGAACTTGTTGTATTGTTCGAACCCAGGTAATCCTTAATATTGTATACGGGTCCACCAAATAAACGCAACCCTGTTGAAGGATCTGAAAAAGCATTTGAGCTCGACGATCTTTGGGGCTTTTTTTGAGGCGGCATGGAAGAAGAGGGCCTACTGTTTATAACTTGCCTTGGTTGTGATCTTCGCTTGGGCGTAGGGGTCTCTGTGGTGATTGATTTTCTTAGTATCTTGAATGTCCCTGGCTCAGCCTGCACCCAGCCAAATTTGCTGCCTTGCCGAGTCTTGACTTCAATACCAATCCACTCACCCTCCTTTTTAAGGATCTTATAAACTTGATTCTGCTTGGCCTTTCCCATGACCTGAGATCCATTGGTTGATGTATACACCCTTACTTCAGGTGCCAATACCTTTAGGTAAAATGTATATTGCGCTGCATGAGTTTGAAAAACAACTGATAAAACAAAAAAAACTCCACCCAATATCCATTTTGATTTCAACATCATGCCTCTACTTGTTATAGTTTTCATATGCGTTTTGCAACGCCTTATCATTAAGGTTTCCAATACTGCCAACCTTAACCGACTGTGAAAAAGCTTTATCAGCTTCCTTTTCCATCCCCATGGCTTTGTAGGCAATACCTAGCTGATAGTATGCTTCGGCTATATTTGGATCCAAATTAATGGCCTTCTTCTCCATCGTTACTGCAAGCTGATAGTTTTTTTCAGCCACCAACCGCTGACCTAAACCATGGTATGCCAAAGCATCCTTAGGATTAATGGCAATGGCATTTTCAAAAGCACGTTTGGCCCTTTCAGGTTTATCTTCTTTTTCATAAATAAGGCCAAGGTATGTGTGCGCCCTTGACTGATTGCGGTCGAGTAAAATAACTTGAGATAAAATTTTTCGTGCGTCTCGTAGCTCATTGCTCAAATAAAAGGCCTTTCCATAAAGCAGTTGCACATCTACATCCTTGGGGAATTTTTTGACAAACTTGGCCATATCCTTTGTGGCTTGCTGGGGTTGATCTAACATGAGGTTGAGCTCACCAAGCTTCATTAGAACGTCTTTACGTTGAGAATCAATACCCATGATCATACGGTATTGTTTGAGTGCATTAGTGTAGGCGTTATACTTTTCGTGGAGCCCAGCCAAAGCAAGCCTCGCTTCAATATATTCAGGGTCAATAGAAATTGCCTTTTTATATGCTTCTTGCTTTCTCTTTTTTTGCTTCTGATCATCAAATAGTTCTGCTTTTGCATACCAAGCCTGCGCATAATTACTCTTAAGTTGTGTGGCCTTTTCAAAGGATGTCAGGGCTGGGCCATTTTCCTTTGTCTTTGTATAGACCTGCCCCAATTCATAATGGGCCAAAGGCTGTTTGGCGTCTAGCTGGATCGTCGATTGGAGGTACTGTTTTGCATCTTGATGTTCATCCCAACGAGACGCGATGATGCCCATTCTCAGATATGCCAATGCGTTCTTCTTTGTATTGACTATTACAACACCATAGGCTTCGTAACTGCTTCGCAAGTCTTTTTTATCGAAATATAAATCTCCAAGCATCTCGTGAACTTGTAAGTCTTTCTCATTAAGTTTACTCGCTTTTTCAAGCTGCTTAAGCGCCAGAGCCTTATCACCTTGATGATAATAAATCTCACCCTGATGGGATAGCGCTTGAAAGTGTTGGGCGTCAATGTCTAAAACATCATTATACGCCTTGATGGCTTGTTTGCTCATGCCAGCTTTGTGATAGGCCTGAGCACGCTGGTACGCCAAGGTAACATCTTGACTCTTGCGCTTGAATGCTTGGTCAAACACTTTAGCACTCTCAGAATATTTTTTAAGCTCCATCAAAGCCAAGGCCTTGCCCTGATATACCTTAACATTTTCAGGGTCCAGCTTGATATGACGATCATAAGCCTCGAGGGAAGCTTGATGTTTTTTATTTTTTGCGAGCGCTTGAGTTAGGCCAGACAAAACTTCTGTATTTTTTTTATCCAGAGCGTCTGCTTTTTTATAGAAGGATAAGCTTTTCACATATTTTTGACCGGCATACAGCGTTTGAGCATATGCAAGGTTATACTTAAGCTCATCAGGTTTTAGCTTTGCTGCTGTTTCAAAGTGGTTCAAAGCTTTTTTCGGCTCAAGAGCGCCTAGGGCATAAAAGCTTTCATGAAGATCGGCTTTTAAAAGGACTGCCTTTTGATATGCTTTTAACGCATTCCTTTTCTGGTTGGCCTGATGATACGCATGTCCTAGCTTTTCAAAATGGATGGCAGAACCTGGTTGCCGTGATGTCACTATTTTAAACATAGCAATGGCTTTCTTAGGTTCTTGATTGGCCAGATACAGGTCACCCATTTTTTGCTGGGCCTTGAGGGCTTGGTTGTTTTTAAGGGTGATTTTCCGAAGTGAATCAATAGCATCTTGATAGTTACCTTGAGCTTCTTGTGCCAATGCCAGCTCATACAAAATAGGCTCATTATTGGCTGAGCGTAGTGATAGACCAAACTCAAAAGATTGCTGAGCTTTTTTATACTGTTGCTTTTTCATATAGGCACGCCCGAGAGCCAGGGCTGTTTTTTCAGTTGGAGACGTTTGCGCGTGTAATTTTTCGAAATCATCAATAGCCTGTTTATAGTCCTTCATGGCCATCATCAAAAAGCCTTTGTTTTTTAATGCGTCTTTTGAATCTGGGGTTTGGGCCAAAATGGTACGATAGGCTTCAACAGCACCTTTTTGATTACCCATCTCCTCATTAAGCTGGGCAATCTTAAGGCCCGCCTTTGTATTCTTAGGGTCTAACTTAAATGCCCGTTCATAATCTTTTAAAAGCTCTTTTTTAGGTGTCTTAAGAGCATCTTTGGCAATAGCATACAAAAAGGACTGCTCCTTGGACTTTGGCTTAAGTCTCAAATACTTAGAAAACATACTCGCACTAGATTGAAAACGTTTTTGTTTAAGCCCAATTTTGCCCAACCGATCTAAGGCAATAAGGTTATTATCGTCCATACCTAACATCTTATTATAATGAACATAGCTCTCTTCAAACTGATTTGCCTGGTAGGTAAGGTCTCCCAATGCAAGTATGGTCGGTTTGTGGGAAGGTTGCCGCTTTAAAGCTTCTAAGTAGGACCGCTTGGCATACTCAAAATTCTTTTTTTCTTGATGGTATTGTGCAAGTCGATAGGGATGTCGTGCGTTTCTTGCATCAACCTTTTGAAGCTTTTGCAAGGAGCTAACTTGAATTTTTTCATCTTTGAGCGCCTTGCCTACTTCATAGTATGACTCCAAGAGTGCAATGCGCTTTGGTTCACGTTTTAATGCGGCCCGGTAGGCTTTCTCAGCATTTTTATACTGCCCCATCGCTACAAAGGTCTTGGCCTTGTTTTCATAGGGCTTATGCAGAGGTGTGTAAAAAGCGATCGATCGGTCAAAAGCATCAAGTGCAACTATATAATCTTTCAAGCCAAAGGCACTCTCCCCATATGCATTCCAAAGAGTGGCGCTGTTAGGGTTATCGGAGGTTGCCTTTTTAAAATAATTAAACGCTGTTTTATGCTTTTTCTGCTTCAAGTAAATATAACCTAGCCGCTCACGACTTTTCATACTTGTGGCAGTTTTTTTCTTGGCACCTTTTTTATATGCAGACATGGCTGCCTTGAGATTACCCTGCTCTTCGTTGACTCTTGCCAAGCCAAACAAGGCCTGCGCGCTCTTCTTATTCACTTTTAAAGCTCTTTGGTAGCTTGTTTTGGCTAAGTTGAAGTTATTTTGCGCAAGATACACGTCCCCAAGCAACGCATAAGCTATATCTCTCTTGCTTTTATCAAAATGCAATACATGTTCAAAGGCTTCAACGGCTTGAGGAAATGCCTTCAGGGCAGTATGTGCCTTGCCTTGATAAAGCCAACAATCAGAATGATTGTCTTTGAGTGCTGTGCATTTTTGCAAATCTTTAAGTGCGCGTTGGGGCTTATTGTTTACAACATAAATTTTACCCTTCTCAAAATAAACATCGTGTTTGGCAGCCCCATATTTCAAGGACCTATCAAATGCCTTTAGTGCTTGTGTATGTCTATTTGTTTGAGAAAGCGTTTGCCCTAAGGCAAACCAAGTTCCATGGTTTTTAGGGCTAATTCTCAAGGTATCTGAAAGCTCTCGAATGGCTTGGTCTGGGTTGTTTTTTTCAAGATAGGCTTGACTCAGCAAGTGACGGGCCAACATATTTCTTGGGAAATCAGCCTTCAGGCTCTCTAACATGAACACCATATTTCCAGGAGTTTTTCCCATAGACAAATGTGTTTTAACTTCTCCAACCCGCGCATCTTGATTCTGAGAGTCATCCCTGATTGCTTTTTGGTAAGCATTAAGTGCCTGCTTATATTTTTTTTCTCTTGTATAAATATCACCGAGTTTAAGCCAAACCAAAGGCTCTTCTGTGCGATACTTTCCAGCGAATGCAAGGTGTTTTTTGGCCAATTTTAGCTTGTTTTGTTCATGATAAAGCAATCCCAAAGAGGCATGGAGTGCCCCAGACTTGGACGAAAGCGAGAGTGCCTTCACAAATGCGCTCTCAGCCATTCCGTCTTGATCAAGTTTTTGGTAGGTCTTGCCCAACCAAAAATATGTTTGATCATTTTGAGCATTCTCTTGAATCGAAGCTTCTAAGAAATTTTTTGCGCGAAGATAATCTTTGACTTCAAAGCTTTGAATACCACGCTCAAGATTTACCTCAGCATTGTTTCCCCATGCAATCGTCCCATATACAATCCCAGTCAAAAAAATAATTTTTACTACTTCCTTCATCATGATCCCCTCCTAAATAAAACGTTTAAGGCCTTCTACTGATACAACTTAAGATTTCGGTAGCACTTTTTCTTCCAAGTCCCTTCAGGGTCTGTTTCTATGCAATGCTTAAGTGCGGAAATGGCTTGTCTTTTCTTCTTAAGATGAAACGAGGTCAAGGCAAGATGGTATTGAATATCTGGACAGGCTGTCCCCCAAGCACCTTTAGCAGATGACATACAGGCCTCATCAGCCTTAACAAAAACTTTCTCTGCCTCATCATAGGCTTTGTCGCGATAATGAATTTTTCCCAAAGAAAGCAGGCTCAAAACAAAATTTTTATTATGCAAAAGTGCTTTTTTATACATCTTGATTGCCTCAGCTTGCTTATTGTCTTCTTGATACATCCAACCAAGATTGTGATAGGCTCGCTCGGCGTTAGGATACATCGGGTCTTGAGCAGCTTTAAGGCAGTGCTCTTGGGCCTGTTTAAAAATATTTTTTTTCATCAAAAATCCGCATAAGTTCAGGCGTGCCTCTGAATACTCAGGATCTAAGTCAACTGCCTTTCGCATGTGCACTTCTGCCAGTTTCATTTCTTCTATCTGGGCATATAGAATGCCCAAAAAGTTTTGAACCTGAGGGTCCTTTTTATTAAGTTCTTCAGACTTTTTGGCCTCAGACAAAGCCTGAATGTTTTCATTTTTCAAAAACAGCTCTTGCGCTGCCCTATAATGAAGACTTGCAGTTTCCAAACGCTTGAGCTTGGCACTACAACCACTAAAAATGAATACGCATAATAAAGGCGCAATTAATCGAATCATACGTTCTATTTTATAAGTCTTGGAGCAAAATAGAAAGCTTTTCCCGCGTTTCTTCTGGGGCATGGTCATATGGTAGCACTGAGTTTTTTAAAATCCCTTTAAACGGCGATGGAGCATCACACATATTTTTACAAAGCTCTGCAATTATTTTTTTAGCATTTGCAACATTTTCTTTCATTACTTCTAATACACTCAAAGCATTGACATCTTCTTCTCCTTCATGCCAACAGTCATAATCTGTTGCCAAAGCCAATGTCGCATACGACATTTCGGCCTCCCTAGCCAATTTGGCTTCGGTTAGATTTGTCATGCCAATAATTGACGCACCTATACTTCTGTAGAATTGACTTTCTGCCTTTGTTGAAAACATGGGGCCCTCCATGTTTACATAAGTCCCTCCGACATGCGTTGTGGCACCTACCTGGTCGCATGCTGACTTAAGCTTGCCCTGCAACTTTAAACAAATAGGCTGCCCAAACGGTACATGTGCAACAATGCCGTTACCAAAAAAAGTCGCTTGTCTATCCTTGGTTCTATCAAAAAATTGATCTGGGAGCACCATATGGCCTGGAACAATCTCTTTTTTTAGACTTCCTACTGCTGAAACGCTTAGGATGTAGGATACGCCCATTTTTTTCATCCCATAGATATTGGCTCTATAATTGACTTCTGAAGGTGTAAACTCATGGTGATAGCCATGTCTGGGAACAAAGATCAATTTGGTCTCATTTAATATGCCTGACCGGAATTCGCCTGACGGCTTGCCAAAGGGGGTATCGATTTGATGGGTCTCAACATCGCGCAATCCCTCAATGTCATACAACCCGCTTCCACCAATGATACCTAATACTTTTTGTGACATGCTCTTTCTCCTTACCTGCATTAAAAAATAAAAATTCAATTACCACCTCAGAGCGCAAAAACCAGAAAATACGATCTATAATCTAGAGTCCATAACCCATGTCTCATGGTGGTGATTTGCTTAATAGTTTGGTAAGAGTATTTCCAGATAGCAAACGCATAAAAGACTTAGCTCTTTTGGTTTTAAAAACCCTCCCTTTGGAGGGGTTTTTTATGCCTGTTTTTTAATAACCCCTACCCTAGGTAATCATTATGAATATACGCAACGTAAGTATCATTGCCCATGTTGACCATGGAAAAACAACCCTGGTTGATTTTTTATTAAAACAAGCTGGCACTTTTTCAGACCACCAAGATGTGGATGAAAGAGTCATGGATTCAATGGATCTGGAAAAGGAGCGAGGGATTACCATCCTGGCCAAAAACACCTCTATTGTTGTAGGTGACACCAAGATTAATGTTGTCGATACACCTGGGCACGCTGATTTTGGTGGCGAAGTCGAGCGGATCATGAATATGGTTGATGGAGCAGTTCTTTTGGTTGATGCCGTAGAGGGTGCATTGCCTCAAACTCGGTTTGTTTTAGAAAAAGCACTCAAACAGAATTTAAAAATCATATTGGTGGTTAATAAAGTTGATCGACCAGAAGTGCGAAACTCCAACCGCATGCAAGAAGTTGTAAACGAAGTGTTCGATTTATTTGTTGAACTTGGTGCTGACGAAGCTCAAGCTGACTTTCCTATCCTCTATGCATGTGGACGGGACGGATGGGCTACAGCAAATGAAGATGATGTGGAAGACATGGTAGCAGGACATAAAAAAGGCGATTTAAAACCTTTGTTTGATCTTATTCTAGAAGAAGTTCCACAACCAAAAACAGAAACCCATGATGGTTTTCAAATGTTGATTTCAAATCTATCCTATTCTGATTACCTTGGTGCTTTGGCTATTGGCCGTGTCGTATGTGGCACTGTTAAAAAAGGCATGCGCATGTTTCGACATGGTGTGGATGCAGATGATAAGAAGATGATAGATTCATTTCAGGTCTCGCAGGTTTACACCTATGAAGGATTAAAAGAAGTAGAGGTCAAAGAACTGACCGCAGGAGATATTGGTATTATTGCAGGTACCGACAGTTTTAAGATCGGCGATACCTTGGTTAGCAAAGAGGATATACCTGCTCAAAAACGCATCGCAGTTGATAAGCCTACCCTCGCTATGATCTTTTCGGTCAATACGTCTCCCTTTGCCGGAAAAGAAGGTGAAGCTGTACAGTCCAGAAAACTTCGAGAACGGCTTTTACGAGAAGTACGGGAAAATGTTGCACTTGGCTTCAAAGACACGGATGTCCCTGATCAGTTCTGTGTTCTTGCTAGGGGCGAACTCCAGTGCGCGATACTCATTGAGCAAATGCGCCGCGAGGGTTTGGAATTCATGGTGGCTAAACCTGAAGTTCTCATAAAAACTGATGCCAATGGCAACAAGCTCGAACCTATTGAAACGCTGATCATGGAGATACCTGAAGAATGCATGGGAGATGTCTCTCAACTATTTCAGAAAAGAAAAGGCGTGATGCAAAGTTATGATCCTGTTGGTCACTCTACCGAAAAACAACGGATCCGCCTTGTTTTTGATGTGCCCACCAAGGGCCTTCTGGGAACGCGATCAAAATTTTTAACCATGACCAAGGGAGAAGGGCTGATGAGCTCAAACCTTAAAGGATATGAGCCGGTACGGGGAGAGTTTTTGCATCGCTTAACAGGCGCCTTGGTGGCAGATCGAGAAGGAAAAATGGTTCAGTATGCCATGCTGCATTTAGAAGATCAGGGCACCTTCTTTTTTGACCCAGGCACCAAAGTCTATGAAGGTATGGTCGTCGGTCAAAACAAACGAGAGAATGATCTAAATGTGAATGTCTGTAAGGAAAAAAAGTTAGATAATATGCGCGCAGCCTATTCAGAAATTTTAGTTCGGCTGTCTGGCATTCATAGGCAAACATTGGAAGAGACCATCGAATGGATTGATGATGATGAATGGATTGAAATAACACCAGAAAATATCCGTGTCCGCAAAAAAGAACTGCGCCAAAACCACCGAAGTGTCATTCGCAGTAAGTCAAAGTAAAGGCGCGCTTATTTGTGTTGATAAAAGCAGAAACCTCTGCGAGACAGAACTTATACCAATCCCATTAAATAATGACGGAAATTTAAGCATGATTATTTCCCTCCAGGAAATGGCTCGTTGGTGTGTCATGGCGACACACCAACTGCGCTGGAGTTTCCTTCTGGGAAGCAATCATGCCAGCATCTATGATTTTACCGTTATCACGAACACTAAAACGTATGCCGTCCATGTAGAGAATGGGATACATCTGTTTCAGTGGTCGAGATTGCCAAGCTACAACTTCTTGTTTAACAGCATCAGTTGCACCAGAGACAAATGAAGTTGATAGCTCAATGCCATAAATCTCTTTGATATGGCCAGATATTTCACGCGTGGTCATGCCTCTTGCGTAAAGAGATATGATTTTCTCGTTAAATGAGTTGGCAGTCTTGGAACGCTTTTCAATAATTTTAGGATCAAATGTGCCTTGACGATCACGAGGAAGATCAATTTCAACTTCACCAAAACTTCCTTTGATGGTTTTTTGACCATGTCCGTTACGGTAATTTCCATCTGGAGATTTACCGTTTTCGTCATATCCAAGGTGTTCTTTGATTTCTGCTTTTAGAAGCGCTTGATGTAAGCGGTTAAACTGTGGCGTTATTGACAGGGTGGTCGGATGTCAGCGGGTTGTCTGCGAAGTTTTGTTTCCATAGCTTTGGTGTGAGTTCATGTACAAGCGTTGCCTTGTGGGTGTCGATTCTTTGTAAAACATCTACAAAGTACGTGAACGGATCCACACCATGTAGCCTGCATGTAGCTATTAAGCTCTGCACAATACCAACATACTTGCCACCTATTTCCGTTGTACAAAACATCCAGTTTTTGCGTCCCAAGGCAATGGGCCGTATCTCTCTTTCAATGTGATTGGTGTCTATGGGCAGATCCGGGTTTTCTAAAAACACCCTTAAACCAGCTTCTCTCTTAAGCGCATACCCAGATGCCTTGGCAAACCCATGCCCTGAAAGCAAAGCCATATCTGCTACGGTTTCTTTTAACCATTTGAAAAACCCATCTACAACTGGCCGACTGCGCTCTGACCGGTAGATCGCCTTATCCTGACCTTCTAAACCTTTTTCTCTTATCTCTTTCTCTATCCCATAAAGCTCCTGTATCCTATCAAGCCCTTGTTGACATAGATCCGGATGCCTATCTTGACCTTCATAAAACTTTCTCCGCGTATGCGCCCAACATAATGCATGCTCTACATCTGTGCCTGATACATATTTTTGATAGCCTGGATATCCATCGGTGAGCAATACACCATCATAATCATTTCCTAACGTATCTTTAATAACACTCGCAGATCGGGTATTGGCAAATACAAAACAGATCTCCTTTTGATCTCCATACACAGGCCAATAGTAACACTGCTTCATCTTCCCATTAGACCTACCTGCCTTTACAGGTGTCTCATCCATGGTTAATACCCTGCTCTGTAATATCGATGATAACTGCGCGTAATAAATCATTGCAAATAAATCTACAGTTTGATGCACCCAAT
>ENA-ORXR01001999-ORXR01001999.1-marine-metagenome-genome-assembly--contig:-NODE-1999-length-20247-cov-12.311056_pt1 | contig 20247 bp, 26 predicted proteins | sample MGYA00237866_ERZ511479 | MGnify/ENA metagenome assembly ERZ511479 | reverse complement strand
GGGGGGGGGGGGGGGGGGGGGGGGCGCGCGGGCAGTCCAGGCCGCGGCGGGTGTGTCGTCCGCGCCGACCGCGGCCGCACTCGGGGTCGTTGGCGGTGGACGGCGCCGACGGGCGCCCGGGTGGGCCGGATCACGAAAGTGGTGCTACTTTCGGTCCCCGAATCACGCGGTACGAAGGATGGCCCGCCTCCGCCCGGACCCCGGCACTGCGCGGTGCTGCGCGTCAGCGGTGGCAAGGAACTCGAGGGATGGTGGGGGCACTGGTCGGGCGCGTTCTGAACCACGTCGGTGTGCAACCGCATGGCGCACCTTGGGAAAATGTAGGCAAGCAAAGAAACGTTTGTACACGCCCTGAACAAAAAAGGCACGACATCCACAGCAGCCGTGAACGCCCAAGAGTTCCAAACACCGCCCGACAGCACGCACTCCCTCCGCCTGCCGCCAAGCCAGCGCCCACCACCCCCACTTACACAACGGTGCCATCCGCGTTGGGGTAATCGACGTACCCCTTGGGCCCCGGGCTGTACCACACGCCCACCGGCGGGTCGTCGGCGAGCTTGGCGCCCGCCTCAAAGCGTGCCGGCAGGTCCGGGTTGGTAATCCACGGGCGCCCGTACGAGATCAGGTCCGCGTTGCCGTCGGTAATTTCCTTCTCGCCGCTCTCCTTGGTGTACCCACAGTTGCCCATGAGCGCGGAGGAGGTGACTTTGCGGAAGTCGGCCATGACCATCGGCTCGCCGAGCTTGTGGAAGCCAAAGCCCAGACCAATCTGTGCGGGTGAGACAGAGGGGTACCAAAGGCAAGCATACAAAAGGCGCAAGAAGATGAGTCAAGAGAGATGGGCATCAGTCGGAAGCGACAGTGGTGTCAGACATCGCAAGCAGGATGTTGCTCTACAGAGCTCCAGTGCGGCGCGCCAGGAGCAAAGTCAAGCGCGAAAAACCATACACACCATACCTGAGGCCCACATGACACATGCTCACTGGCCATGGATAGCAAGCCACAGACAAGAAAACAAACGTACAATAAAGTGGATGTATGCCAGCTTGAACGAGTCCAGCTGCTCAACAAACCACGGGAAGGCCTCGCGGAAGTCGGCAGAGCCCTAAGCAAAAGAAGACAGCACATGTACAGAGGATGGCACAGCAGCACAAGGCGGAAAACACATAACAAACAAGCAGTTCCCGCTGTTAGGAAACGCACAGATAGGCACACACTTGGTGACTATGGGCCGCCATCAGGTAGAACAGAAATGAGGCAGCTTCCTGATACAGGCACTGCATCCACCGCAAGGAGCCCACCCCCAAGAGCACCCCCTCCCCCTCCCCCCTCCACGCAAGCATACCTGGTCGTTGTAAACCCCGTTGGGCGACAGGCGCACACCGACGCGGCTCGCTGGCCACACCTTGAGCACGGCCTCGGTCACTTCCTTCAAGAACCGGAAGCGGTTCTCCAGCGACTCGCCGCCATACTCGTCCGTGCGCTTGTTGGTCTTGGTCTGCAGAAAAGAGTCGATCAGGTAGCCATTGGCCCCATGAATCTCCACGCCGTCAAAGCCCGCGGCCTTGGCGTTGGCTGCCGCCCGCTCAAAGTCGGCGACCGTCTCTTTGATTTGGTCGACCGTCATGGGCGCGGGCACCTCATGGGGGACTTTGCCGATGGGCGAGTGGATGGTCGGCTCGTCGATGGCAATCGCCGACGGGGCGACGGCCTTGCCCTCCTTGGTGTGGAAGGAGCTGTGGGAGGCGCGGCCACAATGCCACAGCTGGCAAAAGATGAGGCCGCCGGCAGCGTGGACGGCGTCGGTCACCTCCTTCCACGCGATCGTCGCGCTCTTTGAGTAAATCTCGGGCGCGCCGACCCACCCGTTGGCGACCGGCGAGATGAGGGTGCCTTCCGTGATCATCAGGCCCGCCGACGCGCGTTGCACATAATACTGGGCAGTCATTTTGTCGGGGCGCTGCATGTCACCGGTACGGCCGCGGGTCATTGGTGACAGCACCATGCGGTTCTTGAGCTTGAGGTCGTCCGCCAGCGTAAAAGGGGTGAGCAGGGGAGAAGGTGCCATGATGACGGCGGAGGGCAGGGACGGGACGCAGGGGTGAGGGAAGACGCGTTGAACAGTGCAAAGGGAACAAGGACGGGGTGGCAACACGGGGACACGGTGGGTGGGCAGAACATACAGCAAGAGGATGGCGGGTGTTGGCGACGAGCACGCAGCGCAGCCTCAGTGCAGCGACACAAGAGGCATGCGCCAGCGTGCCAGCTGCAAGCAATGCATCAGGGGCCTCACAGCGCGGAAAGTCTGCACCACTGCAGTCGCAGCTGCGAGCGTCGATTTCGGCCGCGTGGGAGTAGGGAGCGTTGCACATTGCAACCGACAAACGCCTGCAGATTCACTGTGAGGGGAGCCTCACGAGAATCGCATTGATCCGGCCATCGGAGCCAATCAGCGATTGAGAAATGGCACCAGCGGCTGTAGTTTTTGCATGCAGCCGCGCAGGGATCTCGACGGGACCCCCACCAAGGGAGTCAGCGCCACGCCGGCCACGCGACGGGGTGGCACGCCACCGCCGAGCACATCCCGTCGGGGTCTGACCGTCGCCACACCGTCAAGCCCAAACGCATGTGCCGCCGTCGCCACGACCGCGTTTGTGGCGGCGGTGAGCGCGGCGCGAAGGCACGCGTGCAGGCACCCGCGCGGCGGTGACGGCCAGGCGGCTGACCACGCGCAGGAGCGCGGACCCGAGCAGCGCCGCGCCACTGGCCGGCAGCGGCGCCTGCCACGCAATGGGCGGCACGTCACTGCCGGGGACGTCCCGTTGGGGTCCGACCGTCACCCCGCTGTCGAGCCCCAACGCGTTTGCAGCCGTCACCACGACCGCCATCGTGGCTGGTGACGGCGGCCGTTCTCCCACGGCGGGCAGCTGCATCCACGGCACGGCGTCCCACCGGCCGGCTGATTCGTTCCACGCAGCCCCCAACTCCACTGCTGCGGAGGGCTCTTGCGGCGGCGACGCCGACGCAAGAGACCACCGACCCACCGACTCGTCGCTGACGCTGTCGCTATTGTCTGGGAGCTGCCAATCTGGGAGCGTCACTGCGGGCGGCGTGGGTCGGACGGACGGCGCGGGTGGGCCGGGCGACGGGCAAAGAGGGCGAGGCATCGGCGCGGGCGGGTCGCTCCACCGTCGGTCGTCTGCAGCCGCAACATCAACGGCGGCGAGAGAAGGAGCCACGGGCACTGCGGGTCCATGCCAGGAACTCGCCGACACCACCGTGCCGTCGGCGTGCCTCGGCGGCGTCGAGGGCAGCGGACGGGCGGCCACGACCATCTGGTCCAAGGCCTCGTACCTGTCATTGTGGCCGCGCGCTGCATCTGCTGCGGCGGGCGTAGCATCAGCCGCCGGCGATGAAAGTGGAGCGGGGCTGTCTGCCGACAGCAATTGGCGTGGACGAGGCGTTTGGGTACCCGACGTGGCCACCCCCGGCACACCAGCGCCGGCCGCCGTCACCCGCGGCGCGCCCCGCGCATCCGACAGCAGCGCCGCCGCTAGCGTCGTGAGGTACGTCTTGGACCACACGTGGCTCTTGCGCGCGCCCCGCTGGTTGCGGAGCAGCTTGAGCCGGACCGATGGCGACCGGTAGTTGGCGTCCGTGGCGGCGGTGGGGACGGCGTCGCCCGCCGCGGCGGCGGCAGCCAGCCGCGTCACCGCGGCGGCCTTGGTCTCCTCCGCCGGCCCACCCGCCGCCTCATCTGGCCGCGCGGGCGTCCCGTTCCACGCGTCCACGGCGGCGTCGGCCTCGAGCGACGCGGCGGCGGCAGCGGCGGCCAGCAAGTGCGGGTAGGCGGCGGCGACCGCCTCCAACACGTAGCGGGAGTCTTTGCGGTACTGGCGCTTGTGGGCCGTCGCGGCGCGGTTGCGAGCTCGGCGGTGGGCGGTGCGTGCGCACGCCTCGTGGCCGCCGTCGGTGGTGGTCGTCGCGGCTACAGTAGGGGCCGGGGCGGCCGGCTGGTGGTTGGGGGAAGCTCCGCCGCCGCTGCCGTCGCTGATGCCAACGACGACGTCGGCGTGGCACCTGGCGCCACGCGGGTGACCGCCGACGGGACGGAGGCGACCAATGGCCTGGTCGACCGGACCGAGCCGCGTAGCGGCCACCAATCGCTGGACGCCGGCGGCTGCCGCGGGTCGTCCATTTATCCCCCCCGACCGGTGATGCATGCTGGCAGTGGCGGACTGACGCTGCACCGCGCTCATGAACCGCCCGTGACCGTCCATAACCCGCACCGGGACGGTCGGGGTGGGCGGAGGCGGCACAACTGCACCCACCCGTTGACGTCACGGCGGGAGGGGAAGGGCGAGCTCAAGCGGGTACACAACGGCGGGCGAGAGCAGCGAGGGGACGAGGGCGAGCTCAAACGGGTTCATCGGGCACATGAGAGGGGGGGGGTGGGGGCGCACACCCCGCCCCAACCGAGAGATGGGCAGTGGCTCCGCTGGCGCGCGCGCCTTTATAGACGGCCGGAGGCAGACACAGGGCCGGCAGGCGGGCCGTCCAGTGTTCCCCCGGCCCCGGCACAGGACAGCGAGGCACCATCTGGCAAGTCGCTGGGCAGGCGAGGCTGGGGTCTATGTCATATCAACCAATAGAGAGGACCCAACTAGCTGCAAGACAAATGAGGGTGTAGGGGCGGGAGAAGTTCAGCTGACCAAGAGGACGTGTTGCGGAAGCCAGTGAGAGGCCAGGACAATCGGCCAGTGGGCCCTGCATCTTCTCCCCTAGGAGGGTAAACGAGACTGGGGGATGACCATGCCGCAGAGAGGTTTGGGGGACGCGACGACCTCGTCGTTGAATAAGAGCCGCGGCGGTGATGACCAGGCCTCTCCACGGCCTCCTGCGCGTGGCTAGAGAAGCGCCGTGGGGGGCGCCGCGTGCAGTGCGCGTGTCCCAAGTGCGACACACGGCGTGCCAGCGCAGTGCTTCCGGTCATAACAGCGCAGTCTTTCTCCAGTGCTCTCCACCCTTTGTGTCGCCTGACAGACTCCTAAGTAGCCCTCTATTTTCGTGCAGAAGACGGAAGAATCGCCCTTCCCGGCAGTGCAAAGCTGTCTCGTTCTTATCCCGGGGTGGATAGTAATGGAGAAATACAGTATTGTCCTAACGCAAAACCTGGTTGGTGCACTACAATAATGCGGGGCTGTACGTTCATGCTGAGCCATCAGATGGTTCGATAAATCAGGTTGAATTCAACGCTTGAACCAAATCGAACGACCAGTGAGTTGAGGCAGTTTTCACAAAAGGTAGTAATGGCTCGGCTTGAGGCGTTCAGGCAAGCAGGGAGACAAGCACACCTCCACAAGCCGCGCGCAGTGGTGTACCGACACGCACTCGGATCCATGACAAAAGGCCAACGCATCACGAAGGCAGGGCTGCAGCCACGTACAGCCGTTCTCTCAAAAACCTCGCACGCCAACTGTCACACAACTCCTACAAATCGGCCTTCACGGGGTCGCAGAGGCCGATTTGTAAGAGTGGTGCAACAGTTGGCGTGCGAGGTTTTTGCGAGAACGGCTGTATAAGTGCGCAATGACTGAAATATACGACAATCTTGAGAACCTTTCGGGGTTTTTGACTCGCCAGTGGGAACTATGCTGTCAGATCCGCCTAGGGTTGGTGAGCACGTCCCAGACGTGCTCACGCCCCACGCCTAGTGAAGACCCAGTGTATCTGCTCTTCTGGGTTTTGACTGCAGTTACAATGCCCCATTGGGTTCTCGTTCCAAATGCGGTACGCTATTGGTCCATCGGGAAGCTGTCAATCTTTCCTACAATCCTGCGGAACAGGGTCCTTGACTTCACCAGAATCGCAACGTGTTGCAGGGTAACCGCCCCAGCGATGCCTCAGGAAGGGGGGGGACTGTCCTTGCAGCGACCGCAACCGTTGAGATCGGAACCGACCCGCCATGCTTTCCTCGGTGCGGCGGGTAGCATGGAGCTACGCCGCTCGACCACTCAGCAAAATTTACATGGCCACCGTGCCGCCGGCACCGTGGCAGCCACCCACACTATCCTCAGAAACTTGCATGAGCAACGATTGTTCACCATCAAGAGTGATTGCACGCACGACCCTCATAGGTAGCAATCGTCTCGGTTGCTACCTCGAACACCTTCTCTGCCCACAGCTCCCGCCCACGCTTAACCTTCTCCCTCGTCTGCTCACAAACTGGCACAGGGAGCTTGCTGGCTTGTAGCCGCTTGTCTCCGGGCTGAACGGCCTTGTGCGCCCCCTCCTTGGGGGAGGCCCGCTTGGGGGCCAGCCGGTCCAGCACAGCGGGGCCTGCATCGCCGGCGAGTTCCATGGCGCGCACAAAGGCGGCGGCGGACGCGAGGTCTGTCTCCCCCGGGTACAGTCGAGCCGTTTGGCCGTACCGGCCGTGCCAGGCCTCCAGGCCTTGCTCGCCGTAAAGCCCAATCTCCCAAACTCATCCAAAAAGTCGGGTGCGTGCGCAAGCAAGATGTGCACCTTCGGGGACACGTTCAGCGACGCAAATTCACGCTTCAAGCCAGCAACAAAGGTCGTAGCGTCAGATCGAAACACGACAGCCTCGGCGGCTGTAGCGATCGTCGCGCGGTTGAGGACCTTACGGATGCGGTTCCACGCTCCCTATGCGTCTTTGTATGCCTGGAGGTACTGCGCGGACGTCTTGGCGGGCTCCCCCTTGAGCCCACAGAGTTTGGTCTCGAGAGCCGCGCACACGGCGACACTGTGCTCGCCGATTGCGTGGCAGTCCCTCTCAATGAACAGTCCACCATGATAAGGCACGGGCTGCGCGCGTGCCTCATCATACAGCACCCCGGCAAGCTCGTAGGCAAAAGCGGACCCTGCGGCTCGACCGCAACAACGGATCACCACTTCCACGCTCAATCGCAACACCCTGGAATTGACCCCAAGTGTGACGTGGACTGGAACTGGAACAATTTGCCGCGGGTGAGGAGACACCAGTGCCGGTCGCGTCACCGACAGATGAGCTTCTTGTCCGCCATTGGCGGCCTCGTCCGAACAATTTGCGTATTGGTCGTCAGCGCGCAGATGCCAAGGACCCGACACGTCTTGCAGCGTCCCATACTTTGCGTCGAGCGTCGCGTGCGTGATGCTCGGCGCCTTGGTGCTTTTGAAACATATGCACGGCGTGGTCGCGTTAGGGTCTTTGTGCCCTACTACCTTTGTCTGGGACTCATAGTCCCCGGACAGCAGCAAGCGCACAGGCCGCCGCTCACCATGGACATCCAGTCCTCGCGACAGCAACTCGTCGGTGCGCGGCGAGTGGGTGGCCATCATTGACGAGACCTCGCCGTAGTTGTCCTTGTTACACGGGCAGACCGCAGCTAGGATGGTGCTGCTTGGATTATTCGGACGCTCCTGATTGACAGTGCTGACGACGATCTTCTCCGAGCTCGGGTCCCCACCCTTGTCCAGGCAAATTCTGACGTGAACATCGGGCACTGTCGGAGGGGGACGGCCGCCCCAGGCCCCCGGGTCGAAGCCATATGGTACTACAGCGTCCGCCGCCCTCAGCGGCTCATGGTCTATGCCGTAGACAAACCGCTCCACAAATTGGTCTGCGTCGTGCAGAGCAGTGACTCGCTCTTGCACCGCGAGGGCTAGATTGGCGATAGGCGCCCCTGTGCTGGTCACCAATACCTGCTTCGAGGGCGCGGTAGCAAGCTCTCTCTTGGTGCTACGTAGCACGTAGCGGCTAGCAAGCCCGCTCTTTACACCGCCCAGGGCACGCCGCAGCTGGCTAAAGCAAAACCAGCTTAGTCCGAGCTCAAAAACCAGCCCAACCTGCTCCTTGACAGAGAGGCCAGCAGCAGCTCCCGACTCTGCGGCGCCGCCCCGCTGGTAGCTCTCCCTATTGACATCTATCATGCAAGCCGCGACGAGCTGCCGCCGTGCCGCCGCCCGCCGCTTGTTCTGTTGGCTTTTTTTGACCACCTGCTTACGGGGCGAGGTTTTCCACTCGTACACCCGACTCTGGCCGTTTTTTTGCCGCACGCAGATTTGGTCCTCGTCGTGCCGCAGCAGGAAGCGATGCGCCGCAAAGTGTCCTGGTCCCCCGCCTCGCCAAACAGCCCGGAGATCAAACAATCAAGAAAATCCTGACAGCTGGGAGCTGCGTCGGACTGTTCAGCTTCGACGGTCGTGCTGCCATCGGGAGCCACGAGAGGTAGTTGGGGGTTGGGCGGTCGCAAGCCCTGCACCTCCTTCTCGAGGATAACTACACGGGCCGCCGCATCAGCTTCCGCTCGCCGAGCACGAGCCTCGCTGGATCTCAAAGTCGCACAGGACACGCTATCAAGCGCAACGACCATATTTAACGCCGGCTTGGGAGGCGCGGGGGGCTTCCACGGCAGCCCGGGAGAGTGATGGGGTCGGACGAGTGAGACCGGCGTACCCGTGGAAACGAAAGGTGGGGGGGGAAAGGGCAGTGGTTGAGCGGCGGCGACTGGCGTGGCCACCTTGCGGTGGGACGCTCGCCGCAGCCGCGAGTAGCAGCGCTCACAGGTGATGTTTCGGCACCGAACCGAAGAGAGAGCCGCGACGCGGCGCGCGATGGAGCCGGGCGGACTACCCAAAGCCTCGGCTCGCCACACCTCCATGCCGCCAGTCGGTTTGAGGATGAACCCTGTGCAAGCAACGCATTGATAAGCATGCTAGACGCGGCCGGAAAAAATGAGCGCCAGGTCCGCCTCAGTAATACTGGTTAAGAAACGAAGGAATAATCCGCAAGATGAGCGCAAAGAACATGAGAGAAAGATGCTAGGTGTGCCAACCGTCAGAGTCAGACCAGGTCCCTTGCGGCTTTCTCAGTTAATTGTCCCACGGTGACAAAAGACAAGCTGCGTGGCCTCACACACGCCTATCACATCAAGTGATCGTAGGAACAACGTACGTCTCACGTGCGCCTGGAGCAGCCATGTCGGGACCTTCGGAAAGGAGAGGGTTTCAGAGAAGGAGCACAGCGGGCGCGCCTGAACGTACGCAATTGGTTCACCACCCATTGTGCAAGGCACTTTCGTGTTGATCCACCACAAGATGGTCACGCACCTACCTCGGAGAGGTCGTGTGGTGCGACACAGAATTGTGTCGCGACACATTTGAGTTTTGGCCACTCATAATCTTGCACGTTGCAACTGTTCTTTCGGACAGTGTCTGTAAAGGTGCGACCCAGAAGAGCCACCTTGACTGGGCGTGGCCCCGGCACGGGGCGTGCTTTAACTCGTGATTTATGGCGTGTCACGCCCTCACGGAGCGTGCTTAGGGCGTGCTTAATTACTACCGAACTAAAGGTCCAGTAAATCGTGGAGGATCTCGCATCAGACAGGTGTAGGTCGTTGGATTTTGTGTGGGACCCCCATCTTGAAAGGTGAACGAATACTTGCATGACATCGGCACGATGTCCGCATTTTGCGCATCACGCCGACGCCCAGACGGCATGGTCACCTCTGATTGTGTACGTTCCATGCTACGAGCCACGCTCACTACGTCAGCAAAGAGAGCTCATTTTGTGACTTCAGTGATGCAGAAGCCCCGAGTCATAGACTCATGGGGCGGTCCAATGGTCGTGCTCCTCCGGAATAGAGGCCACTAGAAACCAGTTGCAGCCACCGCGTCCGTCTCGCAAGACGGCCGAAACATGGACGCGATGTGGTGACTGGATTTCATTAAACCATCGAAAAGGGGGACTATGAGTCGATCCATGGGGGAACTACTTTGGGCGTGATCGGCGTGCTGATCGAGAAAAGGGCGTGTTTGGGAATTATTTAATATGATTTAGCGTGTCACGCCCTCACGCCGGCCAAAATCGCTCGTGCTCACCAACCCTAGATCCGCCGGACTCGTTTGAGACAGCCATCTTCATCTGACTCGCTCATCATGTGGGAAAACCATTCTTCGACCACGTTAACCACTGGTGACAGGGTATGAGTTATGATCGCCGAATCGCAACTTTGCCCGTCTAATCGCATCCGAGATTCGCGCCACCCAGCCGACCGCCCAGAATTTGGCGGGCGATCAATCACTGGGATCGGGATCTGGATAATGTTTTCGGGCTCGCACCCCGTCGCTCACCTCATCCGACGGCCCGGGCTCCATCCCCCCCCGCCCGTGGCACCATGTCGCCGAGAGAGCCGCCCGCTCCCGCTCTTTCCCTCCTTTAGGACGTCGGGGACACCTTTGACACGCTGTCGGAGGCCCACAAGTACGTGGCGGCCCAGACGAACAGGACTTTCTCGTCGATGCGGTCGTCGAACCACCGCTCACGGCGCGGGCACAAGAAGCGGCATGCGCAGTGCAAGCTGAGCGCCGAGCAGGAGGACATTATGGTCTCCGTGGCTGAGGCCTTCAGTGTCAACAACGCGGCACTGAGCGTGGAGCAGATGCGGCAGCTGGTCGAGCGCAAGTATGGCGTGAAGGTGTCCCGGCAGTGGGTCTGCCGCTTCGTCGGCCGCCACCGTCGACAGCTGAGGAAACGCCCGTGTAAGGCACTGGCAAACAAACGGGAGGGGCGGGAGGCGTTTGATAGCGTTGTCGACTTTTGCACCGAGCTGGAGGACTTCCTGGATCACTTCAAGTTCCCGGAACACGCTGTCTTCAACTATGACGAGACCAGGATTGTGCAGAAAGGCGGCAAGTTGGTGCTGCGTCTGATTGAGGCAGCTAACAAGGAAAGGGTCAACGTAAGGTCCACGCGCCACCAGTTGGTTGCCTCCCTGCTAACCTTCGTGGCAGCGGGTGGGTAGCTGTTGCTGAGTGTGTACATCATGAAGGGGCGGATTGGGGAGGGAGACAAGGCGACCATCAACTTCTCCTTGGAGAAGGCGCCACGCGTCACACGCGGGACGTGGCCGCGCTACTACTTATGGAATGACTCGGGCTACCCCGACGCGGACACCTTCAAGTCGGTTCTGTTCAAGGTCGCAGAGGAGTTCCTTTCCAAGTACCCCCGGCTGTCCGCTCTCCTTTTTGGCAACCAGCTCGCCGCCCACCGCCGCTCTGACACTGTCGAGTTTGCGCTCGGGCTCGGCTTCTTCCTTTTTCCCTTGGCGAAGAACACGTCTCACATCACGCAGCAGCTCGATGAGGCACCCTTTGCTACGCTGAAGGTAGGAAGGGTGCGCCGTAACGAGGCGGCGGTCACAGACGGGATGCTGACCAACAAGGATTCCAAGGACTCCTGATGGCCTGGTGCGAGGCCGAGCGCCGCGCCTTCTCTCGCCCCATCATTGTCGGCGCCTTCGGCCGGCGGGGTCTCTGGCCCTTCAGCGGGGAGCTGATGAAAGCCACCGTCCGTGCCAATTTGGGATTCGTCGCGACCGGCGAGACGGCAGTCGATGCCGCGCGTCACGCGGCGTCTGAGGTCATCCAGGCGGCGCAGGCGCGGGTCAACGCGGCCAAGGTCGGGTCTGCTAGTGGGAAGGCGACCCTGAAGCGGGGTGTCGTCCACTCCCCCTTCATACTCTTGCAGCAGCGGCGCGAGGCCGACGAGGAAGCGGCCACGGAGGAGGCGGCCAAGGTCGCTCGCCGCGAGGGGCGCGAGAGGAAGAAGGAGGACAACGAACGAGTGCTCGCTGAGAAGGCGGAAGCACGAGAGAGCCGCCGGTGCCGTGTTTGCGCGGGCAAGGTGCACCGTGGCGGCGATCAGTGGGTGGTGTGTCCGTGTGACGCGTTTTGGGTGTGCCCCGGGTGCGCCAAGTTGACGGCTGCCGGCCTGGCGCTATCAGAGCACATCAAGGCGTGTGCGAGGAGGTTCGATAGTGACTAGGACAGCGAGAGCGGGTCGGGAGGCGCGGGGCGAGACGCGGAGGACAGCGAGTGGCGCTGCACCAGATTTAGTCATAGGAAATGCCATTGCAGTGATTGCACGCCCTTGTTTGTTGGGCTCTGTCGTTCCAGTCCGTTTTGATTCGACAGGCAAGTTCGAGATTCGGCGATCATCACTCTATGAGCACGATTGCAGTAGAAACGTGTGGCACACACCAGAAAGCGGCATGAGCGCAATACGAATGTTCTGTCTTTAGGCACCATGACATTCGAATGTGTTTGTCTATCGTGCCCCCGACGCTCTAGTCCATTTATATCACGTTGGCCATGCAACCGCGCCCGGCCCACAGGTCGTCGCCGCCACGGCCCACAGGTCGTCGCATCTCCACGCCCACATGCTGTAGCCGCCTAGCGCGCGGGGTGTCGCCACCCCCCGCCCGCCGGTGTTGACCATCCCCCGTCCACAAGTGATTACCACCCGCAGCCTCCGGAAGATCGTCGTCGCCACTTTCCCTCACGTTCGAAGAATGTTGCGCTATGCCCCACCCGCCCCAGCAACACCCGCGTTTGCAACACCCACTTCCATTCCCCTTGTCGCACTTGCCGCCCAAAAGAAGCCGCACGGAAGCACGTCACGAAAATGGCCACCTGACGCGGTCGCCTCGGCCTGAGGTACCTCGCGTCCGGCTCAAGGGCATGGCCGGGGCATCCCCGCCAGCGGTAGCCTCTGTGCCGCCGTCTTCATCCGGCACGCAATGTAGCGCTGCGACACCTGGCGCTTGCATGAGAGACGAGAACCAAGTGGTTGAACCGGGGTACCTTTATGAGGCAGCAGGCATGCTTCTGTTCCATCTCAATGGTCTTAAACGACACAAGTGGTCATGCAAGGACAGCTTCTCTATTGCAATGCGCCCCTACGAGACGGTGCGAGAGCCGCGGGAGAAATGGGCGTCGCAACAGGCCCTCATCAACCTTTCCCAGGACCAGCGAAACAAGCTTTGCCAATGGTGGCTGCTGCTGCCCATGCTGACCACAATCTACAAGATCAACCAGCGGATGTGTGTCCTCGAAAGTTCCTCAAATGAGGTGGGCGACTACGCGGACGGGGCAAGACACTGCGCTGCACGCAGCGGCGGTTTCAGATGCGGATGATGAAGACGAAGATGGGTCGGGATCTGATTCTGACTAGGACGGCTTGAGTTCGGATGAGGATTGAGCTTCATTGTCAGCGAATATATTCGTGTCCAGACGACCAATCATGGGTATTCTCGATGCGCCAAAAAGTGGACATGACAGGATCAGGTGTGAACACAGGAAGAGTGCAGCAGGGGCGCATCAGTCCCAGTTGAGGTCGATTCGGTCTTGCAAGCAACGAGTTGTTCTGTGTTAGCGACATGTAAGTCCACAAGAATGTATCCTGGTGCGATGTGATTGGCTCAAATGAGTCGAGCTCCAAATAGGCTACGTCGCTCACAACTCTTTCTACAGACTTCTGTTGTCAAGCACGAAGAGGAACCGGCGTCGCCCCTCCCAACAGCCTGCGACTGGAGACCAAGCGAGACAGGAACCCGACAGCCGCTTTATCGTGCCGCTATTGGACAGTACGCGAACTGGGGCCGATTTCTGTGGCTGTCCGCAGCGCTCGCCAAAGAAGGTGCAGCCCTGCCTGCGGTCGTTGTTGCGAGATCTGTGCAGTGAGGCTTGAGAGAAGCCATCCATCATGGCCTGATTGGGACACAAACTGGACGAACCGTGCCCGAATGCTTTCTGCGTCCCGCGCCCGGGAGAGGGGACCTGCTTCTGCGAATCGCGCCGACAAGACAAGCAAGTGGTTGCCCTTCTCCTTCTCTGAATCAGCACCTGACGCGATCAGCGAGTAGACTAAGCACAATTGGCCGACCCACATCGCGTACAAGGCCAGGCACACAAAACACATCACTTGGATGCCTTCAAAAAGTCCACCGACTGCAGCCTTGTGATTGGTTGGCTGATAACAAAAAATGCTGTGAACTCGTCTGTCGAACCATCAGCAAATTTTACTGATGAATGCTGGCCATCAATGACGATGACCTACATTCTTGTTCACGTGCTGCGATTCAACGTTGTGTGCCGCTGGGTCCACCTCGTTGGCAACGCGCTCAGCACGCATGTAGAAATTTGGAACGGCCCGGATCCAAGAGCTGTGAGATGGATGCGAACCCTCTGGTCCACTCATGCAAGGAGCCCACGTCAGTCAAAGTTTTCAAGGCAAGCCCACCTGGCCTCAGACGCCACGATCCCAGCATTCGGGCAGCTGGACCCACCCCCTCACAGACACCGCATACGCCGCTTTTCACGCCGCCCACCTACGTTGCACGCCTGGTCCACCCCACCTGCCCCCAGACGCCACGATCGCTGCATTCGGGGAGCTGGCCCCATCCCCTTACACACACCGCAAACGCCGTTCTTGACTTCAATTGCCTACGTTGCACGCTTGGTCCCCCCCACCTGCCCCCAGACGCCACGATTGGAGCATTCTGACAGCTGGACCCACCCCCTCACACACACCGCAAACGCCGCTTTTCGACGCCGCCCACCTACGTTGCATGCCTGCTTGAGATCGAGGGTCCTCGAAAGCTGCGCACGTCTCCACAAATCAGACTTTGGTCGTCGGGTCCTGCAACACAATCCTTCTTTGGTGTGCTGCGTCCTTCATATTCACAACATATTCCGAACTTCGCTTTTCATGGAAGTGCCACAGCTTTTCCTGATCCGATTGGTGGATGCTACACCACTGCTCGGCTTCCTGCCATGCGATATGTTTTTCGGGAAACATCTATCACATAGCGAGCAGACTAAGAAATGAGCCAGGCCCTTTGGGAGGTGGTAGCACCGTCGTTCCGTGGGTCTTGCCGGGCACACTCCAAACACGGTGTGAATGCCGAGTGTCCGACAAAGGGCGGCGCCCAGTGCGAGACACGGCGCCGCCCCCTGTTTTCCTGGACCACGCTCCTCTCTCCCAGGGCTGCAGTCGAGGCCCTGACCAGCCGCCCCCGGCCCCTCCAGAACTGGTCGCCCACGGGCATTCTCGGGCGGTCCAGGTGATCTGGCACCAGACAATGCGGTCGATTGTTGCGCACTGCTGGTTCCAGCCCATTCGCGACGCTCCACGATGGCCAGCTGACAGAGGTCTTCGCTCCAGCGGCTGTGATGGCGGTTGCCCTCTGCGCCCCACGCCCCCTCCACTCCAGGGAGCCCTCAACAATCTTCTTCCTTCGCGCCATCCCACCTGGCTCCAGAGACTGCGATGGCAAGATTTAGACAGCTGACTCCTGCCCCTCAGAGTTCTGGATTGTCTTTGGCATTGCTCCCTCTCGTCGACGTGCCTCCCAGCACCCTCGGCACCTTCTTCGCGCCGCTCGTCGGCGGCGTGGGCTGGCTGGACCTTTTTGGTGGCTGGGGGAGCTGAGCGGCCGGAAGTGTGGAGGGCATCGCCAGGGCGTGAGGCACACTGCCACGGGCTTGGGGCGACTCTGAGGGTGCGTGCGTTGTGTCGTTGTCCGGCGAGATTGTCGCGAGTATTGGTGCCTGGCGAGGTGGACGACGCCAAAAGCGGGCGGCGCTGCGCGAGAAGGTCTCTGAAAGCATTCCTGTTATTTTTTTCCTCGCTGTTTGCTGGCAAGTCATCTGTAACCGCCAGCCGGGCCTGCCGTGGGACTCCATCGTGCTGCGTGCGGGCTGAAGTTTGGCTGCGGCCCACGAATGGTGGGAATACTTTCACCACCACGGGTCGCCTTGGTGGGACGATGAGATCCACAGAAGGCACACGGACGCTGCTCGCTTTGACGCCCCGTTTCTGCGTGCCTTGGATTACCGCGTTCGAGCGCATCCTGAGATCTTTTTACGGTAGCTGTCGTCCATCTTCAAACGGTTGGCCTTGCATCCCGATTAGGAGCAACGCTGGTCGAGAAGTTCGTCATTCCTGGGAGAAATGCTCCGTTTGATTGCATTCTCTGACACGAGAGTGGAACGAGTGGCCAGCAAGAGCAGCCTGGCGCTCACTGTTTCCCACTGTCGGCTGGCACAACACATTCCGGACAGATGTATCGCCGTCGCCGACGAAACGCACATTCACGGAGAAGCCATGATCCGACCTCGGGGCCGATCCCTGGTCGACCAGCCACTCGAGGCCGTGGCGCCCGATCCCCGCCCCCGCCAACGCTTCTCTTCAATTGTCGCTACCTCCCACAAAACCGGGATTTTGGAGCTGACTGCAACGAGGTGCCGCCGGCGCAGTGTCGTGACGATTGGGTCGCCTTTTGCACATGCCTGGCGGGGCGCATGAGCGGGTACTCGCCGGGGGCTTTGTGGGAAGACTAACCGCCGGATTGTGTGCTTCTTTAAAACAATGCCTCGGTGCACAACCCTGTCGCCGACGAGATCCTGACGCTGAACGGTGCGCTTCTGCTTGACCTGCCACCCTACTCTCCCAACTTGTCTTCGATTGAGCCTACCTTTGCGGATTACAAGCGCAACTTCCGGGACCTGACCTATCACCACCCCGAGTTACCAGACCGGTTGACACATGTGCTTGTATTTTCATCCATTCCCCTCGCCACCATCCAGGGGCATTATCAGGAGGCTCGGCGTGAGCTGTGGCAGCACTTGTCGGAGTTACAGAGACCTGGGCGTCTCTTGCAGGGCGTTTTTCCACCGCTCCCGATTGAGTTGGCGCCGCCGCCGCCATGACGGTCACGTTGAGTGGAGTTTAGGGGGAGAGGGGATGAGGGGAGTTTTGTGTGGTGTGTTTCTTTCCCCCGTCAAACTGTGCTTCTGTTTCCTCCTCTTTCATTTGCTTTTTCCAAGCCGACGCATATCTCAGGAGCTCGTAGCACGTCAGTCAAGCAAGTGTGTCGAGTGCCGACGCTGGGGCGATCGGAGAAACCAGGCATTGCCGTAGGGCGGTGGCTCAGAAAAACTGACGATGCGGCTTCCAACAGCTGTGAGTCAGCGCAACCTGGCGAGGCACAGTGACTGGAGCTCTTATCTTAGACCACCGTCCATTGTTGAAAGCCCACAAAACGCCGAAAGAGCGAACCACACACAGCAAGTTCTTCGCCTGGCGTCTCTTTCGCGCCATTGCGCGGTCGCTCGCACTGTAGGACTCGTCTGAGACCCCCACCCGAGGTCCTCCACTGCGGAACCAGGGAACCAAAGAAAGCAAAGCAGTTGATTTTTCAGACGAGAAGACAGAGCCACAAGTAGACGATACAGCCACAGGAGGACAAACAAGCCGCCAAGTCCCGCAGAATAGCGCACTGACTGCGGCCAGTGGCAGCAGCTTGCCTGGTGGGAGGCCAACGTCTTATCCTCCTCAGCAAAAGAGGAGAAGAGGTGCTCCACAATTGTGTCAGCTCCAGCTGTGCCGGAAACAGTAGAGCTGCGCACGCCATGCGCGGTTGTGCCCTTAGCCACCTTATTAAGAAAGGAAGACCTCAACAACATCGGCCTGGTCCATTGCACGGGAGCCGGGCGCGTTTCAATCATCGCTGAGACCCGGTGGGGATGGAAATTGCAAACACACCAGACCACGAGTTTTCGTGAAGCGCAAGCTCACTGAAAGTGTATGTCAAGTCAGGGTCGTGGGCGCAAGCGTGATCACGAGGCACCGAAGTCCAACAAAAACCACACATGGCTCCCCAGTGGACCAAAGAAATGAAAACAAAGCAACTGAAGATGACAAGCAAGCAGTCGGAAAAGCGAGACGTACAGGCGAATGGATCCTGAAAGTGTCTTCAGCGCTCGCGCCGAGTCGCGCAGACGATCCGCAACGTGCTTTTCATCCGCGGCCCGACGTCCGCTCAGGATCGCCAGAGCGTTCACTGGTGCATCGTCGGTGGTCACCCCGCTGGGCCCGCGAAGCGTCGCCATGAGGGCCCCAGCAAAAGCGCTGGCCGTCGCGCTCAGACCAGCGTCGGCACACCTCGCCTGCTCGCGCGTGGCGTCCACGTTGATTGGCGAAACCGCCGCCGAGTCGGAGCCGACAGCCTCGAGGGTGTCTACAGCCGCTGAAACGGGACTGGCCGCCCCAATGAAGTTTGCCACAAGCGACTACTGTCGTGCCGTGTGAGCCTGGCGGGCATCGTCCGCTCTCTGGCGGATTGCCCGAGCTTGTCGTCGCTGCGACTCAAACAGCGCCTCTCCCGACCGGCTGCAATCATAAATCTGGGCGGACAGCTTCTTCTTGCTTCGCTTTTTGAAGACAAAGCCGTTCTGGGTGATCTCGCGCTGGAAGAGGAGGGAGCTGAGCGCAATCGTGAGGGGCGGGTGACCGGAATTCAGACACGTTGTGCACCTAGGAAGCGCAAACAGAACACGCAACGTGTGGCAAACGAGCAAATTGAAGCAACAGGTGCGGAGCGTGCGTGTCAGCTCGTGTCTTCATTCGAGCATGATGGATGATGTGCCATTACCCGAAACAAACGAGCGGAAACTCTCCACCGGCTGATCACAGAAAGAGAAGCGCAAAATTTGCGGATCTGAGCATGAACGCTTCAGAGCGCTGCAGGTCGCTCCCGTGTAGAACTCGTTCCCTTTCGGCAGAGCGGCAACATATGCAAGTTACCAACCACCATTGTGCAGTACGGAAAGTAGTGGGTCTTTCCATGCTCTGTCGTCTTTTTGTAGCCACGTGCCCCACACGTCGCATTGGCCCGTCCGTGGCGCTCAGCAACTGCCTCCTGGGGGGGGAGATTAAGCGGGGCGCGGGTGAGATCTCTCTCGGCTGGGAAACCTGCAAGTTGCACTGTCGTTCATGTCCCCAACCACATTTCCAAGAACACATCAGATCAGCGCTCCTCGTCAGAAGTCGTGTCCCAAGGGGCACGTCGCTGAGCACAATGCGAATAGCGCGAACAGAAGCGTTGAAGACGCAGCCTAGGCGCAAAACGAAGCGATCAGATCCAGCATACCTGCGCTTTCTTTGCTAGATGTCCCGGAGGCCCCAGCGACGGTGGGGTCCGAAGCTGCCGCTGGGCCGCCGGCCATCGAACGAGGCCTGTGAGGTATGCGGGCCCGTGTTCAGAGGTGGGTGTTCCACAGCGCGAAGAGGAGCGGCGTCACGACGGTGGCAACGAACAGCAGCTGGCTGTGACCACCGATGAGGGCCGTCCCCGTGCGGGGCGCCGCAAATGGCGACAGTTGAACGCCGTCCCAGCGCGGGTTACGGACGGCGAGCGTTGAGTTCAAACCCGAGGCGCGGTGTTTCGAAAGCAATCTACTCAATGTCTTCGGGCGCCTTCTTCAACTCGCAGTCACCAAACATGGTACACAACTTTCAAAATTAGAGAGCACGATTCACCGTGAAGGCATGACAATTACAGCTAAGAGTTGTGACGACCAGTCAATACAGGGCCTTGCATCACGCTGCACTCTGGATCTTCCAAAACTGGCACACTTTCAGTGGGGTCGCCTGTTCGGAACATGTCCACCTTTTTGCACAAGGACAATACATGATGTACAGTCGTTCCACAAAAAACCTAGCACTCGGCCGAGACCAATAGTACCATCAACAAGGTCCAGGATTGGCAGACACGAGGAAAAGAGCAGGGCAAAATATGCCGATAATCTCGGGGTGGTCGAACGTGGCCCACACAGCATCATTGCTGCACCTGCGCGCACGCCGACCCTTCCTTGAGAGCCACTGCCAGCACCCCTCGAGTGCCCCCTCAGTGTGTCACGGAGCCAATGGGCCAACTCGTTTACACCAAATCCCACCGCGGGTCAGAGACCGTCAGATTCGACGACAACCCGTCCTCTCGATGAGAGGCCCTCGTCGTATTCAAATACTTAGTTCCCGATCCGGACAGGTCCAACATTTTAGTCTTCATGAATCGAAGCCAACCAAGTGACGAGCCTCGAACTCGACATGTGAAAATACGAAACCGTTCAGTATCGATCACGATCTGTATTGGATCCGATCGTCGGCTTGCCGCGCAGCCCGGATTTGGGGAAGATTCCGATCGTTGCCATCCGCCACCTGTTGGAACCGGCGTCGGTGTCGGCCGCGTTCGAATGCCGCAGGCGCGCGAAAATGTGACCGATTGCGCGTGGCAGCTCTCTGCCGTTGCGGTCGGCATCTGTTAGCATCGGAGCAGCGCAGCCCCGCGGCCCGGATGGCCTTTTTCGACTCGTGCCAGTGGGCTTGCATGAACCACAACCCCGCCGCATCGTGCATGCCCCAAAATAGCACTGGTTCCGACGCGCAGGAGGTTGCTGGAGCCAGGCATTCGCCCCGCCCTCCCCCCCCCCCCATCGTGACCAAAATTGGCAGGGTCTCCGACAAACAGGGCGATTGTGAGGCCAGGCGCCTGTCGCGCCTCTCCCCCCCCCCTCGCATGGACCCAAATCGCCGGTGTTTTCCACGCACAGGACGCGTCCGGG
>ENA-ORXR01001998-ORXR01001998.1-marine-metagenome-genome-assembly--contig:-NODE-1998-length-20257-cov-9.500446_pt1 | contig 20257 bp, 15 predicted proteins | sample MGYA00237866_ERZ511479 | MGnify/ENA metagenome assembly ERZ511479 | reverse complement strand
AAAAATATTACCACGATGCTGCCGAATTTCTTGGAAATGTACAAGCTATCCGTCGCCTACAAATTGCGAAAGATACTACGCAGATGGACAAAGAGGTTATTCAAGAACACTATAAAGCGTAACGTAGCGCGGTACTTCCAGTCCGCGTCCGTAGAACATGCTTATAGCTCGTTCCACGTTAGTTTGGCATACGCGAGGCGCGGGATAGAAGTACCGCGCTACGTGGCTCAAAATATTGAACAATGAAATTATTAAAAATAAATACAACACCAACATACAATCGCAACGCGCCAACACCACGCGTTACCCTCGTAGGCGCGGGTCCGGGTGACCCTGACTTGCTGACTATCAAGGCATTAAAAGCACTTGGTAAAGCAGATGTAGTCTTATACGATGCTCTCGTGAATAAAGAAATTTTAGATTACACGCCTGACCATACTTTAAAAGTGTTTGTTGGAAAACGTGCGAATAAACACCGTTTCCCACAAGAGATTATCAGTCAAATGATAGTCGAATATGCTCAGGAATATGGTCATGTTGTACGTTTAAAAGGTGGTGATTCATTTATTTTCGGACGTGGATATGAGGAACTGGAAGAAGTCCGAAAGGTAGGCATTGAAGTTACGGTAATACCGGGTATTTCGAGTGCGACCTCACTGACGGCACTCCAACAAGTTCCTTTGACTTGTAGAGGCGTGAATGATAGTTTTTGGGTGGTGACAGCCACTACGCGATTTGGAGAATTATCGAAAGATGTAGCCCTTGCAGCACAGGCAAATACTACGGCGGTCATCCTTATGGGGCGTAAAAAATTGGAACAAATCGCTATGCTTTTTTCTGCCTACGGCAAATCCGAAACACCTGCTATGCTCATTCAAAATGGCTCATTGTCGAATGAAAAGATTGCGATAGGGCAAGTGCATAATATCGCTGAAATTACTGATAATGAAGGCATTGGCACACCCGCAATTATTGTTATTGGCGAAGTAGTTGGTTTACATAGTGAATATGTAAAAGCCACCGTTTCGTCCGAATTATTAATATCAAAAGCATCATAAATTATGAATACAAATACCGTCGAACGAAGTGTTCATCAATCGTCAAGCGAAGCGTCCGTCAGTCGTAATCCCTTATATCCGATTTTCATAAAATTACACAAAATAGAAGTGCTGATAGTCGGTGCAGGTGAAGTGGGTTTGGAAAAATTGGGCTTCATGCTCAAAAGTAGCCCCGATGCCAATGTAACCGTTGTCGCTACATGGGTAAAACCCGAAGTTGCCGAACTCATCGCCCAACATTCAAGCGTGACTTTCATTCAAAAAGCTTACGAACCAACGGATGTAATTGGCAAAAATTTGATTATTGCCGCCACTTGTTTTGAGGAATTGAATCGTGAAGTCAGGAGTGATGGAAAGGCACTCGGCATTTTGGTCAATGTAGCTGACACACCCGATTTGTGCGACTTCTATCTTGGAGGCATCGTCACGAAAGGCGACCTCAAAATTGCGATTTCCACCAATGGAAAATCACCCACATTTGCGAAGCGAATGAGACAATTGTTCGAGGAAGTATTGCCCGATGATATTCCACAAATCCTAAATAATCTTCGCACTATACGCGATGGTCTCAAAGATGATTTCGAGTATAAAGTAAAGAGAATGAATGAAATAACGAAGAGCCTCTTGTGAGGCGTGTTGATGTGTTATCGTGTTGATGTGTCTCTGTAACACATCAACACGATAACACATCAACACGATAACACATCAGTACAAACAAATGAATATAAAGGCATTAAACGAGGCATTCAAACCCATGTTGGCAGAGGAAAGGATACGCGAATTTTACCGGATGTTTGATGCGGAAAAAGTATTGTTGACCTCTTCTTTTGGAACAAATTCGGTGTATTTATTGCATTTGATTAGCAAGGTAAATCGACGGCAAAAAATACATTTTATTAATACGAATTATTTGTTTGAGGAAACGATAAAATACAAAAATGACATTGCACGAGATTTTACTTTAGAAGTGATTGAGGCGCGACCTGACCCAACTTCTCACGCGATTACAAGAGAAGAAAAAACCTATAAATCGAACCCTGACCTATGCTGCGGTGTTAATAAAGTAGCGACACTTGATGCGGTTTTGGACGATTATAATGTATGGATGGCTGGTGTGATGAATACCCAGACAGATGTGCGTAAGGATTTTGATATTTTCCAGATTGTACACAACAAATTGAAGTTTATGCCACTGGCAGATTATAGCGAATTGGAAGTGCAATTTTATATTAAAAGCCTATATTTACCACCACATCCTTTGAAAGCACAAGGTTATGGTTCTGTGGGCTGTACACATTGTACAAGTTGTGGTTATGACCGTGAAGGGCGCTGGGCAGGACAGTCGAAAACGGAGTGTGGATTGCATACGGTGGGTGGCGGAAAACAGACAGCGAAAAATGAACAACAAATGAAAAGCGAAAAAGTTGATTTGGTTGCTTTGTAATCAAATTATTTTTTATAAAAAATTGATAGCATCGTACTGACGACTTTAGCCGTCAAGTGGGGTTAATAAAATTTGTAAAGTATTGTTTTTGAGTTAATTAAAAATTACAATAAAATTTACTTGACGGCTAAAGTCGTCAGTACAGGACACATAAAAAATGATAGAAACAGACATCATCATAGTGGGCGCGGGTCCCTGCGGATTGTTTACCGTATTTGAGGCGGGATTGCTAAAATTGCGTTGCCACCTCATTGATTCGCTGCCACAAGCAGGCGGTCAGTTGACGGAAATATATCCAAAAAAACCGATATACGATATACCGGGATTTCCGAGTATTTTGGCGGGTGAATTGGTCGAAAATTTGATGGAGCAAATCGCACCATTCAAGCCAACTTTCACGCTTGGTGAACGCGCCGAAGCCCTCGAACAACTCGAAGACGGCAGGTATAAAATCACGACTACAGACGGCAACGAAATTGTCGCGCCTGTGATTACGATTGCGGGAGGTTTGGGTTGCTTTGAACCGCGTAAGCCGCCGATTCCGAATATCGCCAATTTTGAGAAAAAAGGCATCGACTATATCATCAAAGACCCGGAAGTCTATCGCGATAAGAGCGTAGTGCTTGCCGGTGGTGGCGACTCTGCACTCGATTGGACGATTTTCTTGGCAGATGTAGCGAAGGATGTCACGCTCGTACATAGACGCGAGAGTTTCAGAGGTGCGCTTGACTCGGTAGAGAAGGTCATTGACCTCAATGAGTCGGGACGTATTAAGTTGATTACCAACGCAGAAGTCATTGGCGTAAACGGCAACGGCATACTCAACGAAGTGACGATAAAGCACAAAACAGAAGGTACTTTCCAAAAATCTACCGACCATTTTGTACCGCTTTTCGGCTTGTCGCCAAAGCTCGGTCCGATTGCAGATTGGAATTTGAGCATCACCAAAAACGCTATCGAAGTCGATACCCGCGATTACAGCACGGGCGTACCGGGTATTTATGCGATTGGCGATATTAATACATATCCGGGCAAATTGAAGTTGATTCTTTGTGGTTTCCATGAGGGAACTATGGCGGTGCAGTCGGCTTTTAAATATATTTATCCCGATAAAAAATTATCATTTAAATATACGACTGTGAATGGGGTGAATGGGTTTTAAGACGGTTGGACGACTGACGGCTGACGAACGTTGCGCTTGACGGTGGATGGAAGATTTTGGGGTTGCCTTGTAGGCAACCCTTTTTTAATATCAATATCGTTCAAACTCCGTCTTACGACGCAAAATGACATATTTGACAAATCGTTTGATGTCAAACCAGAGGAAAAATTCCATCTTTTTTTGCAGCTTGAATGTGGAAATGGGCTGATGGTTGGAGAAGAATTGACGGCGTGCGGTGAGTATTTTTTTTCGTTCTGTAAATAGGGTGCGATACATCGCGTGGAGCATGATTTTTAAAAATTTCGGACGAATAAAAATCACATCAATGACCAGTATCATTAGGTATTTGAAAAGTAAAGAAGGGAGGTTGAGTAGGAGAGAGGCGGTCGGCATTAATTTGAAATAAGAATAGAAAATATTGAGTTGAATTTTGAGTAGATATTCGTAATTCATTATCTTGCTAACTGATTGACTTTCCTTGTGATACACAATAGCCGAAGGTTCATAAATGCTTTTGTAACCCAGAATATTGGCACGGATTCCCAATTCCGCATCTTCGTAACCTGTATTAAAATAATCATCAAAAATACCAATCTCGCGCAACATCGGCACAGCGTATAAAGCCGCGCCTGCACAGGCACCCATATTCTCATGGCGAGTGTTCCATTCATCGACCGAATCTGCATAGCCGAGCGGGATGACTTCTGCCGTGTTAAGCATTTTGTGACCGGCATTATCCATACGTTGACGGTTGTAATAATTGACCATTTTGCAGGCTATCATGTCGGCTTGATGGGTCTGTGCGCTGTTGGTGAGTTCTGCCAACCAATCCGGTGGGACAGTCGTATCATTATTCAGCAGAATGACGTAATGGTAGTCGGGATTTGGTAGGATGTATTTTTCGAGTATTAAATTATTTCCAAGTGTAAAACCATGATTTTTAGATTCTAATATTAGTTCAATACGTTCATCTTGTCCATATTTTTCCTTCAATATCTCTACATCATTTCCCTCTGAACCGTTATCCAAGAGATACACTTTGAAGTCAGTATAAGTCTGTGCAAATAGCGACTCCATACATTCTACTGTATCTTCGATACCGTTCCAATTGAGTATGATGATAGGAATTTTCATACTTGTCCTTGAATTTCTACTTCACCGTCTGCTCTTGACTATTTCGTCGTCGGCTGTTAAACCGCTACTGCATTATACAACTCTTCGCGTTGCTTCTTCACTTTTTCCGAACGTAAAAATTCATCGAAAGTCATCAATTGGTCAATGATACCGTTGGGCGTGATTTCGATGATTCGATTGCCGACGGTCTCCATCAACTGGTGGTCATGAGAGGTGAAAATCAGGTTGCCTTTGAATTCGTCCATACCTTTATTGAGTACGGTGATTGACTCCAAATCAAGGTGATTCGTTGGCTCGTCTAAGAGTAAGAAGTTGGGATGTTGGAGCATGATTTTGGAGAGCATACAACGTACTTTTTCTCCACCAGAAAGCACCTCTGCCATCTTATTGACTTCTTCTCCTGAAAACAACATTCTACCCAAAAAGCCACGTATAAATTGCTCGTCTTTTTCTTTTGAATATTGGCGTAGCCAATCTATTAAAGTCAAATTGCCTTGTTCTTCTGTAAAGTACTGTTCGTTATCGTTGGGGAGGTATTCGGAAGTGATGGTTTGTCCCCATTCAAAGTGTCCGGTATCGGGTGTGATTTCTTCGGCAAGGATATTGAAGAAGGCGGTCAGTGCCATTGGATTACGACAAACAAGGGCGATTTTATCGCCTTTATTCATGGTAAAATTGACATCGCCGAAAAGTAAATCGCCATTGGGCAAACTCTTACTGAGGTTTTCGACGTGTAAGATTTGGTCACCCACTTCACGCTCGACTTTGAAATGAATAAAAGGATATTTGCGACTGGAAGGTCGTATGTCTTCTAAATTCAATTTCTCTAATGCCTTCTTACGACTTGTTGCTTGGCGCGATTTGGAGGCATTGGCACTAAAGCGCGAGATAAATGCCATGAGTTCTTCACGTTTCTGGGCGGTCTTTTTGTTTTTATTTGCCATCTGACGCGCGACCATTTGACTGGTTTCGTACCAAAATGTATAGTTACCGGTCGAAAGATTGATTTCGCCAAAATCCACATCTACGATGTGTGTACAGACCATATCCAAGAAATATCTGTCGTGCGAAACAACGATAACCGTATTAGGAAAATCCGCCAAAAAATCCGACAACCACGTTGCAGTTACAGCATCCAAATCGTTGGTAGGCTCATCAAGGAGCAAGATGTCAGGATTGCCGAAGAGTGCCTGTGCGAGCAAGACTTTTACCTTTTCTTTACCACTCAATTCGTTCATTTGCTTATAATGCAAATTTTCACGAATCCCCATGTGACTGAGGAGTTCTGCTGCATCGGTCTCTGCCATCCAACCGCCCATCTCACCAAATTTATCTTCCAACTCAGCAGCATGTAAACCTTCTGCTTCGGTCGCGTCAGGGTTTTCATATATGGCGTTTTTCTCAACCATAATGTCATACATCTCCTTGTGTCCCATAATAACGGTGTTCAAAACAACCTCATTATCAAACTCAAAGTGATCCTGTTTCAAAACTGCCATACGCTTGCCTGGCTGTATGGATACAGCACCATTTGTAGCGTCTATCTCGCCCGATAATATTTTTAAGAAAGTGGATTTACCCGCACCATTGGCACCAATGACACCGTAGCAATTGCCACCCGTAAATTTCAGGTTGACTTCATCGAATAAAACCCTTTTTCCAAATTGTAAACCTAAGTTATCTACTGTCAGCATGTATGAGTGATTAATTGATTAGGTCTTAATCATAAACTCTTGTCGGTTTTTGACAAAAGTTTAGGATTAGACTAATATTTGTTATTGTTGGATTGTTTCGCTATGCTAATTGTTTGATGGTTGAATGTTTTTTTTACGTAGCAAAAAACGTAATAACAATTTAACAATTAGCGTAGTGAAACAATCTAACAATGGTAGTGGCTTCGCCACTTTAGATTAATTATATCTTCTTTTTTGAAGAATAAGGCTCAAAAAGAGTGCAAAGGTACGAAAAAAATCGTTGAGGTGCTTTTCCGAGAAGCATTATTTTTTGTATGAAAATAGCTGTAATCAAAAAAGGGCTACATGAAAACATGTAACCCTCCAAAATAAAGTGTGTTAATCTTTAGACTTTATTCTGTTGCTTTTTCGACTTTGCCGTTTATGTAAACGGTGGTTAATTTGGGATGAGTGTTGGCTGTGATATTGACAGGTTTTCGCTGTTTGCCATGTTTGTTTTTGGAGTTAAATTTGACGGCTATCTCGCCACTTTCTCCGGGCAAAATAGCTTCACGCGGATATTGTGGTACGGTGCAACCGCAGGTTGATTTGGCGTTTTCTATTACGAGGGGAACGGTACCTGTATTAGTAAATTTGAAGGTGTGTTCTACAACTTCGCCCGATTTGATGGTGCCGAATTCGTAAAGTTCTTCGGTGAAGGTCATTACGGCTACATCTGTGGGGATAGCTTCTGTATTGACCACATCATTTACGGGAGTGACTTTGGGAGTTGTGATGTTCAATTGCTCGACTTTGGCAGCTTTCTTTCGTTTTTTTCTTTTTTGTTTGTCTTGACCGAAAGCTGTAAGTGCGATGCAAAACATGAGTGAACAAAGCAATAATTTTTTCATAAGTTAAATCCTTTTTGAGTGAAATAATAGGAGCATTTTTGACTGCGCTCCATGTTGAATAATAATATTGTTCGAACAAGTATGATGCAAAGGTACATAAATTTTTGACTTTTCAACTAAGTTTTTAGTTAAAGTTGTTTTAAAGCTATTTTGAGGGGATGAATATCGGAAAAAGTAGTTTGTCAAAGTAGGAGGGAGGCAACATTCTATCGTGCCTCTCATTTAAACGAAAGCGCGAAGGGCGGGATAAAGTAATGGTGGCGTATAGGGAAATAGGCCCCAAAATGAGAATGTGAAATACAAGGTATTTGGTTGGACGTGGGCGTGGATAGGCAAGCGTTTTTAACAAAAAAAAACAAAAAAAAAGAGAAGCCAAAAGGCTTCTCTTTTCGCGTTCCTTAGCGAATCTTGATTATGTGATAGGTTGTTATTTTTAATAAAACCCGTTGAACCATTGGAGTGCGTTTAAGAAGCAAGGCAGTACGCAGTCAGCATGATCTCCGTCGAATGCAACTAACTTAACGTCCTCTGTGCCAAGTTCTTTGAAGGTTCTATAGGCGACTTCAGCGTTTTCGTAAAATACTTGTGTGTCTTGTCTGCATTGGCAGAGGTGCATGGGGACTTCGGGTTTCCAGTTCCATAGGTCATTGGCTTGTAATGCAACTCTGAATGGATGTTTGTAATTGAATTTGAAGTCTTCGATGATATCTTCTCTGATAATATGGCTGGGGATAGGAGGCATCGCACTATTAACGACACCGCCACCATTTGTGCCATCGAAGAGTGGTGGAAGCGTGGTATCGTAAGGTGCTCTTAGAAAATCAGAGTAGTTGTCGTAAAGACTATAAGCCTCATTGTAGGATAATAAAAGATAAGGCAGGTAGTAGGGATTGGAATAAGATACTTGTGCGGTAAATGGTGCTGATTGAACGCCGGACATATCGTAAGGTCCTGCCATAGGTGCAGATGCGGTGAGGGTAAATTCATCGCTGTGTTCTTCTTCGATTGCTTTGGTGAGTGCCATAGTAGCGTGTCCGCCTTGCGAATAACCGAATAGAAGGAGTTTGTCGTTGAGTGGTACATCAATTGACTTGGCAAGTCGCTTGCTGGCTCTGATCATATCGATTGAAGCAGTGGCTTGTGAGGGTCCGTGTACATAAGGGTGCCTACCGGGAGAGTCGCCGAGTCCGAGGTAGTCGGGCATAGATACGGCTACACCGGAATTGGAGGCGTATATAATACCAATGAGTAATTCTTGTGAACCTCTGCTGGGTACGTCGTCTTTTTTGATGACCGTACCGTGTTGATAAGAGATGAGGGCTTTGGGTTCGTCGATGGCTGGAATGACGAATGCACCAGAAGCTATTGTAGGTTCGCCATGAGCATCAATGGTCTGGTATATGATGTTGTGTATTTCGACAGCGTAGTTTCTGGGAAGGATGGATATTTCAGCTGAATTGTATGACTCAATAAGAGAATCAACTTGAGCTATGTTATATGATTGCACAAGTTCGCTGGACATAATCTCTCCACGTGGGTCGCTGATGAGTGCTTCGCTATTGTCGTCTGATTTACATGCGGAAAAAAGTAAGGCACTAAGGGTAATAATAATTGCAGTTTGTATGAGTTTGTTAATATACATGTATAAGGTTTAATTTTAAAAAACGGCAATATAAGAACATTTAGTGGTATTGCGCAAAAAAAAATATACTTTTGTCCGTTTTTTAACCTTTTTCAAAATGAAATTTTCAATGCGTGCATTTTAAAATGAGCTTGTACAATTTGAACACAAACACAAAATGGCAGAACGCGGACACTTTGATTGGGAAAAAATTTATGAGGAAATTCCTCTGGAAAAGATGGGTTGGTATCATGATAAACTTGATGTAGATTTGGAAATTTATTTGTCAAAAGAAAAATTAAACTCCGGTACTTTTTTAGACCTCGGAAGTGGCGCAGGGAATCAGGCTAATGAATTGGCAAAAATAGGATTTACGGTCACCGGAACAGATATTTCAAGTCATGCGATTAGCAAGTCTTCAAAATTATTTGACAAGGTTGAGTATATTCAAGATGACATTGTGAATTCTAAATTGAATCGTGAATTTGATTATATTTTTGACAGAGGATGTTTTCACTGCATTGACCCAAATAAGAGAGCGGTGTATGTTGATACAGTAGCCAATCTTCTTCCATCAAATGGCAGTTTGTTTCTCAAATGTTTCAATAAAAAAAATCCAACGATTACCGCAGGACCGTTCCAGTTCACATTAGAAGAGATAAGGGCTTATTTTGAAGACAGGTTTGAAATTATTGATTCGTATAAAACGGAGTATCAAGGTACATTAAAGGAAAACCCTAAAGCTATTTTTTCTATAATGAAGAAGAAATAGGTGAAAGTGGAAATTTAGGTGGTGACTGGTGATTGGTGATTAGTGATTGGTGATTGGTGATTGGTGACTGGTGATTAGTGATTGGTGACTGGTGACTGGTGACTGGTGACTGGTGACTGGTGACTGGTTTTTCAGTAGATTTTGCGAAGCAAAATCCTGTATTGACTAATCACTAATCACCAGTCACTAATCACCAATCACCAGTCACCAATCACTAATCACCATTAACAAAAAATTATGTTGACAAAAATTATATTAAAACACCGAAAAGATGCCGCCTTAAGGCGTTGGCATCACTGGGTGTTTTCGGGAGCAATTTACAAGATAGAAGGCGAAGTGAATAACGGCGACATAGTAGAAGTCTATGATTCGAATGACAATTATCTTGCGACGGGACATTACAATAATGGAAGCATCGCAGTGCGCGTATTTTCTTTTGAAAAGACTTCGACAGATACGGATTTTTGGACAAAGAAAATACAAGCCGCTTACGATATACGCCATACACTTGGCTTGACCGACAATACCGAAACTAATGCGTATCGACTCGTACACGCAGAAGGTGACGGACTACCCGGCTTGGTGCTGGATTATTATAATGGCGTGGTGGTTTTTCAGGCACATTCTATCGGAATGCACCGCGCAAAGGACGATATTCTGACGGCATTGAAGGCGGTCTATGGAAAGGCATTGAAGAGCGTATATGATAAAAGCATGGGGAGTTTGCCGCGAGATTATACCGCCGGAATAGAAAATGGCTATCTGCTCGGTACTTCCGGCGAGCCGATTATTTCGGAGTATGGACATCGCTTTTTTGTGGATTGGGAAGATGGACAGAAAACCGGTTTTTTTCTTGACCAACGTGAAAATCGTCGCTTGTTGACGCATTTTGCCAAAGGCAAAACGCTCTTAAATGCCTTTTGTTATACGGGCGGATTTTCGATGTACGCGCTTGCTGCGGGAGCGAAATCGGTACATTCGGTAGATGCTTCTCAACGTGCGATTGACCTGTTGAATCAAAATATATCGTTGCTTGACATTGCTCCCGAAAGGCATCAATCTTACACTGCCGATGTCCTCAAATTTCTAAAAGAACCGCCTATCGAATATGAAGTTATGGTGCTTGATCCGCCGGCTTTTGCTAAGAATATTCGCTCACGCCACAATGCCGTGCAAGGTTACAAACGCCTGAATACAGCAGGTATCAAAAAGATTGCAAAAGGCGGTATTTTGTTTACCTTTTCATGTTCGCAAGTGATAGATAGTGCTTTGTTTCGGAGTACGATATTGGCGGCAGCTTTGGAAGCCGGACGACCAGTACGTATCTTGCACGAAATGACGCAAGCTCCTTGTCACCCCGTTAATATTTTTCATCCTGAAGTGAGTTATCTCAAAGGTTTGGTTTTGTGTGTGGGGTAGATTATTCAAGACGCATAGACGAGACGTAGGGACAGGGCATGCCCTGTCCCTACGTCTTGAATAATCATTTTATCCGCATCTTCTTCACCTCATTATTTGCATTAAAAGCTGGAAAATACATCAACTCCACCTTAGCCGGATTCAGGGTGTAATTACCTGAATATCTTGGTATTAAATTGATATTATACGTATATTTTCCTTTGCGTAAATTTTGACAGAAAATCGCCGTTTCATGTTTGAAATATTCGCGGTGAGATTCGTTTCTACTATAATAATTTTTCTTATCAGCATACGAACAGCCGCCCGGAATCGGAACATTTATCATCACATATTCGGCATCTTTTTTTACGTTTACTTCTATGATTAATTTTGTTTTTTGTCCTGCGGTTAATGTAGAAACGTCTTTTTCAAATTTTGTGCTAATCTCAAAATCGTCTTTTTTGATGTCGGGTTTTCGGTTTTGATAACGTTGGTAATTGGTAAAATAAATGGGGAAATCGCCTGATTTGGAGATTGAAATTTGTTGATTGGGTGCTACTTTCATTTCAAAAGGAAACTCGGAAATAGACTGATTGACATCGCCTGAAATGTTGAGTTTTGGTTTGGTTAGTTTCTTTTTATCACCCAATAAATCGGGTAAAATGGTTTCGATAATTTGTGCGGATTCGTAGGTGTTTCTCCAATAGCCGTTTCTGCGATTTTCCAAGAAATAATGACGCATTTTAGCGAGCGTTTTATCGTGATTTATGGTGTCTGATTTGAGTATTTTATATGCCAATAAGGTGTTTTGTACATCATTGTATAAAAGGCGCGACTTTCTCTTGTCTTGCTCTTCAAAATAGATATTTCCAAACAAGGTCGTTTGCATAAATGAGCTTAAAGTATCGGTATCATAATCCATTTTATACAATTGTTTTAATTTAATAATTTGGAGGTCGTGATGGAGTGACAGCGTGTCTTTTGTTTCTTCTAAATCAGCGATATATTTCGGTGCATTTATCTGTTTATCAAGTAGATGTAAGGCTTTTAGCAATTTTGAACTTCTATAAAAATTGCGTCCGTCCTCCAATTCCCAAACTAATTTTTTCGCTATTTTCCCTTTGCTAATATCAGTTTTATAGCCCATTTTTTCTGCTTGAATAAGAGTTTCCAATATATGCAAACTAATCCATTCGCTGAGTTCCGAATCTTTCCACCAACCCCATAAACCATTGTTTTTTTGATTCTTTTTGAGCAAACGAATGAGTTGGTTGATGTTCTTATCGTACTTAAATTCTTCGCCTTTGTACGTTGATATTTTCTTTTGAGCAAGTAGCCCTTTCAACTTAGAAGCAATCTGCTCATTACACAAGTATTTGTACCGAATTAAATGCCCGATTTCATCCTCAATTACCTCCAATATATCTGCTCGTGCGTATAGGTTGACCGTACCGAGTTGAGCATCAAATGTTAGGTTGAGTGTGGTGTCATTATCCAATACATAAAACTGCCCTTTGGTCTCTTCCAATCCAAGTGGAAAAACGGGAATATCGCGACGTTCGCCGTCAAAATATCCTTCTTCATTTTCAACTACATATTTAACAGAAAGTGAATCTGTCTGTGCTGCAATCATCAGTGTGTCTATGATGGAGTGCGTACAATATTCCGTATTTTTATATAAAGTCTCGTCATCCAATTCAAATTTTGTATTCACCTTAACCGAATCCTGTCCGTAATTCAAGACTTTTCCAATGGCATAAGTGGTGTCCGATTCAATAAGAAAACGCGGTACGGCGACTTGTGCCATGAGTGGTTTGTAGGATTTGACGAAGCCTTCGGTTTGTCCCGATTGCTTTTTACCGTTCATCGCAAGATAGTGCGTGTTCCAACTCGTCACATCGTCGGGAAAGGTCAGTTCAAATGTCACTTTACCTTCTTTATTGGTCGTCAATTTGGGTTGCCAAAAGGCATAGTCCGAGAAATTTTCGCGGATAGAATTTGCTTGCGAAGCTGCCTCAAAAAAGGCATCGTCAAAGTCAGCTCCTTTGTCTGATTTGGGCTGCAAAGTTCCCGGTATGGTTTCGATGATGAGAACGCCATTTGCAGCTCTTGCTCCGTACAGGGCGGTGGCTTCCTTGCCTTTTAGTGTTTTGACATTTCGTATTAAATTAGGGTCAATTTCCGAAATATCACCTGTATATACATTTCCGTTGACGATATATAAAGGTTGATTACCGGATTGCATACTTGATACACTTCTAATTTGGATTCCGGCTTCAGAGCCTGTTAATCCTACCGTAGTTGCTGTAAGTGTGCTAATATCGCGCTTAGGTAATTTCTTAATATTTTTGGCACTAAGTGTATTGTTGTAGGCTCTTTCACTTTTTGAATAACTCGTTAGAACAACTCCACCAAGTACCACGCTTTCATCAAGGTCAAAATTGATAATATTACCATTTCCTATTGCCATTTCTTTGTTTGGATAACCTACATAAGAAACGATTAGAGCATCAGCATCCAAAGGCACTTTGAGGTTGTAATATCCATCAATATCAGTTGTTGTTCCGATTGTTGTACCTTTTATATGTACATTCGCAAAAGGCAAAGCCTGTCCTGATTCATCGCGAACATAACCCTCTATTACATTACCTTTATATCCGTATTCGGGTGGAGTACTTGGTTTCGTTTCTTTTGGAGGGCTTTGGGACAATGATTTAGGTTTAACTTTGTTAGGGAAAAGTGTTTTTTCTATGAGATTTTTTAAATAATTACTAAAATCATCTTTTGATAGAAATTGTGCTTGACTGTATTCATAATAATTTATACCATAAGGTTTTATGCTGATATTTTCAGTATGGTATTTTTCTTCCTTATAATAAAAAACTAATTTATAATCGCCTTGTTTTAAATTGGTATTGAAGGACGTACTGCTACCATAAAGGGCAATTAGCGCGTTGTCATCCTGCCTAAATAGGAGAGCATTTATGGGTTTTTCTTTTGCCATTTGTCCACTAAGTTTGACTTGTAGCCGACCTGTAACGTCTTTTGAAGATGTTTTGGGGAACAAATATTTTGGTTTTACTACTTGCTTTGTGGCAAGATAGTTTTCCCATTGTTTATAAAAGTTTGCTTTGGTGATATACTCGTTGGCGAGTGCTGTTCGGGCACGATAACGATTGAGATATTCGGGATAATTTTCTTTATCGATGCTACGCATTTTGAGTAATTCAGGCGCAAAATCATATTCAAAAAAGGCTTCGTGTCGGAAGTTAGTGGAAAAACTATCTATCAGATGAAAACTTACCTCACCGACAACCGGACCTGCCAGATTCGACCTTCGATTTGCCGGATTTAATACCTGAATTTCTCCATCTTGTTCAATGTAAGCATACTGTCTTCCGAAATGATTTCGATAAGGGAAAATGTATTTGTATAATACATTTTTTTCCCAAGTATTTAACTCAGGTTGTACTGTATCTATCTTGATATTTTCGAGTTTTACATCTTCATTTAAACTGAAAACTAATTTTTTACCCGCTTCAAAGTACATACTGTCAATGGTAATATTCTGATGACTTGTACGCAGATTGATTTCGTGAAAACCACTATCAATTTTAAAAGAATAAGGTTGCTGATGTGTTGACCAACTAAAATATATGGGTTTATTATCTACATAAATCACATGAATCGGCTGAATCGCTCCGTCCGAAACGACAAAAGGCGCGAACTGTGTGAGCGTATCTGCCGTTTCGTACTCAAAGCGATACAGCGTGTCTTTCGGATAAATAAATTTGTAATATTCGATAGAATCTAAACCCGCCAAGACCTCCCAAGCATCATAATCCAGTTTTAAATAGTTGGGTTTACCCGCCTTATTTTTTTTGATTTTAAAATTATTTATCAATGCTTTACCTTTTCTTGTTTTGCCGAGATAGGGGAGGGGTGGTGCGTGGTGATTAAATTTTTTTGTCAATCCATAAGCTGTAACATCCACATTTTCAACGGGTTTGCCGTCCACATCTGTCACCAAGACTTCAACTTGTGTTTTTTGCCCAGGATAAACTATCTTGGGTTCGGTGACTGTCACGTTCAATTTTTTATCTCGCAACACAATCTGATAATCTTCTGTCTTTACTTTTCCTGCCCACAAATATCTAACCGACACAAAGTAATTTTGCTTCGTTCGGGTTTTCTTTTTTAGATTCAATGAATCGTTATAACCTGCGTATTTTTCTGTATTTTTTTTATAAATATTATAATTGAAAGGAATGTTTCGTGGATTATCTACTTCAATAAAAATAGAATCGTTTGTCCGGTCGGCATAACATGTCAACAAAGAAGGTTGACGAGTCATGTTTATTAGCTTCGAAGCATTAGTCGAACTAATGTAATAATATAAATAATAAGGATTCAACTCTAAGGTGCAGGGTGTACTGCCAGTATAAATTGGTGTGCTATTTTCAAAAGCATCGTCAGCACTTACACTAACTTCTTGAGGTTTTTCTATGCCATTTTCTTTGTAAACAAAGCGAATCGAATCCCCTAATATTTCCATATCAAAGGTTTTGGATTGGTAGTAATAAGTGACAGTTTCTTTTTTGGACAAAATCTCATTGTCCGAAGTGAGTAGCTTTACATTGACCTCATAATGAAGATTAACTTTTGGAAATAAAGAGTCGGGCAATGCAATCTCTGTTTCGCCTGTGGGGTCAAGTGATTGTTTCAGAAAAAGTAAAGTGTCCGGTACAAAGACTTGATTATCAAGGTATTTTGTGATTGATTTGGGTTTGACAAATACCTCAATTCGTCCATCCAAAATGTTCAAGTCATTTTCATTCGTTCCTTTTATATACAAGGTTCTTTCTTGGTTTTTGAATTGCTCTTTATCGTCCAATCTTATGGCGAGTTGTGTGCTTGTGAGTTCATAATCTTCATATTTAAAATAGCCGCTAATGTGTCTTTTCCCCTTCTTTTTACTTGACTCTAAATAAATATAATAATTTTTATCAAGTCGTAATTGCAATGAATCATGTAGATAAAATTCGTATTCATAACCTCCTTTTCGGTAAGGCTTTAATCGGGTTAATATATTCTTTTTGCCAGTCCCTGCCAAGACCACATCAATCTCTTCATCAATAGGTTTACCTTTCTTCGTCACCAAAAAAGCCTTAAATTTCACTGTATCTTGCGGTAGATATTTGGGTTTATTGAATACCATATATCCTTTATATTGCTTCTTGTTATTTTTTCTAAAAGAGCGAAAAGGCTTTCTAAAGAAGTTTTTTATCCTGTAAATTGTCCTGCTTCGATGTCGTCGCGAAATTGATTTTACAAGATCCACCGGAATATACGCGATAAATCTGACAGGTCGCCACACATATTTTAATGGCGTACCGTATAGCACTTTTCGTGAACCTCTTTTAAATCTCGAATTATTTTGTTTTCTGGAAAGGTTGTAATATGCCGTAAAGCTATTATGCGTAACTTCTAATAACCCTTTTCGATTTGATTTTTTTTCGATATAACATTGCGTTTTTTTATCAAAGCGTAATTTCTTTCGTTTCACTTTCAGTTCTGCATCGGGAATGAGTTGCCCCTTCAAATCATAGACCTGTACACGCAAATCAGTGTTATTATTAACGACATAAACATTAAATTCCTGTACCGTAGTAATGGCAATTTTCTGCTCATTTTTCTCCGCGAATGTTTTTATATAATGCCCTTGTGATAGTTCTTCATCATACCCATCATCAGTTGGAAATGAATCTACCAAGGTATGAAAAAATGAAGGGTTTATCTCCCAAACTTTATTCGTATAAATCGTTTTTGCCTCTTCATCCGTAAGTTTATAGATGTAGGTATAATGACTGGTTTGTCGGCTCTCTATTAGTTTTTGTCCCATTGAATGGAAGCAAAAAAAGAGCATCAATACAACAAATGAATATTTTAGTGTAGGTTTTGAACGCATTTTTTAGCTTTTATGATGAAACCACATACAGATATTTTATCTGCACTTCACACGATATGTAAAGATGCAATTTTTATGGAAAATGGTGTGCAATCTAAATTAAGACAGGACAAATACATCGAAATATTTGATACTAAAAAACCTCAAACCACACCTCTTCAAATTCCCTATCGCCATCTTGATAATCAATAAAAATTTCTGCTCCTGCAGAAATATCTTGAATAGCATGAATCTCTATTTGTTGGTTTTCGATATCAATGCGGACTTCAGCATTGGGTGTTTTGTTATGATTGTACAAGCAACCGTAGCCAAGCGGAATACAAGCTACACCATCGAAATCGGGCAGCAAAAAGTAGTAATCGTGAAAGACAGTTTGATGAATAATTGGAACTTGCTCACGAGGTATAATAAGCAGTGGACAAATTTCGATAAAACTCTCTTTATCAATAGATTCAGCAGTAAATACGCCACGACCACGATGTGCCGAAGTGGTAATGTATAAAGAAGGAATATGTAGCATGATAATAGTTTTTTGAACAGCCTTTAAGGTAAACACTTCTCATGGAATTAGAATAATAAAGCATTGATTGATTTTTTTCAAAAAAAATGCCTCTTTTTTTCTATCTTGCCTCATTCGATATTAATACAGTACAAAATTTATACAAAAAATCAGCTTATATGCTCGAAACGATTAAACTGCCTAGCATACTTTTTCTTGATGTCGAAACGGTATCGGGAAAGGCTACTTTCAGCAAATTGAATAAGGATATGCAAAAACTCTGGGAGACCAAAGCCGAACAAATTTACCGACGTACAGGCGAGGTGCCGAGTCCGAAAGAAAGTTATATAGAGAAAGCTGGTATTTTTGCGGAGTTTGGAAAAATCGTTTGCATTTCAGTGGGTTTTATTTCGCAAGAAAAAGACGGTGAAATGCACTTTCGACTCAAATCATTTTATAGCGATGATGAAGCTGCTTTACTAACTGACTTTGCCAAATTACTCCAAAGCACACCGCGTTTTACCTATTTATGTGGACATAATATTAAAGAATTTGATATTCCTTATATCTGCCGCCGCATGGTCATCAATCAATTGGCAATGCCCGGCAAACTACAGATTCACGGTAAAAAACCTTGGGAACTAAATCACTTTTTGGATACCTTAGAATTGTGGAAATTTGGTGATTATAAAAATTATACATCTTTAAATGTGTTATGTAATATATTCGGCGTACCCACGCCAAAAGATGATATGGACGGCAGCCAAGTTGGTAAAGCATATTGGAAGGACAAAGCATTGGATAAAATCGCTGAATATTGTCAAAAAGATGTCCTCGCTACGGCACAAGTATTTTTGAAATTTGTACGCAAAGATTTGATTAAAGAAGAACACGTACACGTTGCATAAATTATGCGGACGGTGGACGGCACACAAACTATCCACCGTCTGTCGTTCACCGTCAATAAAAATAACCACAGATGAAAATATTATCTACCCGACAAATACGCGAATTAGATGCCTATACAATTGAAAATGAACCGATTGCGTCCATTGACTTGATGGAACGGGCTTCAGAGGCTTTCACCGAATGGTTCGTACAATATTATGATGAATCACATCCTGTTTATGTGATATGCGGACCGGGCAATAATGGTGGTGACGGCTTGGCAGTGGCGCGTTTATTGGAAAAACGCTTTTATGCAGTACAAGTGTATGTATTGTTATTTGGTGATAAAACGAGCGATGATTTTCAGGTCAATTTGAAGCGTTTGCAGACGAGTACAGATGTTCCTATTTTGCATTTAAATGAGGCGGATGACCTGCCTGTTTTTAATAAAAATACCATTATTATAGATGCGATATTGGGCTCAGGTTTGACACGCCCTGTTGAAGGATTTATCGAAAAAGCCATTCAACACCTCAATCAACAAGAAGCAAAACGTATAAGTATCGACATTCCCTCCGGGCTATTTGCGGATAAACATACGGGTAAAAATACGAGCATCGAAGCCGAGCGAACCTGCTGTTTTGAATTGCCCAAACTTGCCTTTATGTTTCCCGAAAATTATGATAGGGTAGGAGACTGGGCTTTCACTCCGATAGGATTGGACGCGCAACATATAGCCGAATTGGATAGCGGTTTTTATTATATTGATAAATTTCTTGTAAAAAATATAATTAAAAAACGAAAAAAATATGACCACAAAGGAACTTATGGTCATGCTTTGCTCATCATGGGATCTCGCGGCATGACAGGGGCAGCCTTGCTTGCGACGCGTGCCTGCTTGCGTAGTGGCGCGGGTTTGGTGACGCTACATGCACCCAAATGTCTCGAAAATTTATTGCCGATAGCACTGCCCGAAGCCATGTATAGTGGTGATGGGCATCCTGATTATTTTACGAAAACCCCTAAAATTAAGACTTACCGAAGTATCGGGGTCGGATGTGGACTTGGTACATCTCAAGAGACACAAAAAGCCTTGCATCAACTCCTTGACAAACACGACCAAGCAATGGTACTTGATGCCGACGCGCTCAATATTCTTGCTCGCAATAAAGGATGGTTGGAACTGATACCGAAAGGAAGTATTCTTACACCTCACCCGAAAGAGTTTGAACGCCTTTTTAATGTACAACTCAATGATTTTGAACGAAATATGCAGCAAGTAGTCATGTCTGAAAAGCATGGTGTTTTTATCATTCTGAAAGGCGCACATACTTGTATTACGACTCCCGAAGGGCATACATATTTCAATTCAACAGGCAATCCGGGCATGGCAACGGCTGGCAGTGGCGACGTATTGGCAGGGATGTTGACGGGTTTGTTGGCACGAGGTTATACGCCTTACGAAGCAAGTATTCTTGGAGTTTATGTGCATGGTTTGGCTGGCGATATGGCAGCCAGTGAAACGGGGGAAGAAAGCTTAATTGCCGGAGATATTATTAACCATATAAAAACAGCCTTTAATGTATTGATATAATTTTTTTTGACACTAAATATATCTTCCATATTAGACTTTATTCAGAAAAATTTTGTACGCAGCTAAATTGTCTTTTTCCGATACTCTTCCCCTATTTTTCGCCCCGTACCGTAGGGTATGCGGCTCAAAATGAGG
>ENA-ORXR01001996-ORXR01001996.1-marine-metagenome-genome-assembly--contig:-NODE-1996-length-20267-cov-21.552551_pt1 | contig 20267 bp, 13 predicted proteins | sample MGYA00237866_ERZ511479 | MGnify/ENA metagenome assembly ERZ511479 | reverse complement strand
ATTGGTCTTAATGCTGCCTTAACAGATTTAAGTGGTTTGGAAAATGTGACTTCTATTGGGGGGGATTTGATCATTTTCGGTAATGACGAATTAACGGATTTAAGTAACTTGGAAAATGTGACTTCTATTGGGGGGGGTTTTATCATTTACGGTAATGATAAATTAACGGATCTAATTGGCTTGGAAAATATGACCTTTATTGGGGGTAGCTTGCATATTGGTTTTTCTAATGTTACTGATTTAAGTAGCTTGGAAAATGTGACCTCTATTGGGGGGAATTTGATTATTCGGTATAATGATGCCTTAACAGATTTAAGTGGTTTGGAAAATGTAACCTCTATTGGGGATTATTTGATTATTCGTGGTAATAACGAATTAGCGGATTTAAGTGGCTTGGAAAATGTGACCTCTATTGGGGGTAATTTGAGGATTATTGATAATCCAGCACTATCTATTTGTGCAGTTCCACCCATTTGTGATTACTTAGAAAGTGGTGGCGTATCAGAAATATATGATAATGCGCCCGACTGCAATAGTGCCGAAGAAATCCTTGCCCTTTGCACGGTCTCCACCACTACACCCGATAATTTACCTCAAATCACAATTTCTCCCAATCCAAGCGAAGGCATTTTCCAAGTAAACGGCATCCCACAAGGCACTTACCAAATCCACGACACCACAGGGCGCACCATCCAAAGCGGCAATATGCAAAACGACCTTTCCATTGATATGTCACAGGAAGCGCGAGGGGTGTATTTTATATCCATTCAAATGGAAAATGAAACGATAACAAAACGAATTATCAAGATGTAAACGTATTTTTATTATGAAAATAAACCACCCTTCAAAATGATAAGACATTCATTTTGAAGGGTTTTTTTATTATAAAATGTTTGATTTGTAAAAACGTGCCAAACTGTTACTTTTTTTATCCGATAAATAAGTCCATTTTTAAACCATCATCCACACATTTTTTTCACTCATAAAATTGTATTATGAAAAAATTGATATTTTCTATAATTGCCTTTACAACCGCATTATGTGTCTTTGCTCATGAAAATTGCGAAGAAATCAGCAATTGCCAAGAACAAGACTACATTGCCCTACGTGCTTTGTATCTGAGTACTGACGGTGATAATTGGGATGATAAGACTAACTGGCTCACTGCCGATGAATTTATGGCAAATCCTACGATGCCCGCAGGAACAGACGTAAGCACATGGGAGCATGTGCAGACAAATATGGACGGGTGCGTCATACAATTACAACTACAGAGCAATAATCTTGTGGGGTATATACCATCGGAAATCGGTAATTTAATCAATTTGGAATTCTTAGATTTGGGATGGTTCGCTATTACTGGCAACCAATTGAGTGGCAGTATTCCACCGGAAATCGGTAATTTAATCAATTTGGAATTCTTGGATTTGGGGTATAACCAACTGAACGGCAGTATTCCACTGGAAATTGGTAATTTAATCAATTTAACCAACTTGAATTTAAAGGGTAATCAACTGAGTGGCAGTATTCCACTGGAAATTGGTAATTTAATCAATTTAACCAACTTGAATTTGATGGATAACCAACTGAGTGGCAATATTCTGCTGGAAATTGATAATTTAATCAATTTAACTAACTTGAATTTGGGGAATAACCAACTTAGCGGCAGTATTCCGCTGGAAATTGGTAATTTAATCAATTTAAAACTCTTGTATTTGAGCCACAATCAACTTAGCGGTAGCCTACCAACAGGAATTTGGAATTTAAGTGATTTGGAAAATTTATCTGTGTTTGAGAATCAACTTAGCGGCAATATCCCATCGGAAATCGGCAGTTTGACAAACTTGCGAGTTTTGTTTTTGCGGGAGAATCAATTTAGTGGCAGTATTCCCCCCGAAATCGGCAGTTTAAGTAATTTGATATTCATGGAACTTCAAGAGAATCAACTTAGCGGTAATATCCCTGCGGAAATTGGCAACCTAAGTAATTTGCAAAGGTTATTTTTGAACTCTAATCAGCTTACCGGAGGTATTCCACCCGAATTTGCCAATTTAAATAGTTTGATTCAATTAATCATTCACAGCAATCAGCTAAGTGGTTGTTATCATACGAATCTCAATATTCTATGTTCCCAATTGACTATTGATAATAACAATGTAAATATATCAGACGGTAATAACTTTGATGCCTCGTGGGGGAGTTTCTGCACCACAGGAGCAGGTGTATGTGTGTTTTGTCAAGAAGATGATTATACTGCCTTGCGTGCTTTGTATTTGAGTACCGATGGCGATAATTGGGAGGATAACACAGGTTGGCTTAACGCCGCTGAATTTGAGGCAAATCCTACTATGCCTGCGGATATAAATTTGAGTACATGGCATGGAGTCACTATTAACGTGAATGGCTGCGTAAGAGATTTGATACTGCCCGATAATAACCTTGTCGGAAGTATTCCCGCGGAACTCGAAAATTTGGTACGTTTAAACAATCTGAACCTGAGTACCAATCAATTGAATGGAAGTATTCCAACAGAACTTGGAAATTTAAGTTATTTAGTAAGCCTTAATTTGAGTGCCAACGAGCTTAGTGCTGACATTCCTGCGGAAATTGGTAATTTAACCAATTTGACAGAGTTATTTTTACATGCCAATCAATTCACAGGAAGCATACCCGTAGAACTTGGAAGTCTAAGTAGTTTAACAAATTTGGATTTGAGTAGCAATCAATTGAGTGGCGGCATTCCCATGCAACTTGGAAGTTTGGGTGGTTTAACAAATTTGAATCTAAGTGCCAATCAATTGAGTGGCAGCATTCCCGCGCAACTTGGAGGTTTGGGTAGCATAACAAACTTGAATTTGAGTACCAACGAACTTAGTGGGAACATTCCTTGGCAATTCAGAGATTTGGGTACTTTAATAAACTTGAATCTGAGTGACAACGAACTTAATAGCGACATTCCTTACCAACTCAGAGAGTTGGGTAGTTTAATAAATTTGAATCTGAGTAATAACCAACTGAGCGGTAACATTCCTACGCAACTCGGAGATTTGAGCAGCTTAACAAATTTGACTCTGAATAACAACCAACATAGTGGCAACATTCCCATGCAACTCGGAAATTTAAATAGTCTGACTAACCTGAATCTAAGCAACAATCAATTGAGTGGTTGTTATGAAGAACTATCGTCTTTATGCACACAACTGACCAATGGTACAAATAGCAACATCTCAGACGGCAACAACTTCGATGCTTCATGGGAAGATTTTTGTGCTACCGGAATCGGTACATGTTTGTGTCCTGTGGGAGATGTTTTATTTGACAGCCAACAAGCGATAGATGATTTTGCGGTCACTTATCCGGAATGCACCCAAATTGAAGGAAATATAGAGATAGGTTCGTCTTCCATTACCGACTTGACACCACTCAACAGCCTCACGTCCATAACAGGCAATGTCCTGATACATTCAAATGATAGCCTCAGCACTTTATCCGGCTTGGAAAATATAGATACCATTGGCGGGAATTTATTTATCGGCGCACCTTATAATCATTTTATCTCTCTCACTCATTACAACGAATATGGAAACCATAATTTAACCAATTTATCAGGCTTGGACGGTTTGCAATATATCGGTGGAGATGTAGAAATTTCAGACAATAATAGCTTATTAAATCTCGGCGGACTGTCGAACCTACAAAGAATTGAAGGAAGTTTGGTTATCGGACGCATATACGAAGTTCCGTATTACAATGCAGATTTTTTTCACTTTCTGGACAATAACAACTTAACTAACCTCAACGGATTGGATAACTTGACTTATGTTGGCAATGATGTACAAATTGTTGCCAATCCTATTTTGACTGACCTGCAAAGTTTGGGAGGACTATCGGCTGTAAATGGTGATTTTATTTTTTATGCCAATGATAATATAAGTAATTTTGTGGGCTTAAATCTTACAAGCATTGGCGGCGATTTTATTTTATATAATGACGCAGAATACTGTGAATGGAGTTACGCAGCATCTGAATACGAATGTGATCCCTACCGCTACGGTAATGGTTCGTTAATCAACTTTGAAGGTTTGGAGACGCTTGATAACATTGGTGGCTCGTTCCTTATTGCTTTTAATAATGAATTGCAGAATTTTGAAGGTTTGAACAACGTCCATACTATCGGTGGAAGCCTTAGAATAGGTACAAAATCAGCATTATATCCTGACAATGTAGGTAATAACCAATTAGTAGATATATCGGGTTTCGACAATCTCACCACCGTCAATCAGGACATCAACATAATAGGTAATTATTCGCTCGAAAACCTCTCCGTTTTGGGCAATTTTACGCATATCGAAAGAGATTTACAGATTATCAGTAATAATAAATTGACCAATATAAATCATACAGACAACCTAATATCAATTGGTCGTGATTTTTATATTGTAGATAATGATTCTTTACTCAACTTTCAGAATCTAAGCAACTTAGATAGTATTGGTGGTAACTTTGTATGTTATAAAAATGATGCCCTTTCAAGTTTTAATGGTCTTGATAATCTCACCTCAATCGGGGGAGGTTTCGAGGCAGGTCGCAGCTCTATAAGAACAACACCAACCGGAATGGGTCCGGCATTTTCCGCTTATGTTGATGAGGGAAATAATCTCATCACCGATTTTTCCGGTTTGGAAAACCTCGCATACATAGGCGGCACACTTTCTATCGGAAATAATGACGCATTGAGTAGCCTTTCAGGTTTTGATAATCTGACTACTTTGGGCGGTTTGTTATTTTATGAAAATGAAAATATTACAGATTTGGACGAACTAAATCAAGTGGATTCTATCTTGGGCGATGTATTTATCGGACGTGTGTACGACGAATTTTTCATTAACCCGTATTGGCAATATCCGGAATTGGAGATATTTTCGGAGGGCAACGATTCCCTTGTGCATGTATCGGGTTTGAATAATCTCGTTTATGTCGGTGGAAATTTTAATATCGCTGACAATCAATCACTTACTAGTTTCATGGGCTTGAGTTCGCTTCAATCTATTGCCGGCAATTTCAATTTCCATAATAATAATCAAGCACCCAATCTGGCGGGCTTATCCGGGCTAATTACTGTCGGTGGCGACGTTGATTTTATCTACCGCCACCGATTCGATTCCTATAATTACACAATTTACGAAAGTAACTATGCACTCACTGACCTCACGGGCTTGGAAAATCTAACTAATGTCAACGGCTCTATTTCTATCCAAGAAAATCCGAATCTTTCCGTCTGTCATGTTCCTGTTATTTGCAGTTATTTGGAAGCCGGAGGATGGGGCATTTTTGATAATGCGGTAGGTTGCAACAGTGCCACAGAAATATTGTCTTCCTGTGTGGTTGCTACATCTACACCCGACAATTTACCTCAAATCACCCTTTCCCCCAACCCAAACAAAGGCATTTTCCAAGTAAACGGCATCCCCCAAGGCACCTACCAAATCCACGACACCGCAGGGCGCATCATCCAAAGCGGCAATATGCAAAACGACCTTTCCATCGACATTTCACAGGAAGCGCGAGGGGTGTATTTTATTTCTATTCATAAGGAAAATGAAGTGATAAGTAAGCGAATTATTAAAATGTAGGTTTTGAAAACGTAAAACGATTTTGTAAATCATCGCGCAATATGGGTAGAACGATTTACAAAATCGTTTTACGTTCCGACAAAAATTAAATTTATTTATTTCGTGATAGCTTAATTCTGGACTTTGGACAAAAAGGGAATTAGGGAATTGGGAAATTAGGTTTAAATTCGTAATGCATTGATTATCAATTATTTAATTTTTATTATGGTTATCCGTCTAAGTTTGCCAGTGGGGGTTTACTCGGCAGACGGAGGTTGTTATAAAATATAGTGATTTGTCGCATAAAGTATTCGCTCCGAGCAAAGGGGTTCGTCTGACGAGACTTGGCTTTAGGCAAAGTTAGACGGGTAGCCTTTATTATAAATAAAACATATATTTTATTTTACTTTGTAATAAATTAAATAACAGGGTTTTACCTAATTCCGAATTTCCCAATTACCAAATGTCCAAAGCCTAGTAGAGTAGGTAAAGATATTAATTTTCAACCGCCAAAACTATGCAAGGAGTTAACATCTGACACACAATTTTTTGAATAAACATAAAAATGCTATGTATTTTTTTTACTTTTATGATACAACCATTTTTAATGCGACCACGTCTATTATATTATAGGGTATAATAAAAATACTTTTCACACTCCCTTAAATAAACACCTGCATCACTCAAATTTTTGGTTATCAAACACTTACGACAATTAAATATGTTAAACTAATTTTACACTCACATTGAGTCACACTATCTCACGTATCATGAAGAAACTACTACACTTACTCTTTTTATGTACTTTATTGCCGGGAGCTTATGCCCAAAATAACACCTGTGGCAGTATCAGTCCGGAAATTATACCCACAGAAAATACAATCGAATTGTGTGAAGGCACGGCTACGCCGGAACAAACTATTAACCTGTCTTCTAATCTGCCTTACACAGCGTTTTTTGTGATTGATTTGGAGCAAATGGCAGATGATGAACAGGGCAGTGCTATCGTAGGCATTAGTGATAATGGTATTTTTATACCTAGATCTTTCGGTTTGACTCACGACAAACAGTTTGCTATCCGCCCATTTTCATATGATACGTATGGATTTGGCAATTGGGTAGATTTTATTCTCAATAATTCTTCAGCAGATATGACTTGCTGTGAAGAGTTAGAGGATATTGCAAAAGAATTCTGCGACAATTTAGCATTCGAAGGTATTTATAGTGGCGACGACGTCAATGACCTAAACGATATCTTTAAAATCCTCAAATTCTTGGGTGGAAATACGGGCGATAGCTATTCTATAAACGGTTTTCTTCAAGGAATCAATAACTTGAGCTTAAACACGCTTCCCGAAGATTGCCAATACAATACTGACTATTGCTATGCACTTGGTGATAATGAACAAGTATTCAAAGTACTCGAAGCACCTCAAATCGTAGAAGTTATGGTAGATACACCCCATGAAATCACGATTAATTCAATTATAAGCGACGGTCTTCTTGAATACTCTATTGATCCTAATGGCGATTGGCAAACAGACAACACGATAATTGATACCCCTTCTGAAGGTGTGGCTTACGTGAGAGAATCCATCACCCAATGTATCGAAGAAAAAACTTTCAATAATGCCAATTTGAATGTAGAACTCGCCGAATTCAAGGCAACTGCCGAGGCTACTACGAATTTGCTTTATTGGGTAACTGCTACCGAAATCAATAATTTAGGATTTGGCATCGAACGTTCTGCGGATGGTGTCAATTTCAGCCAAATTGCTTGGGTAGATGGTGCAGGAAACTCCCAAATACCGCTTGACTATGTGTACCGTGACATGTCGCCACTTGCCGGACAAAGCTACTACCGATTGATAATGGAAGACACCAATGGCAGAATTGAAGATTCTGATAAGGTAACTGTGCAGCGCAAAGATGGTACAGGTTTCAGTATCCTATCTATTGGTCCTAATCCGAGTGCCAATATTATCAACGTATCTATCGTCAATAACGAACCCGGTGAAGTACAATATTTCATCTACGATGTGATGGGCAGAAAAGCACGTGATGGCAATCAAAACTTATTAGTCGGTATCAATAACTTCACAATTGATGCCACAGTAATGGGAACAGGAATGTACGTCTTTACGGCTTTCAAAGACGATTATGTCGTTAGTGCTTACAAATTTGTTATGCACTAAGGAACGTTCAAATAATAAGTTTACCATTTCGACGAGATTATTTTGTTCTTTCCCGATAGCTATCGGGATTCTCTTGGAAACGGGCGTCCCGAAAGCTTTCGGGATAACTGTTTTCAAAGGGAAAAATAAGGGCAAAAGAAGCCGTCCAAATAGTGAAGTTATTATTTGAACGTTCCTAACGAAAAAGAAATAGCAAACGCATCGCTCTCGCTCATCAAAAATCGACAAATGATAGTCGAAGGTTCGGTAGGCTTGGCACTCGCGACATTGCTCAAAAATCCGGAGAAATATCAAGGAAAAAATGTAGTACTTATTGTTTGTGGTCGGCGATTGAGTTTTGAAAAATTAGAGAAAATAATGTCAAATCCTACATTTCTACCCCCCTTAAAAAAAACAAAGAATTAATTTGATAGCGGTGTAAAAGTAGTAAATTTAGGTCAAAAATTGATGTATGGCAGAAGAACTGAAAAATATAGACCACTTGGGGCTTGTAGCAGGAGTTTGTGAAGAGATAGGTTTGATATAGACTGTACAATTAGCCCTAAAAAGTTCTGCCCTTCTTTCAATTTTTTGCCATTCGTTTTTTTTCCAAAACTAAGTCTTTACACTGAATGGATTCTAATGCTTTTTTGACTTCTTGTGTTGAAAAATTACGTCCAAAAGTAGAGATAGTAAAGACAAATTCAGTTAATCCACTGCGTGAATTAGGACTGACTTTTGCTTTGAATTTTCCAAAAAAGCTCTCAATAATATCCGAAGAACAAAGTAAATACTTGTACTTCAAAATTTCGCTTTTTAAGGTCAAATTATCCAGATATTCTTTACAATTTTCTATAAAAGTATCTGCTTTTTTTGTTGGCTTAATTTTAGCAAATTGTTCTAATATTGCCTGTTTTTGAGCGATGCCAAAACCTTTGTTTTTTAACTTATCGCATAAGGTTTTGAAGATAATCTCCACCTGTATTAAGGATTCAATGAATGGCTGGTGGTCTTTCAAAAAAAATAATTTTTGTTGTACTTCTTTGCTCAAATTATTCCACTGAGCTAACATTTTTTTCGCCCATTTGACACAAGGGAAAATATTGGCAAAACGCATTTTAGCACGCATAGCCGGTGGCATATACTGACTGTTGCTTTTGCTCAAGTTCCAATCTCGGCGCAACTGACCTATCAACTTTTTGAACAGTTCAAACTCCTCGTCTTCACCATAAATTTTCTTCAAATCAACCCCAATCGAACTTTCCCCCTCAAAAAACCGTATTAACCCAAACAAATAAAAACAACAATCATGTTAAGCATTAAATTTTTCCCACATCTCAAACTTTCCATACCGCTAATCTAAACGGAAATTATCGCTTATTACTATCTGCGTAAATCCGTTTCATCTGTTAAATCCGCGCTTGTCCCAACGAATGACGGGGTTCTATTTGTATTTTTTTGGGAGATGTCCAAAAAATCCAAACCGAACCCTTTGACATTTCCAAAAAAACGCTATCTTTGCACTCCGTTTGAAAAAACAACAATTTTACAGATATGAACGCAATAGTAGAAATAGCCGGACAACAATATAATGTAGAAGCTGGACAAGAGTTGCACGTCAATCAACTCTCAGCCGAAGCCGGTGATAAATTAACTTTCGATAAAGTATTACTTATTCACAGTGATGCGGGTACACGCGTAGGTACACCTACCGTATCAGCAGCTTCCGTAGAAGCTACTGTAGTGGACCACGAAAAAGGTAACAAAGTTATCGTTTTCAAAAAGAAAAGAAGAAAAGGATACAAAGTAAAAAATGGCTTCCGTCCATCTTACACACGTATCAAAATTGACAATATTATAGCATAATGTCTTGATTCCTCAATTAGTTAATTCTTGATTCGTTTTAATGAGTCAAAACTAACTAAGAATCAGACCAATAAGCAATCAACCAACAAATATTCAAGTAGTCAACTTCCGATTTAATTGGAATTTGGAGCTTAGAATTTGGAATTTCAAAATATTATGGCACATAAAAAAGGAGTCGGTAGTACGGATAATGGACGCGATTCGATTAGTAAACGATTGGGCGTAAAAATGTACGGCGGACAACTCGTCAAGCCGGGCAACATTATTGTACGTCAACGCGGTACAAAATACCACCCGGGACTCAATGTCAACATGGGCAAAGACCATACTATACATGCCCTTATTGATGGTACAGTGACGTTTACACGCGGCAAAAAGAACCGCTTGTACATCAACATCACGCCATTGGAAGGCGCAGTAGTTGCTGTACCGCCAAGAAAAAAGAAAAAAGAAAAACCAGCGGCTGCTCCTGTAGCTGCAGTTGCTGCACCAGCGAAAAAGAAAAAGAAAAAGGAAAAGCCGGCTGCTGCTCCTGAAGTTGAAGCAGTTGCACCAGTTGTAGAAGCACCTGCTCCCGTAGAGGAAGTAGTGGCTGCTGCTCCTGTGGTAGAGACGACACCTGAAACAGATATACCGGAAGAAGTATCAGTAGATTTGGGCATTATGGAATCAACAGACGCACCTGTAATGGCTGCGGCGTCCGAAGCACCAAAAGCAGACGCCAAACCGGATAAACTCACTAAGGTAGAGGGCATCGGACCAAAAATTGCTGAAAAATTGAACGCAGCCGGCATTCTCTCTTTCAAAGACTTAGCAGGTGCAAGTCTTGAAAAATTGCAGGGGGTACTCGACGAAGCAGGTTCGCGCTATCGTATGCACGACCCCGGCACTTGGGCAGAACAAGCTGCTCTCGCCGCTGATGGTAAATGGGACGAATTAGAAGCCTTACAAGACAAACTCGACGGCGGTAAACGTGTCGATTAATCGAAAGGCAAATCGAAAATATCAAAGCTCATTCTTCTATTAGGATGGGCTTTTTTTTGTTTGACGAGTTGACGAGTTGTTGAGTTGACGAGTTGTTGTATAGTTCGTTTTTCAATTTGTATATTTGCCTTCACAACAACTCAGTAATTCAATAATTCAATAATTCGACAACTCGTCAACTCGACAACACATGACAAACAGAGAAATAGCCAAAGCCTTCAATCACTTGGGAGATTTGATGGAATTGCACGAAGAAAACACGTTCAAAATACGCTCGTATCGCAATGCCTATCTGACCATTCGTAAGTTGCCTGAACCGCTTGCGGACATGTCGGATACGGAGATAAATGGTATCAAAGGTGTGGGCAAAGCCATTGCGGGAAAAATACGTGAATTGCTCGATGGAGGCGAAATGGCAACGCTCAATAAATATAAAGACCAAACGCCCGAAGGCATACAAGACTTGCTCGGTATCAAGGGCTTAGGCGCGAAAAAGATACGCCAACTCTGGCAGGAAATGGGCATCGAAAGTGCCGGAGAACTCTACTACGCCTGCAACGAAAATCGCTTGATTGCCCTCAAAGGTTTTGGGCTGAAAACACAAGAAGATATTCGCCAAAAGATAGAATATCACCGACAGTCGCGCGATAAATTTTTGTACGCCACATTAGAGCAGGAAGCGGAGGAATTGGTCAGTGAGTTACAGAAAAAACTCAACATTCAAGCGGAATTAACGGGCGCAATCAGACGTAAAATACCCATTCTTCGTGGCATAGAAATTTTAATTGATACTAAGGAATTACCTAACGATATTTTTGATGACAATTTTATAACACTAACAGAAAAAACACCTAATTATTATCGTGTAAAAACCGCTAAACAAACGCCCGTCCGCCTATACACCTGCACGTCCGATGAGTGGTTTTTTAAATTATTTCAAACAACAGGCGCGAATGATTTTTGTGAAATTATTTTAAAAAATATAAACGAAAACGAGGCGAAAAATGCCACTTCAGAAGCAGCAATTTTCGGGGCGGCAGGTTGTGCTTTTATTCTGCCTGAATTAAGGGACAATCACGAGAATATCGACCTTGCTAAGTCCGAAAAATTACCGACACTCATCACAGAAAATGACATCAAAGGCGTCTTGCACACGCACAGCACATACAGCGACGGCATCAATACCCTCCGTGAAATGGCAGAATACGCGCGCGACAAGGGCTACGCCTATATTGGCATCACAGACCACTCAAAATCAGCATTTTACGCCAATGGCTTGAAGCCCGACCGCCTCCGCGAACAATGGGTAGAAATCGAAGAACTCAATGCCGAACTCGCTCCTTTTCGCATTTTCAAAGGTATCGAATCGGATATTTTGAGTGATGGTTCGTTGGATTATGATGAGGATATTTTGCAGCAATTCGACTTTATCATTGCCTCCGTACACAGCAACCTCAAAATGGACGAAGCCAAAGCTACCCAACGCCTCATCAATGCCGTCAAAAACCCACACACCACCATGCTCGGACACCCAACGGGACGCCTACTACTTTCGCGCAAAGGCTACCCCATCGACCACGCTAAAGTCATCGACGCCTGTGCCGAACACAATGTTTCCATAGAAATCAACGCCAATCCTCTCCGCCTTGATTTGGATTGGGAATGGATACCTTACGCCCTCGAAAAAGGGGTGAAAATTGCGATAAACCCTGATGCACATAGCACACGAGGTATTCACGATATTCACTATGGCGTATGTGTGGCGCGTAAAGGTGGTTTGACTGCCGAGCAATGTGTGAATTATTTATCCGTAGAAGAATTTGAGAAATATTGCACCTAGTACCGACGACTTTAGCCGTCACCGAGTAAAAGTCTATAAAACATTGATTTTAAACTAATTAACAATTAAAATAATTTACCTGACGGCTAAAGTCGTCAGTACAGGGATGAAATTTTTAAAACAAATTCCTTTTTTACGCCGCATCATTGAGCGGCGTTACATCAAAAAGAGATTCAAAACTGAATTGGCTTTATTACAAGGCAATCATACGAATAATTCCCTGAAAACGAGTGCTATACACTTTTCTATCAATAAATCCGCGACACAATATATCAAATCTATCGTCCGAAAAACTGCTACCGCCAATGGCATGACCCCCGTCAGCATCAATGATTATGCTTTTCATTCAACAATGCCCTTTCTTAATCGTTTAAGTGACAAGGAAATGGAAAACTACGCGCATGTTTTTAAGCCAAAGGGTTATGTTTATACCGTTTTCGGTGCGATGGTCGGTATTGAAAATTTGGAGCAATACAAAGTTATACTTGTCGTGCGCGACCCGCGTGATGTGTTGGTGTCGGGTTATTTTTCGCGGGCATTTAGTCATCCTTTGCCGCCCTCGGAGAGCGATAAACGAACAAAATTTGAGGAGAATCGACAACAGGCACAAGCCACAAAAATTGATGAATATGTATTGGAAAATTCCGAAAAAGTACACGACATTTACGCAGATTACATTCAGCATTTACTCAAAAAAAATACACATGTATATGTATGCAAGTACGAGGAAATGATAAGTGATTTTGAGGGATGGCTGACGGACTTACTTGAATACACAGAGTTAGAAATTACCCCCGAACTAAAACAGCAACTCATCTCCGAACACCAAGCCAAAACACCAAAAAAAGAAGACTACAACCAACACCTGCGAAAAGGAAAAGCAGGCGATTATAAAACAAAATTGCAGCCGGAAACCATTGATAATCTGAACATTAAGTTTAAAGAAATTTTATATTATTTCGACTACCAACAACAATGAAAAATTATCTCTCTCTTATCAAATTCAGCCATACGATTTTCGCCCTGCCTTTTGCGTTGATAGGCTTTTTTATTGCTTTGCAATTGTTGGATTTTACTTTCCAATGGCGGGTATTTTTGTTGGTCTTGTTATGTATGGTTTTTGCGCGAAGTGCAGCGATGGCGTTTAATCGCTACATCGACCGCGATATTGACAGCAAAAACCCGCGTACTGTGATGCGTGAGATTCCGGCGGGCGTGATTCCGGCACAATCTGCCCTGTGGTTTGTCATCTTGAATAGTCTTCTTTTTGTCGCTACGACTTGGTTTATCAATCCGCTTTGTTTTTATCTTTCTCCGGTGGCTTTGCTCGTGATTTTAGGGTATAGCTATACGAAACGCTTTACGTTTTTGTGTCATTTTGTGCTGGGTTTGGGGCTTTCTTTCGCGCCGATTGGGGCGTATATCGCTGCGGGAGGGGCTTTTGATGTGATACCGCTTTTGTATTCTTTTGCTGTGTTGTGTTGGGTGTCAGGATTTGATATTATTTACGCATTACAAGATGTTGATTTTGATAAATCATTGAATCTCAAATCTGTACCTGTTCAATTGGGCAGAACAAACGCCTTGCGACTTTCCTCTGTACTGCATATTCTTTGTGCAGGTTTTATCATTGCTGCCGGATATTTATTGACCCAAACAGCCGTTTTCGATTGGTTGACTTGGCTCGGAACAGCCGTTTTTGTTATGATGCTTGCGTACCAACATACACTCGTCAAAGCTGATGATTTGAGTAAGCTCAATCTCGCATTTTTTACGACGAATGGAATGGCGAGTTTGATTTTGGGGCTTTGTGTGGTGGTGGATGCGATGATTTGATGTGGTTATTTTCATTATTTTAAACCCCGGCAAAACACTGAACACCAATTAATTACACACCTTTCCATCAGTTTGTTTATTTGATTTACCTTAAAAAATTGTCATGCGGAATAAGTTTGATATACTTAACTTTGTACACGTAAACAAAATATTATAGGAACGTTCGGCTACACGTCTAACGTTGGACACTTTGACAATCAGTTAATTACAAAGCCCTTATGTTTCAAGCGATTGTAATGACTATGGACTATGGACTGTCTAACTATGGACTGGTAGCCGAACGTTCAAATAATAAGTTTACCATTTCGACGAGATTATTTTGTGCTTTCCCGATAGCTATCGGGATTCTTTTGGAAACGGGCGTCCCGAAAGCTTTCGGGATAACTGTTTTCAAGGGGAAAAATAAGGGCAAAAGAAGCCGTCCAAATAGTGAAGTTATTATTTGAACGTTCCATATCACACTTTTCAACATGTTAATCCTATGAAGTGCTTAATTCCACTATTTTCATTTATTTTCATTTTTTCTACACATTCATTCGGTCAATTCCAAAAAGGAACTTGGACTATTAATGCAGACAGTGAAGCCGTTTTCATCAAACCCAGTGAATCTACAAGCGGGTTAGCCCTATCTACCGATATTGGTTACTTTCCGGCGAAATGGCTGTTGGTGGGGACGGAACTTTCATATAGTAGGTTCAGTTATCACAGTTGGGCTGAACATGAACTTTCTCCAAGTCCTTATCTGCGATTTTATTTTAATCCGAATAAAAAAGTAAAATTATACGGTCAGATTGTCTCACAAATCAATTTGTCGTTCTCTAGCGATAGCCCTCTTCGAAGAGAGTTTAGTCCTGAAGTCGGGCTTGGAATGAATCGTTTCATTGGTAAAAATATTGCCTTTGAAGCCGGGTTTAATATGGCTTCTTTCACATCAATCAAATTCGAAGATAATAGGTATTCTGATTTCGACAAACTTACAATCACGCCGCATTTGGGTATGCGATTGTTTCTCAACACGGTTGGGGAACAAGGCATCGTAAATGTAGAAGATAATCTACAAACCGATAATTATACATTTGGTTTATTTGGAAACTCTCTACATCAGGTAGGTTCTAAACTCCACTCATACAATACATTATTGAACTTCCAGTATTTTGTAGCCCCGCGCTTTTCTATGGGAGCATCCTTACAGTATATGGGAGTAGTTGGTTTTTACGGAGGAGAGCATTTAATAGGCTTTTCACCAACAATTGAATACTATATTCCTGCTTCACACATTACTCAATTTGTTCCAAGTGCGAGTGCTACTTTTTTAAAGGACGAGCCAACGACTTATAATTACGGATTAAAAATAAACACATTTGTTCAAAGTAATATCAGCCTTTGGGCAGGACCATTTGTCTTGCATAGCCCCCAGACATTTTTTCAACAATGGTTCTTTTACCTCGGAGCCGGAGCGAATTATTTTATATCAGGTCGAAAAAGCAAGGATAAAGTCAAACCAATTGAGCAGGTAAAGAATCGGCTATTTCCAATTTACTAATTGCTTCAATCGGTTTTTCCCAATTCACCAATTTTTCCAAACCATATCCAGTCAAACGATTGTGATAATAATAAAGCAACTCCATATCCTTAATGACGAGCATATTATTTTTATCCAATTTCAAAGGAGGTGATGGATGGTAAATTCCAATATTTTTTAATCCATTATCAATCAATGGTTTAATATCGCCTTTGATTTTACTGGATAATTTTATCTCGTCATTATCCGCCATCTTTTCTAATTGAAATTTGATTTGAGCGACAGCCCCTTCAAAGACATCGGAAGGGATTTCGCACTCTTCGGGCGGAAGACGAAGCAGACCGTAAAGGTCAAGGTCGGAATAATGATATTTGAGCAAATTGAACGCCGTAAAAGCAATCACATGGCTCGAAAGTGCAATATTTTCCCGATGATAACGCTCTACAATAATTTCGGCTAATCGGCGGGTGTATTCGCGTTCGCGCTGGAGGTCGGTGGTGATTTTTCCGTTGGACGTGAAGTAATCTTTGAGGTCAATTGGCTTGCCCTTATGGTCAAGGCTTGTACCGTTTTCATCCACAAAATTCCCCATCACATCCATCGGACGCCCAAAGGACAATTGTATCTCCGAACTTGTGGAAAACAGCTTCCACATAAAGCGAACGGTACGCCAAAAAGAAATCTGATCCCGGTCAGAATAATAAAATTCTTTACCCGTTCTTTTCAAATGGTCGCCAATCAATTTTTTAGCTTCCAAGACAAAACTATAACAAATCACAAGTGGTACAACAAATATTTTTTCATCGCTACCTTCTTCTAAATGAGCACGTTGAGCCTCAATGACTGTACCGAGTAGTCCTGCTTTGAGTTTGGTTTCGAGGCTGCCGGAGCGTCCGCGTGTACCGCCGGGAAAGAACAAGGTATGCGTTCCTTTTTTGATGGAAAGCGTAGAAAATGCCTTCAGTGTTTCAAGATAAATTTCGTTTTTTTTGCGACGGTCAAGCGTGTATGCACCAAGTCGCCCCATGTAGTGCGCGAGTATTTTATTATTATACAAATTGAGTCCTGCACCGTAAGACATCGGCGCGATACCCAAGCTATCCACCGCCCAACCAATCATTATCGAATCCAAATTACTGAAATGTGTAGGCACCAGAACGATAGTGCCTTTCTTGGAAAGTTCGCGGAGCATATCCGTCTCTCCGTGTCGTTTGAATCGCTCACGCAGCAGCATTTGTTTGCGGCTGTAAATACGTTGGAAGTTTCGATTCCCCGCTGTATTGAGCAAGCGATTGAAAAAGGCATTGAGAAACCAACGCGCAAAACGATAGGTATTGATATTGAAGCCACCGGCGATTTCTTTGGCATAGCGCGATACTATCCTGTGCAAAATCTCGTCCGAATTTTCGGGAGATTTCGTGAGCTTTCGGCGCAGTCTTTTCCAAAAACTGCCTTCTTTGGGCGGATCCACCTTCCACGGTTCTTCGCGTGTACGTGCCTGTTCGCGGTAGAGCGTGCGTGCAATCGCCTCATTTACATCTTCTCGGTGCGTTTCTTTGATACGATTGACCGTGAATTCGGTGACTTCCTCTACGAGTGTACCGCGATTGGCATATAATCGATGAATGGGCCATTCGTCGTAGCTTTCAATGATATATCGTTCGTCTTTTTTGCTCATATGAATCGAATATTAATTCATTATTAACTGCAAATATAGGGAAATGGTTGCGGGTTGCGGGTTTACGGGTTGCGGGTTGAAAAATATTTTGCAAAGCAAAATAAATAACTCGTAACCCGTAACTCGCAACCCGCAACCCGTAACTCGCAACCCGCACCCCGAATCACTTCTTCCGCATCATCTGAATTGAGAACCCACCTAACACAATAATTATCAATAACATAACAGCCCAAAGCCACAGCTTGTTTTCAAATAAAGGTTCAACCTTCGGGACTTCTTTTTTCTCATGTTTTTGTACTGTGCCGAGTTGCAATTCAGGAGGTGAATCAGGGATTTTATTCGTAAAACGAGTGATGTCATATTGTGGTTTTCGAGCTTTTGGATTGCCATAGGTGAGGTAGTAGGTGGCGGGTTCGGTGAAGCGGACGGTGAGTTCGGTAACATAACCTTTGCTGTTGATTTCGCCGATTTCTAAGGGCGTATTGTCTTGATTGTGTATGACGAATTGTAATTTTTGAAGTGTTTTAGTCGAAAATTTCAGTTCATTTTTCTCTACCGAATTAAGCGTACCGGAAGTGAGTGAAGCGTAATTATATTGCCAACCTTTATCAGTTTTGAAGCTGTCGCGAAGGTATTTTATCGTCATTGGACGGTAATAATCGTAGTCATTTTTGATGCCAATATTGAGATACGAAACCGGAAGCGGCTGCCCCAAATCAAGGTCAATAATAGTCTGTTTCGTTTTTTTATCATTAGTAATACCTATCTTTTGTGTTGGATAATTTCTGTATTTTCCTTCAATAGTTTTTCGTAGTGAAATATTGGCTTGTTTTAAATTAGGTTGTTTATTTGTTGGGATAAATAAACGAAAATAACGATATTTTGCAGCAGGAAAACGTAGTTTAGTAAACTGATAATCAGTCAGTTGATTTTTAATGGATAAAATACGATACTTGTTGAGTACCGTAAACCATTCCGACTGATTTTGACTGCCTTCCAGCCTGATTCGCCAATCAAAATTTTGTTGTTTGAAGTCCAATTGAATTTGATTGATGGATGTTGAAGTAGGTAATTTGAAGGTAAAATAATAGCCCTTATCGTTGTGCGATTGATTGATTAACTCAAAATTCACCTTGTCATTTGATGTGGTTTCGGTGAGTTCTTGACGCAGATAGGGCGCTTCTATCGTATCTCCACTTGGCGTGATGCCGAAGATTCTAATGTCATTCAAATTCGGTGTGAGATGCGCGTACATATCATCCGGCAAAGTAATTTTATGCCATTGCTCACTCACGCCCTTCAATTCGCGTGTATAGGTGTAGTCCTCCATTTGAGCATAAGCACAAACATTTATTATCAAAAATATTATTATTTGAAAAATATACTTCATTTATTGACGAGTTGTTGAGTTGACGAATTGATGAGTTGTTGAGTTGACGAATTGATGAGTTGTTGAATTGATGAATTGACGAATTGTTGAGTCCACCAATCGACAACTCAACAACTCATCAACTCAATAAATCATCACTGTGTCGTTCATTCGTGACTCGTTATTCGTTTATTGGCTACCCGTCTAAGTTTGCCCAAAGCGAAGTCTCGTCAGACGAATCCCTTTGTTCGGAGCGAATATTTTATGCGACAAATCACTACATTTTATAACAACCTTCGTCTGCCGAGTAAACTACACAGGCAAACTCAGACGGATAAGCGTTTTATTTATTCAAAATTCATAATTCACTCATTCATAATTCCTTCACTATATTTATTATATAAAAATGAAATAATCAGCAGTAACACACCAAGCGACACAAACACAATAGTTTTCGAAATCGTATTGAGGTGTGCAATGTCGTATGCGAATAATTTGACCAATGTGAGTGCAAATAATACAATCGCAGCCACACGTAGGTATTTTTTCTTTTGCCAAATACCCAAACCCACAACTATCAACGAGTAAACACCCCATAAAATGCTCAATCCCAGCTTATAAGACTGTTCAGAATGTGCCATATCCATCCAATGAATCAACTCGCTACTCAATATCCAAATAATGCAAATGTGTAGTAGAATCTCAAATTTGGGGTATAAATCTTTGATATGATTTTGTCGGACTAATTGATGAAAAGCATACATAAACCCTGCAAAAACCGCAAGGAAAATATATCGAATGACAATATTAAAACTGCCTGCTTGATAATATGCATCCGGATTTTGATACAAATAATTACTTCGTAATTGGCTCACTGCCAAAAGCCCGACCGCCAGCAGACCAACTCCAATAAAGGTATTCAAACCAATATTCACTCGTCCCAGTTCTTTATTTTTCCAAATTTTAATACTTAGAAAGGATAAAATTGCTAAGAAAATCAAGGTATAAATGGACAGCCAAACACTTTTAAATCGTAGAATATTATAATTGCCGGAGCGATATTTACCGGGTTCACTTTGGGAAGTAGCAGTGTATAATTGATTAAAGTATTCGCTGATTTCCAACCTGAATGCCATGTAAATTGCAAATAATAAAATGCCTGCTACGACATATCTCATTAACTGTGACAAGCCGTGTTTTTCATCTATCGCCGATTTGTATTTTTTATCATTATTGAGATAAAGAATAAAACCAAAAGCCACAATAAATAAGACCGAGCTTAAAAAACGAATATTGAAGATGGGAGTGATTGTCGAGTCGCTTCCGAAAAAATTTAAATACACACCCTCCCAATCCTGTAACAAACTCGCAAATGCTAAAAGCATC